>Ga0194133_10002891_pt1 | contig 25363 bp, 22 predicted proteins | sample TA2KigOf40mmetaG_FD_155448 | JGI IMG/M metagenome (GOLD analysis project Ga0194133, IMG submission 155448) | Freshwater microbial communities from Lake Tanganyika, Tanzania - TA2015055 Kigoma Offshore 40m | ecosystem: Environmental > Aquatic > Freshwater > Lake | place: Tanzania: Lake... | reverse complement strand
AAGCCATTAGCGGGCTATCGAATGTAGCCGGCTTTCATGCGCGTGGTTTTTTCGATAAGGTGGTAGACATCAACACTTGCTATTTGCAGGCATCTCCTTCTAATGAGATTCGAAATTTTATAAAGACGATGGCACTGCAAAAAGGATGGACCTTCTATGATAGCCGGGCCCACCAGGGCTATCTGCGCAATGTACAACTGCGACTTTGTCGCAGTGGCGAACTTATGGTCAATGTGATCGTAGGAGAAGATAAGCCCGCCCAAACAAAAGCCTTGTTGAATGCTTTACTCGATCGGTTTGCCGGTATTACCACGCTGCTCTACACGGTCAATACCAAATGGAACGACAGTATACAAGACCTGCAACCCATTGTTTTTTCGGGCAAGGGCTATGTAGAAGAATTACTCTATGGAAGCAGCCCCGACGAAGTATATCGATTCAAGATCGGACCGCTCTCCTTTTTTCAGACCAATACCGCACAAGCCGAGTGCCTCTACCGCTTAACAGCACAAGCGGCTGCACTTACCGGTCAAGAAACGCTCTACGACCTTTACTGCGGCACCGGTAGTATCGGTATTTTTTTAAGCCGAAAGGCCGGTCGTATTGTAGGGGTAGAACAAGTGGCCGCTGCCATTGAGGATGCAAAAGAGAATGCCCGGATTAACCAGATTGCCAACGCTTCTTTTTTTGCAGGCGATGTAATTGATATTTGCACCGATTCGTTCTTCGAAAAACAGGGGCGTCCGGACGTGATCGTTACCGACCCGCCCCGTGCGGGTATGCACGAGGCGCTCATCGATTCGCTGTTGACCATCGCGGCTCCTACACTGGTCTATGTTAGCTGTAACCCGGCTACGCAAGCCCGTGACCTGCAACGGCTCGATTCGTTATACCAGATAACCCTGGTGCAATCCGTCGATATGTTTCCGCATACCCATCATATCGAAAACATTGTCCGCTTAACACGCAGATAGCATAATTTTGTAGAATGAGTGAGTTTCGATTTACGAGACCAGATAATTTTCCCCCCATTGTCAAGAATCTGATCATCATCAATGTATTGATGTATGTGGCGCAACTTACGTTGGCCGCTCGTTTCCCCTTTACCGAGTGGGTGATGCTCTGGCCTTTGATGCCCGAAAAGTTACAAGGCCTGCTGGCCGAAGCCGGCGTTATGAACAGCACCGGCCACTTTAGACCCTATCAGTTGATTACGCATATGTTCGCACATGCGCCTCAGACCTTGTTTCATATTGTCTTTAATATGTTTACCCTGTGGATGTTTGGTAAAGTGCTCGAGACGGTTTGGGGCGGACCTCGCTTTTTAGTTTTTTATTTGGCCTGTGGATTAGGAGCCGCTGCGCTGCACCTGACCGTGCAATACATACGCTGCCAAGAGTTGCTGTCTTCATTTACGGCCGGCGATATCGTGGCCGTGCAGCAACAACTGGGTGCAGTATCGCCCGCCCTTGGGGCTAGTGGTGCGGTAATGGGCGTTATGGCCGCCTTCGCCTATCTATTTCCTAATACAGAGCTTTATATCATGTTTATTCCCGTGCCCGTCAAAGCCAAGTGGGCAATGCTGGGGCTAGCCGCCATCGATCTGTTTGGCGGTGTGGCGGGTGTTAGCGGAGACAATATTGCTCACTTTGCACATTTGGGTGGCGCCCTAACGGGTTTTTTAATGGTACTCTATTGGAACAAAACCAACCGTCAATCGTTATACTAAAGAATTAACCTGGAATCGTGTCTATGGGATACTCGTTAGGTGACAGTCAAAATAGTCTGACCCGCCTGCTCATTATCAATCTCGTTGTTTTTATAACGCTGGCTCTTTGTAGAGCCTATTTCTTCTTTTTTTATCAAGATACCGCACAGATCGAAGTGGTTTTTAGCCAGCAGATCTTACAATGGTTCGCCCTGCCTTCAAGCGGTCAACAGGTACTGTATCGTCCCTGGACGCTGCTCACCGCCATGTTTACCAACAGGGGCGTCTGGATGATCTTGGGTCATATGCTTTGGCTCTGGGCCTTTGGATTTATTTTTCAGGACCTGAGCGGCCATCGAAAGATCATCGCGCTTTATTTGTACGGAGGATTGGCCGGATCGCTGGGCTATTTGTTAGGAGTTACGTTACTGCCGGCTACGTACAACGCCGGACTTTTTTATGGATCCGGTCCTGCGGTGATGGCCGTTGCCATTGCCACCACCATGCTCTCTCCGTATTACCGTCTCTTTCCTCAGTTAATGGGAGGCTTTCCACTTTGGATACTTACCGTGATATATGTATTGATTAGTGTGGCGACCAAACCACTGCAGCAGCCACTTACCTACTTGCCACTGCTGGCCGGCGCTGCTATGGGATTTTTATTTATGCAGCTCATTCGAATGGGATACGACCTGAGCGAATGGATGAATGGCCTTTTTGATTGGGCAAACAACTTGTTTAATCCGGACAAGCCTTTACCCAAAAAGCCGGGTGTTCGTGATATGCATTTTTATAAGGCTACCCGTAAGCCGTTCGATAAAAAGCCCAAGCTTACGCAAGACAGAATCGATGCCTTGCTCGAAAAAATTCACCTGCAAGGAATCGATTCCCTGACAGCAGAAGAAAAAGAATTTTTAGAACGCGCCAGCCAGTCGTAAGAATAATTACAGTGCCTGATCTATTTGGGCGCAGATGCCCGCAAAGATCGCATCGATACTTCCTTCTCCTGCGATCGATCTGAATTTTCCACTGTGGCGATAGTGGTCGGCCACCGGGCTAGTCTCTTGTGTATACACTGCAAATCGCTTGCGAATAACCGACTCATCGGTATCGTCTGAGCGACCCGAGGTTTGACCGCGTTGCAACAATCGCTTTACCAGTTCTTCTTCGGATACCTCCAGCGCTACCACCAGCGAAATTTCGGTCTGCTTTTGGGTCAATAGCGCGTCGAGCGCTTCGGCCTGGGCCACCGTACGCGGAAAGCCATCAAATAAAAATCCCTTGGCTCCCTTGTGCTGATCAAAGAAGGAATCGACCATGCCGATCACCACCTTATCGGGCACCAGCTTGCCCGAATCAATATAAGACTTGGCCGAAAGCCCCAGCGGGGTTTGATCAGCAATTTCTTTTCGTAGCAGATTGCCGGTAGAAAGATGGATCAAGCCGTAGGTCGCCACCAGGCGATCGGATTGGGTTCCTTTACCGCTTCCGGGCGGTCCAAATAGTACCAGATTAAACATAGACAGTCGTTTTGGGCAGGTAAGCAAATATAAGTCGCAAGCACTATTGTATAAAGTTGAACCTTTGGGATGCCCTATTGTTAACAAACAGATGATGTCGATCTCTCTTTTTAGCTGGCCCCTACTAACCGTGCTATTGCTACAATGCAGTGCTGGCCCCGACACGTATCGGGCTACTGCAACAGGCACAGGCCTTACCGGGGCAGGCCCTCAAAAACAGATGGCTATGGATACCTCAAAAAAAGAAAACCCCATCTATTCACGTACCGATACCGGCAAGGTGGCGCTTCCGGAAAGTGAATGGAAAAAGATCCTCTCGCCAGAGGTCTATTACATTGCCCGGCAAAAAGGGACCGAAAGGCCCTGGACCAGCCCCATTGAGCATTCCCAAGAAGTGGGCACGTACTACTGCAAAGCCTGCGGCAACCCCTTGTTCAAGAGCGAGACAAAATTTGAGAGTGGTTGCGGATGGCCCAGTTTTTTTGAGCCGTTCTCGAAAGCAAGCATCTTGTATATACCCGATAACAGCCACGGCATGCAGCGAACCGAAGTACAATGCGGACGCTGCAAGGCTCACCTGGGCCATGTGTTTGATGATGGGCCTCCGCCCACCGGGCTTCGCTATTGCATTAACGGAGTAATTCTTGATTTTGATAAATCGGCCGGGGCAAAGAAATAAAGTACATTTGCCCTTGCAACCGGCCCGAAGATGAAACTGTCGCAACTCGCCTCTACCCTCATCGGCTCTGAGATCGTCAAGCTCGGAGGAGAGATCAAAGAAAAGATCCGTCAAGGGGCTCGTATTTACAATTTTACCATTGGGGATTTTGACCCTGCGTTGTTTCCCATTCCCAAAGAACTCGAGAACGCCATTATCGATGCCTATCGGCAAGGCCATACCAATTATCCCGCTGCAGAGGGCAATCTCGATCTGCGACAAGCCATTGCCTCTTTTATTTACGAAAAAGAAAAGTTGACGTATTCGACCGACGAGATCTTGATCGCTTCGGGCGGACGACCCCTTATCTATACGGTGTTTCGCGCTATTTGCGACAAAGGAGATAAAGTGGTGTATGCCGTTCCTTCTTGGAACAATAATCACTATACGCATTTTACCGAAAGTGAGCATGTGGTTATCGAGACCGGTCCCGAAACGCGCTTTATGCCAACGGCGCAACAATTGGCCCCTCACTTAAAAGGCGCCACATTACTTTCACTATGTTCTCCTCAAAATCCTACCGGTACCACCTTTGATAAAGCAGAACTATCCGCCATTTGCGATCTGGTACTCGAAGAGAATAAACAAAGAGGCCCCGATCAAAAAAAGCTATACGTAATGTTCGACCAGATGTACTGGCACCTTACCTATGGAGAAATTCGGCATCACAATCCGGTATCGCTGCGGGCAGAAATGAAAGACTACACCATTTTTATCGATGCCATTAGTAAGGCCTTTGCCGCCACAGGGGTTCGCGTGGGTTGGTCGTTAGGTCCGGCCCCCGTTATTCAAAAGATGAAGCAGATCATGACCCATATCGGAGCCTGGGCCCCGATGGCCGAACAAAAAGCACTGGCCGTTTATTTACAAGAAAGCCCTGCAATAGAACACTACTTGACCGGCTATAAAAAAGAGATAGAAGAAAGACTCAACAGCATTTACAACGGGCTCATGCAACTAAAACAACTTGGATTACCGGTAGATGCCATTAAACCCGAAGCCGCCATTTACCTTACTGTAAAGATCGATGCGGTCGGCAAAACCACGCCGCAAGAAAAAACACTTTCTTCGCAAGCCGATGTAACTGCCTTTTTACTCGATGCGGCCGGACTGGCCCTGGTTCCCTTCTATGCCTTTGGAGCATCGGCCTCTTCTCCCTGGTATAGAATGAGCATTGGAACTTGTAAAAAAGAAGACATCCCTATTATACTGCAACAACTACAAGAGGCCTTGCAACCGCTTCGCTAAGAATCCGCTTAATTTTTATTGATCACAAACCGAAAGGAACGCAGGGGGCGTTTGGAGAGTTCCTCTTTAATGCGGGTTCGATTACGGGTAATATGATTGCGATCTACCAGTTCGGTAGCTTGGTAAAACCGTTCTTTCATTAATGGAGTAGACAGTAAGCTAGAAAGGAACCTGCGCTCTTGCTCTACGGCCATTGCAGAGAGATAGGGCGTACAAACCAGAACAAAAATTGAAGAAGCAGGCATCGATAGAACGTTTCGGCTTTACATTAACGAACATTGCTCGGACAACCACAATTGCGAGAAGCCTTGGTACTGTACAAATTTCGGTTGCAGGCGCTTACTAACAACAGTAAAGAGGCCATGGCAAAAAGGGTACGGAGCAATTTCATACTATAAAAATCCTGAATTAAAACTACTTTACAAACGATTTTGTTGCCCAAAGGTTCCGATTTTAGCTTTTTTATTTGATTATCCATGCCGCCCCCCGCTCGCCCCTTTGTTGTACTGGTAGCCCCGTTAAACTGGGGATTGGGGCATGCCACCCGCTGCATCCCCCTTATTTATACGTTACAAGAGCTGGGATGCGATGTTATAACTGCCGCTGATGGGGCCAGCCGAACGCTGCTTGTAGAAGAGTTTCCGCAGCTTACCCATTTACCCTCTCCACATACCGAAGTTCGTTACGCCCGATACCAATGGCTATTTGGATGGGCCATCCTCAAGTTACTGCCCCGCTTTTGGCTTCAATTGCATCGGGAGCAAAAATGGGTACGCAGCACTGTACAGCGCTATAAGATCGATGCTATTATTTCGGATAATCGCTACGGACTGTCTTATCCCCATATACCTGCTGTGCTCATTACACATCAATTGGGTATTCGCACCGGGTATGGCCAACTAGCAGATCGGTTAGTTCAACAAATTCTCTACCGCTATATAAATCGATACCAAGAAGTATGGGTGCCCGACAGACAAACAGAGCCTATGCTGGCAGGCGCACTCTCGCACCCCCACCATCTTCCACGCGCACCCCTACAATATATTGGTGTATTAAACAGACTCAAGACCAATGCCCCAGATGCTGCGAGCGAAACAACGCAACTACTCGTACTGCTGTCGGGTCCCGAGCCGCAGCGAACCCTTCTCGAAAAAATTATCTTACAACAAGCCGCCTCGTTTACCGGACAGCTACTACTTGTAAGAGGACTACCCTCTTCGCAACCGAATAACCCCGCCACCGCATCGGTTGACCCCTCACTGGCTATGCTGTATGGAGTGGCGCGCGTTCGTATCGTTGATCATCTTACTACCGCTCAATTGCAGCAGGTATTACCCTCGGTAGATTTTATTGTTTGCCGAAGCGGCTACACTACGCTCATGGAGATGATTCCGCTACAAAAAAAATTACTCCTTATTCCCACACCCGGTCAACCCGAACAGAGTTACCTGGCGGCCTACGCCGACCGTCAGCGCTATGCACCTCAATTTTTACAGCAACACTTCTCGCTCGAACAAGCGATACAAGTAGCCAATCAATACCCCTATCGGTTTCCGGGTGCGTTTACAGAGACTCCCCAAGCAGCGGTCGTAACTCGTTTTATCGATCAGCTCAAACACAGACGCAGCCATTCTCACTAAGATTTGCGTTCTTTGCAGTGCAACCCTTTTCTCTTGCGCACCACTACCAAGGCCCATATTGCCGTACTGTTCACCAACTTTTTCTTCGCTACCAATCTAAGCCTGGTCAAGCATATCTCGCCCGCCATGATCGGCCCCTATGGGGTTAACCTGCTTCGAGTGGGCATTACCTTAGTTTTATTTTGGATGCTTTGGGCCTTTTCGAAACAAGAGGCAGGGATCGATAAAAAAGATATTCCGCGCTTTGCCGCTTGTGCCCTAACCGGGGTGGTCATTAACCAGATGCTCTTTATTAAAGGACTCACCCTTACCTCTACCATTCATGCCGCCTTGCTAATGCTAACCACACCGCTGCTTATTAGCGTACTGGCACTATGGTGGCTACGCGAAAAATTTACAGGCCTCAAACTAGCGGGTCTTCTGTTGGGCATTGGCGGAGCCTTGCTGCTGATCTTATCGCGAGATGCCAGTGGCATAGCCAGCATAAAAGGCGATCTGCTTATTCTGATCAACGCCATTTCGTATGCCATCTATTTTATAATCGTCAAACCCTTAACCGGACGCTATTCGCCCCTTCATGTTATTAGATGGGTCTTTACCTTCGGATTTGTTATGATCGTTCCATTCAGTTGGCACGATGCAAGCCAGGCCGCCTGGCAAAGCGCCACTCTTTCGCAATGGGCCGCGCTGGCCTCGGTGGTGATCTGCGGCACTTTTTTGACCTACTCGTTCAACAGCTACTCATTAAAACATCTGGGAGCTGCCATTACCGGCAGTTATATTTACACGCAACCCATCTTTGCTGCTATTATCGCTGCCCTATTCTTACAAGAAGATTTTAGCTGGGAAAAAATGCTGGCCGGAGCCCTGATTTTTGGAGGAGTGTACGTAGGAAGCCGCAGCCGTTAACGAAGCAACGGCACGATCAATATCCGCGCACGTTCTTGCCTTCCATATAATTGATAAAGGCTTTGTTGACCACTTTATTGCCGCCCGGCGTTGGATAATCACCGGTAAAATACCAGTCACCCAAATTGGAGGGGCAAGAAAGATGCAGATCTTCGATGGTCTGAAAGATCACCTGTACCGGTATACGAAAAGAAGGAGGCGTTATTAACTGCGCGATCTTGTCGGCAATCTCGAGTGCCGTAAACTGTTGATATAAACTTTTGACCACATTTTCTTGCTGTAATTGACCGGCCTCTTCTAATTGCTTGCAACGGTTTAGCATGGTCGTTAAAAAAGATTCCTTGCCCCTTTCTTTTAGCAGGGCCACCGCGGCATTAAAGGCAATAAAATCACCCATCTTGCTCATGTCAATACCATAGCAATCGGGATAGCGTATCTGCGGAGAAGAAGAGACAACAATGATCTTTTTAGGAGACAAACGACCCAGCATGGTAATGATGCTCTCCTTTAAGGTCGTACCCCGCACAATAGAATCGTCGATCACCACCAGGGTATCTTCGTTGGCGCGTACCGTTCCATAGGTGATGTCGTAGACGTGCTGCACCATTTCGTTACGACTTACGTCTTCGGTAATAAAGGTGCGCATCTTAACATCTTTGATGGCGATCTTTTCGATACGAATGCGCCGATTGATCATCTCGCTAAGCTTATCCTCATCGAAGTCTTTATTCCAACTTAGAATGCGTTCTACTTTAATGCGATTCAAATAATCTTCCATGCCCTTTAGCATACCATAAAAAGCCGTCTCGGCCGTATTGGGAATAAAAGAGAAGATCGTATTGCGCAGGTCGTGATCGATGGCCTTTAGGACCGGCTCACTTAACTGATAGCCGAGTTTGTTTCGCTCGCGATAGATCTTTTCATCACTTCCTCTCGAAAAATAAATGCGCTCGAAGCTACAGGCCTTTCTTTCTTTGGCCGGCACCAGTTGCTCAAGTTCGATCGTACCGTCTTCGTTAACGATCAGTCCTTGCCCGGGCAATAATTCTTTGACCTCATTTTCCTTAACATTAAAGGCCGTACGGATGGCCGCACGCTCGGAGGCCGCCACTACCACTTCGTCGTTGATAAAATAATAGGCCGGGCGAATTCCATGCGGATCTCTAAAAACAAATCCAATCCCATTACCCGTGGCGCCTCCGACATGAAAACCACCGTCGAGCATTGGAATGGCCTTACGAAGCACATTAGCAATACTCAATTTTTCGGGACTATTCTCGTCTTCTTGCCTAAGCAACGAAGACATTAGTTCTATAAGCGCCGCCAAGTCGCTAAAGCGAACTTCTTCGTCGGGATTCTTACCGATCTGCGCATACAGCTCATCGGCATTTACAATATTGAAATTACCCGCCAGCGCAATATTGCGAGCCGGAATTACATCACGATTAATAAAAGGATGGCAATACTCCAGTTTATTCTTTCCTTGCGTGCCGTAGCGAAGATGCCCGAGCAAGATCTCGCCCACAAAACCAAGATTGCCCTTCATGAGCCCCGGATGTTTGCGTACATCGGGATTGTATTTCTCGAACTCCTTGATCTCTTGTCCGATGCGCTGAAAGATATCGGCGATCGCCTGTTGCGCATTGCTACGCATTCGGTTCATATATGGATAGCCCGGCTCGGTATGCAATTTAACGGCCACCACCCCGGCCCCATCTTGGCCGCGGTTGTGTTGCTTCTCCATTAAAAGATAGAGTTTGTTTAGCCCCCACAATACTGTGCCATATTGCTGCTGATAGTAAGAAAATGGCTTGCGCAAGCGGATAAAAGCCAATCCGCATTCGTGTTTAATAGGGTCGCTCATAAACTATCAGTTGGCCGCTGCGTACTTTTTTAGTTGAGGACATTCCTCGCCGGTAGCCTGATCGATCATTACATAATAGGTGGCCAGACGGGTCTGGATCCATTTTTCCATCACCTTGGCCTTTTTTTCTTCGAGGGCGAACTGAGCGATCTTACTATAATCGTCCTTTAAATTCATACGGTGCGGCGTAGACCTCGACTTAAGGTGCACCACCCGTACTCCTTTTTTGCCCTGCTCGTTCTCGAAGGCCGTAGGCATAGAATAATCGCCCGGCTGCATTTTAGCCAGCATACTTACCATATCGCGATCGAGTTGATCGATGGTTACGAACGTAGAGCCATCACGACCCGTAATATACGGTCCTGTATACTTGGCATTCTCGTCATCGCTGTACTTAGTAGCTGCTTCGTTGAATGTAAGAGTGGCCGCCATTACTTTCGAGCGTACCGAATCGAGTTTGCGTTTGGCCTGATCGATCTCGTCTTGTGTTACCGGCGGTATGCGCAAGATGTGACGCACTACGGCATCATCACCATTTCGCTCTACCATTTGTATAATATGAAAACCGAATTTCGATTTGACCGGAGGCGAGATCTCGCCTTCTTTTAATCGAAAGGCCGTCGACAAAAAGACGGGGTCCCACGACTTCTCGGTACGGTTCAATTGGTACTGGCCTCCTCGGTCCTTGCTGCCGGGGTCTTCCGAATAACGCTTGGCTAATTGCTCGAAGGTCGCTAGCTTAAGATCGATCTGGCGGCGATAATTATTCATTTCGCCAACAATGTATTGTTCAAGGTCGCGTGAAGCTTTCGGATAGCTGATGATCTGCCCGATCTCAAGCTCAGACTCATAAAAGGGCAAACTGTCTTTGGGAATCTTATCGTACCAGGCCTTTACTTCTACGGGCGTAATACGAACGTTCTCTACGATCTTGCGCTGCATGGCACCCGCAAGTTTTTGCTCACGTACCGATTCGCGGGCATCATCCTTGATCTGGTAAATGGTCTTACCCGCAATTTCTTCGACCGCTTCTTGGCTACCAAACTGATTAATGTAGGTGCGAATACGATTATCGAGATCGGCCTCGACTTCGTCGTCCGTTACGGGCAACGAATCTTTTTGTGCCTGTAGCATCATCATTTTAGAGACCACGGCTTGCTCCATAATCAGACACTCGGCATTATCGGGTACTGTTTCGCCCCGGCGAGAAATATCGGCTACCGAATTCTTGATATCAGAAAGCAAAATAATACGATCTCCCACTACGGCGGCGATCTTATCGGCTATCACTTTTTTGGGTTGCGCCTGTGCCGCTACCGAAAGCAGCATGCTACATAAAAAACTAATTGCAATTTGACACCTATACATAATCTCAAATGTAAGTGACCCTCTTGTTTCGTACAGATGGTCACCGGGGGTTTAACAAAAGCTTAGAGCGTTCGTTTTACTTCTTCTATTTCGTAAGCCTCTACCACATCGCCCACTTTAATATCGCTAAAGTTCTTGATGGTAAGACCACACTCCATTCCATTGAGCACTTCTTTAGCGTCATCCTTAAAGCGCTTAAGCGATCCCAGCTCGGCCACCACGCCTTCTGCTGTGGGGTAGACCACAATACCGTCGCGAATCAGGCGGATCTTCGAATCGCGCTTGATCTTTCCATCACGTACAAAACAACCGGCCACCGTAGCCTTGTCGAATTTGAACACTTCTCTGATCTCCACATTGGCCACGATCTTTTCTTGGGTCTTGGGCTCGAGCATTCCCTCCATGGCATTCTTGACCTCTTCGATCGCATTGTAAATGATGGAATACATCTTGATCTCGATACCTGCATTTTCGGCCAGCTTCGATGCCTGGAGCGAAGGACGTACGTTAAATGCAATCACGATCGCATCCGATGCCTCGGCCAGAACGATATCACTTTCGTTGATCTGTCCCACACCCTTATGAATTACATTGACCAATATCTCTTCGGTAGAAAGTTTTTGCAATGAGTCGCTTAAGGCTTCTACCGATCCGTCCACGTCACCTTTAATAATAACATTGAGCTCTTTAAAGCTACCAAGTGCCAGACGACGACCGATCTCGTCGAGGGTAATGTGCTTTTTGGTGCGAATGCCCTGCTCGCGCAAGATCTGGGCGCGACGATTCGCGATCTCTTTGGCCTCGGATTCGTCTTCGTATACCTTGAATTTTTCTCCGGCCTGCGGAGCACCATTCAATCCCAATATAACGGCCGGAGCCGATGGACCCGCTTGTGTCTCTTTTTTATTTCGCTCGTTAAACATGGCCTTTACACGACCATAGAACTGTCCACTCACCACCAGATCGCCGGGCTCGAGCGTACCATTCTCTACCAACAAGGTAGCCACGAAACCACGCCCCTTATCGAGCGTAGCCTCTATGATCGTACCCGATGCTTCGCGATCAGGGTTGGCCTTGAGGTCGAGCATTTCAGCTTCGAGCAATATTTTTTCTAAAAGCTTATCGACATTCAATCCTTTTTTGGCTGATAATTCTTGGCTTTGAAACTTACCACCCCATTCTTCGACCAACAGATTCATCTGCGAGAGTTGCTCATAGATCTTTTGACTATTGGCCCCATCTTTGTCGATCTTGTTGATGGCAAAGATCATAGGCACGCCGGCTGCCTGCGCATGGCTGATGGCTTCACGGGTTTGTGGCATAACCGCATCGTCTGCGGCTATTACAATAACAGCGATATCAGTAACCTTGGCACCACGGGCACGCATGGCCGTAAAGGCTTCGTGACCGGGCGTATCCAAAAAGGTGATCTCTTTTCCATTGGGAATCGCCACGCGGTAGGCACCAATGTGCTGGGTAATACCCCCGGCCTCGCCCGCCACTACGTTGGCGCTACGAATGTAGTCGAGTAATGAGGTCTTACCATGGTCTACGTGACCCATAATCGTTACGATCGGAGAGCGAGGTTGCAGATCTTCTTCGTCATCTTCGTCATCTCCATCCGTTTCCATCTCCATCTGCTTTTCCATATCGATAAACTCGACGATAAAGCCAAATTCACTGGCCACCAGTTCGATCACCTCGGCATCTAACCGCTGGTTAATCGACACCATAATGCCCAGACTCATACACTTACTAATAACATCGGCAAAACTGACGTCCATTAGACTAGCCAATTCGCTAACACTAATAAATTCGGTCAGTTGCAATTTGTTGTCATCAACCGCTTCACCCATGGCCTCGGCCATTTCTTGCCGCTTCTCGCGACGCAACTTGGCCTTAACGCCTTTTCCTTTTCCGGCACCACCACCGCTCAACTTAGCCTGTGTTTCTTGGATCTTGCGTTGAATTTCTTTTTCATCGATCAACTTCTCTTCGCGCTTGGCACCACGAGGTTGTGGTCTGGCACCGCCTCTTCCGCGATTGAAGCCACCACCGGTTCTGCCATCTTGATCTTTATTGATAAATATCTCGCGATGTGTGGTGTCTTTTTTAGCGATCGGAATACGCTTACGCGGTTTCTTTTCGTCGCGCACCGGGCGTGTTTCGCTATCGGTGGGCAGATCGATCTTTCCTAAGATCTTAGGACCGGACAATTTTTCGACCTCAATATTCTCAATAACGGGTGGGGCTTCTTCTGCGGGTGCGGGGGCTGCAGGTGCAGGGGTCTCTTCGGCTGCGGCTTTTCCTTTTTTAGCTTTTGTCGGCTTTGCTTCTTCGGCCGCTTCCTCTTTCTTCGCCTTTGCGCCTCGTTTTGGGCGGGTCGATGAGTCAATGGCCTCCAGATCGATCTTGGTGACCACCTTGGGACCCTCGAGTTCAGGTGCCTCAGCTTTTACTACCTTTTCGGGTGCGGCCGCGGGCGCAGCTGTTGCAGCGGCAGAAGCGTCAGCAACTTCTTCTTTCTTTTTACCGGCCTTGGCAGTAGACGACTTTTCGGTTGTCTTGAATGTGATCTCTTCGTCTTCTTTCTTTTTGCGTACATCGCCCTGCGCCGACTTGGGAAGTTCCAGCTGGTCGCTTTTCATTTTAGCAACCTTATCGCTTTGAAACTCATTTTGCAACGAGCGATACATGTCTTCCGTTAATTTAGACGTCGGCTTTAGATCATCTTTAGGAAATCCCTTACCGACCAAAAATTCAATAAGGGTATCCTGACCAATGTTAAATTCTTTGGCCGCTGCCAGTAATCGGGGAAGTTTTAATTCTGCCATTCCAATCGGTTATTTCAGTTGAGTGATCCCCTTTGCGGAGACCGGTTATTCCTTTTCAAATTCTGTCTTGAGTACTTTGCGCAGATCGGTGATGGTCTCTTTTTCCAGATCGGTACGGCGCTCCAACTCATCGGCCGTAAGATTCAGAACGCTGCGGGCCGTATCACAACCCACGCGCTTGAGCTCATCAATAACCCATCCGTCGATCTCATCGCTAAATTCTTCGAGATCGATATCGAACTCTTCTTCGTCTCCTTCATTGTCACGGTAAACATCTAGTTCGTAACCGGTCAATTCAGAGGCCAATTTAATATTGACCCCGCGACGTCCGATCGCCAGCGACACCTGATCGGGTGCCAGGTATACATTGGCATGTTTACCCTCGGTATCCAATTCCATGCTTGTTATACGCGCCGGTGTAAGTGAACGCTGAATCAATAACTGTGTATTGGCGGTATAATTAATAACATCGATGTTCTCGTTCTTAAGTTCGCGCACGATTCCGTGTATACGACTTCCTTTCATGCCCACACAAGCCCCAACCGGATCAATACGATCGTCGTACGATTCAACCGCCACTTTGGCCCGCTCTCCCGGATCGCGTACGATCTTTTTGATCACGATCAGTCCATCGAAGATCTCGGGCACCTCAATTTCAAGCAGCTTGGCCAAAAACTCGGGCGCCGTACGAGATAAGATAATAACAGGATTGTTATTCTTCATATCCACGCGTCTAATAACGGCGCGAATGCTCTCCCCTTTCTTGAAATAATCTTGAGGAATCTGTTCGCTCTTGGGGAGAATCAATTCATTTCCCTCTTCGTCGAGCAATAAGATCTCTTTTTTCCATACCTGGTATACTTCGGCACTGATAATATCGCCCACGCGATCGCCATATTTTTTGGCCAACGCGTTCTTTTTAAGATCACTAATGCGACTGGCCAGGGTCTGCTTGGCCGCCAAAATGGCCCGACGACCAAAATCGAGCAGGTCGATCTCTTCGTAGAGTTCTTCGCCCACTTCGAAATCAGGTTCTATCTTGGCCGCTTCGCTGTAGGCCACCTGTGCCAATGGATCTTCTACTTCTCCATCTTCTACGATCATCCGGCGACGAATAATCTCGAGGTCACCCTTTTCAGCATTCACGATCACGTCGAAGTTCTCGTCGCTTCCGTATTTTTTTCTGAGTAAGGTCTTGAATACATCTTCTACCACTTTCATCATCGTGGGTCGGTCAATGTTTTCCGCGTCTTTGAAGTCCTGGAAAGCATCAATTAGATTAATACTGGACATAAGGCAAATTTTTGATCCGTTTCTGTTTTAAAATTTAATTTGAATTTTTGTCGCTTTTATTTCAGAGAAGGCGATCACATGGGTATGTGTCTCCAACTTCTTTCCTTTTCCTTTGGTTTCTGTCAGTTCGATCTTCGCATCGTCCACTACCTGCAAGACCCCTTCTTTCTTGGATCCGTCTTGCAGTACCACTTCGACCGGCCGACCGATATTTTTAACATATTGCCGGTGCAATCGAAGAGGCTCGTCTAAACCGGGCGAAGAGAGTTCCAGCGAAAAATCGCCGTTCGGGAAAATTCCTTCTTCTTCGAGCTGCCGGTAGAGCTTTCTATTATATGATACTAATTTATCAACACTAACTCCTTGATCTCCATCAATATAGACCTTTACATTGTTGGTAGGCTTAATCCGCACCTCCACCACAAAAAGGTCTTTTTCGGCCCCGATCAGGGCGGCCGCCCGTTCTTGTAGGTTGATAATCAATGCTGTCTGATCCATAGGTAAAAAGAAGAAGGGAACGATTTCGTTCCCTTCGTGCTTCATTACAGGTACAAAACTAAGACAATCGGGGGTTTTGACCAAAAGAAAATTAGCTGGCCTATTGAAGACGTTCAAAGAGCAGTTCGGGCTCGTTGGTGGTTATAAAATCGAAGCCTTGCCTCAAAAACCAATCCAGCATGGCCATGTCATTTACCGTCCAAGCATTCAAGACCAGTTTGAGCCGTTTGGCCTGCGTGATCCAATCGGGATTTTTTTGAAAAACCGAAAAATTATAGTCAATGCCGTCAATACTATCTGCTGCGACCTGTTCGGGCGAACGGTCGCCATTCAGGTAATGCAATTTTGCATTTTTCTTTTGCTGTTTTAAGGCCAGTAACTGGCCATACTCAAAACTGATGTACTCTGTGTAGTCCTCGACCCCCGCTTCACGCACGGTTTTTAGTACCAACGCGGCGATCAGATCGAGCCGTTCGCGGGTTTTGATATCAGAGGGCTTTATTTCGAGGATCAGCCGCGTGCTTGGCTTGTCTTGCTTGCCCGCTGTTAGATACGATAGCAAGGTGGGCAACACTTCGCCATTAGAGAGCGGTTGTTGGGCCAGCATGGCATAGGGAGTTGTCTCGATCAGCATCCCTTGGTAATGCGCATCGTGATTAATAACCAGTATACTATCGGCCGTCATGCGTACATCAAATTCAGAACCCGCACAATTAAGACGAATAGCCTCGCGTAGCGAAGCAATGGAGTTTTCGGGAAAACCATTTTTCTTAAAGGCTCCGCGGTGCGCAATAACAGGATTGGGCATAAACGTAAGTTGACTTCGCTTGATGGTATAAGAGCTACGCGAATTGTTCATGTCGTCGATCAGCTCCATTTCAATGACCGGATCGCTTTCCCAGCGTATTGTAATTAATCCAATATTATTTTCCATTACCGGACCCTCAATGCGATGGCGATTCGGAGTGGCAAAATCCCAGGTAGAGGTTATACCGCTCGATGTAACATCATAGAGCGGATACAGTCCCGGCGAACGAAATCTTGACATCTCGCCATAGTGCACATCGCCCGTTAAAAACAGCACCCCCTCGGCGCGGGTATCGCGAATTAAGCGACAAAGTCGTTCTTGCTCGTGCGGAAAATTGGCCCAGGACTCATACCCATTATACTCAATACCGAACTGCGTGCCACTGCAAATAAATCGAAGATCGGCCGGTTGGCGCAGCTGCTCCTCGAGCCATTGCCATTGCTGTTCTCCCAACAACGTACTGTCTTTGCTAGTATGCGGTTTGTAATCGAGCGGATAAAAATACTTTTTACGTGGCAGTACCGCCGTTGAGTCATAGAGCAAGACATCGTCGCGAAACGTACGGTTATCGAGTAAAATAAGCTGCACTCTTCTATTACCCGCCCGCAGGTACTCGACCTGATAAATTCCGGGGTGCTTTCTTCTTTCGCTTTGGAGCGGCTCCTTAAAAAAATCGAGAAAGATCTCTTTTGATTGCTCTTTGAAAGGGTAATGACGCCCCGCATCGTTACGCCCAAAATCGTGGTCGTCCCAGGTAGCCAAGAGTTGGGTAGAGGCCGCCAGTTGTTTGAACTCTGGTTTGGCCCCCCAGCGAGCGTACTTGGCCCGCAGCGTATCCATGTTATCGGTATCCCCATATATATTGTCCCCTAAAAAAATAAAAAGATCGGGGCTATAGCCAGCGGCCAGCTTAAGCAACGGCTGCGGACGATCTTGATGGGCGCAAGAGCCAAAGGCTATGCGGGTTGTTTGTGCTGTCGCTGATGAAACAAGCACCAGCATTAACATTGCCCAGAGCCCTCCCCCTAAATTGTTCTGTTGGACCATACATTTAATACTATTTGTTAAAGATAAGCACCCCCGCGATGGCCCCCACTGTAGGTATGTTGGCTTTTAGTTACTTTTGCCCCCTCGGACCCTTAGCTCAGACGGTTAGAGCAGTGCGCTCATAACGCGAAGGTCGTTGGTTCGATCCCAACAGGGTCCACTACTATACTTATGAAGAAACTCATCTATTTATCGCTTCTACTGCTGTTAGGAACAGCTGTTATTGGCCAAGAGAAATCAAGTTCGTCCAAGCCCAAGATCGATCTGTCTGGCAGACCCAATGATCATCTGTTGTTACAGTTTGGCTTGGCCCAGTGGACCGGCGTACCCGATACCATTGCCATGGGGGGCTTTTCAAAGACGCTCAATGTTTATTTGATGATGGATTTTCCGTTTAAGAATAATCCAAAGCTTAGCGTTGGGATCGGTGTCGGACTGGGTTCTGACCACCTGATGTTCTCTAAGGTGAATATCGGTCTCAAAGATGGAGGCAATAAACTTCCGTTTACCAACGTGCGCGATACCAATCATTTTAAAAAGACCAAACTGGCCACCAACTATGTAGAGGCTCCTCTTGAGTTGCGCTATGCGGCTAACCCACAAACCGGAAAAGGGGTAAAGGTAGCCTTAGGCATCAAAGTCGGCCAGTTGATGAATGTACATACGCGCAGTGCCAAGTTGCAAAATCGCAACGGAAACCTCATTAACGACTATGTGGTTAAAGAGTCGAGCAAGCGTTTTATTAATGGAACCAGAATAGCGGGTACGCTACGCGTAGGAATGGGCCGCTTCTCGTTATTTTCTAGCTATCAGCTAACCCCGGTCATTCGCGATGGGTTCGGCCCCGCGGTGCGAACATTTTCTACCGGCATTGCCATTAGTGGGCTTTGAGGTCTGCGTACCTATGATCGATAAGCGGAATAAAATTGAGAATGAGGAGCGGGCCGTCTTGATCGGACTCATTCAAAAAGATCAAACCGAAACGCAGGCACAAGAATACCTTGACGAACTTGCCTTTTTAGCCACGACCGCGGGTGCCATTGCCGTTAAGACCTTTACTCAAAAACTTCCGCATCCCGATAGCCGTACGTTTATTGGCAAAGGAAAACTCGAGGAGATCCGACAATATGTGGCCGGGAAAAATATTCGCATTGCCATCTTTGATGATGAGTTGAGTGGTGCCCAGATCAACAATATCGAAAAGGCCCTCGAGGTAAAGACTATCGATCGCAGCGATCTGATCCTCGATATTTTTGCCCGTCGGGCTAAGACCGCGCAAGCCAAGGCTCAAGTAGAGCTCGCCCAATATCAATATATATTACCACGCCTGCGCGGTATGTGGAAGCACCTCGAAAGACTAGGAGGAGGTATCGGTACGCGCGGCCCCGGAGAGACCGAGATCGAGACCGACCGACGCATTGTGCGTGATAAGATCTCGCTGTTGCGCACCCGACTAGCTCAGATCGATAAACAGGCCTTTACACAGCGAAAGGAGCGCGGTGAATTTATTCGCGTGGCTCTGGTCGGTTATACCAACGTAGGTAAGTCGACACTCATGAACTTGCTTAGTAAACGAGACGTGTTTGCCGAGAACAAACTCTTTGCCACGCTCGATACCACTACCAGTAAGGTCGTTTACGATAACACGCCTTTTTTATTGAGCGATACAGTAGGCTTTATCAGAAAGTTGCCGCATCACCTCGTAGAAAGTTTTAAAAGTACACTCGACGAAGTGCGCGAAGCCGATATCTTGTTACATGTGGTCGACATCTCTCACCCGAAATACGAAGAGCAGATGGCTGTGGTCAATCAAACGCTATCGGAACTGGGAGCGCTCGATAAACCGATGATCACACTTTTTAATAAAATGGATCGCTATGAGACCTTGACCTTCGATGAGTGGCTAGAGGCCGGTACCAAGCAAGAGATACTCAACGACCTCTACCAGCGCTGGCAAGACGAGACCGGTGGGCGGGCCGTATTTATTTCGGCGACCGCCAAACAAAATATAGATCAGCTGCGTAAAACCATTTTGCAACAAGTTCGATCGAGTTACCGAATTCGCTATCCGTACAAGACCAATTTCTTTTACGGAGAATAACTTTTTTTATGAGGAGTGATTCTGGCTGGATAAAAATTGCTAAACATCCCGATGAACTGGATTTTGGGAATAACCAGATTGCTGTTGTGGATGTGAATGGTAAAAAATGTTGCATAGGAAGACAGCAAGACCGATTCTTTGGATTCGCATACCAATGCCCCCATGCCGGCGCTCCCCTTAACAATGCATTCATTGACCCTTTGGGAAATGTGGTATGCCCCCTACACCGCTACAAATTCAATATGAAATCCGGCTTCAATACGAGTGGTGAAGGGTATCACCTAAGAACCTGGCCGGTAGAGTGGCTCGAAGATGGAGTCTATATTTATCTGATCAAGTAGCAACTGATTAAAAAGGCACCTGCCAGATAGTACCCGCAAAGAGTAAGCATAGCCCTTATAGGTCAAAAAAAATCCTGTTAGCGTCACCTCAAAACAAAAAAGCCTTACTTTTGTGTCCCAGTTTTAGCCTTTAAGTTAAAATTGAACACTCCTCCTTAGCTCAGTTGGTTAGAGCACCGCACTGTTAATGCGGGAGTCCTTGGTTCAAGTCCAAGAGGGGGAGCTGAAAATCAAGCAGTTATGAGTTTTACCTCGTAGCTGCTTTTTTATTTGCACCAAAATTTGCACTAAAAAATGTGGGGGGTGGTCTTTTATAAATTAAAAGGCCGGTCCTTTATCACTTGGATTTTTTTTCTCTAATTTAATTTTATTTTTTTTAATGACGACAAATATTTAGCTTTATATAAATATATTTAACCCACTAGCATGAAACAGATTGAACGACTCGCCTATCAAGACATACCTGGATTTCTTGTTGAGCAGAAGAAAGATCACGAGTTAATGGTGTTTGTTGAACTAGCCAAACTTGTAAAAAGGCAGGGTGAATGGCAGGAGACAATACAAGAATTGCAGAAAGCATCTCACACACTAAAACCAGTTACACTTGAGGAGGCGCTGCGCACATCGGATACACCCTACCTAAATGAACTGCTTCGCCAGATAGAGGAACGTGATCGGATCGAAAGAAAGCTAATTGAGTTCTGGGAAAACCCGCTGCCAAAGAATGGGTTTGACATGAATGACGCGGCTCGTGACATCTTTTATAAACAACGAGAATTGATGGTTCGGTATTTGAATATCAACCTAGTGATATGTTCAGATGTAAAAGAAAATGTAATCAAGAACCAAAATCCGGGAAGCGAAAACTTGAGGTATCGAAACTTCAGGAGTTATTGGCACAATGAAAAAGGTGAAAAACGATTGGAGCTCAGTTTTAGCTATGGTAAGATAGAGGAGCAAAAGGGGAAGCCTTTTGAAAAAGACAGCGAACAAAACCTGCTCGAGCTACTCAAGCGATTTTATAAAAAAATGAACTACACATATCTTGAAGAGCCAATGCAAATAAAGAAGCGAGGAAAAATTACCTTGGCGGATTTGGTAGTCCAAAAAGGCAATAGCACATGGATTATCGAAGTAAAAAAGTCACACGCCGAGCACTATAAAGCCATGATTTTGAATTTCCATTTGTGGCTGAAGTATTGCCAAACCTATAATCAATTCAACAACGACCCGTGGTTTTGAAAATCGCCACTGCACACAAAGTATTCAGAAAGAAATAATTTAAAAAAATCAATTATGGAAAAGGCACCGACATTAAAAAAACTAGTAAATGATATTGCAAAAGCGGTTTCTAAATGCAACGGGCATGCGATTGACAAGGACTGGGGTTCTTGCATTGCAACGGCTCATGAGGAAGAGCAGTATAATTTAATTGCCTGGCAATTAAAAAAAATGGATAAAACCCTTTATTCGGGTGTAACAGTAGACACAAAGAGGGGTGCAACAAAGTATAAACCAGAAGAGTATAAACTAGAAAAACATAATCTACCAAAGGAGTGGAAAAAAATAGATATGATAATGCAGTTCTCAGACTATATCTATCTTATTCAATTCAAAATACTAAGGCCGATGGGGGGGAAGGCAAATTTAATAGGCCAGAAATTTATAGTGCCGCTATTAACCTATTTTAGAGAGAAAAAACCACTTACAGTCTCTATATCATCTATGCCGCATGATATAATAAAACTGAACGAACTACCCAAATATAAGTCAAAGCCGGTAAAAAAATTTATAGCCGCTATTTACTACCCCTCTGATAATCTAAAAGTTGGCAGCAAAGATGAACTAATACGTAAGTTAAATGAAGAAGAACCAAATCAGCTAGCCATTATTAGTGCACTTCAAGACCCCAAAAATAAAATTGATAACAAGCTAAAATCTTGCAGCGGCGCGCAAGATTTTAAAGCTTATAAAAATATTTTCCATCAGCTCCTATGCTCTACGGAGTTAAAATCTAAGATGTCATTAAAAGAACCAGGGGAATTTATAACAGAAGAATCAAGATATTTGAAATTAAAAAGACAAGGCCCAGAACAATCGATATTTGTTGCACATGATAAGTTTAACTTCTCATACCTTTTTCATAAAAAGGTCAAAGTGATAGGATGGGAGGTTAAATAAAATCTAGGAGTTTTAAAGACGCATACATCAAATACACCACGCATGAAACCTGAGCGACTCGATTCACGACTGTACAGTGCACTTTACAAAAGAGACGAAAAATTTTTTGTCGATCACTTATTGTGCTCCGACCCAGTTCATGGAGTAGACCCATTTAAGGAATCAGAACATAATGCCTTTTTGAATCTGAGGTACCGCAAAAACCGAAAGTCTTATGCTTCCTATTTGCGAAAAAAGGATTACCTAGGGGTATTGGTACTACTTGACAAGCACCATAAAATGCCATGGTTCATCAAATTTCATCAGAAAATTTTTACGCAGTACGGTGAGAGTAAATACTACGAACTGTTGGGAGAAATGCTTACTCATGTCGATCATCATGAACCATTTCGAACTACCTACCAGAAACTATTGGCTATGGGATCGAACACGCTTGCCATGATGTCAGCAAAAGAGCAACGGCTTTATAGCCGCCTGCCGGACTCGTTTACCATCTACCGAGGGGTTTGTGTCAAAAAGCCGATAACAAGGATTACAGAGAAGGAAAGCAAGGTGTTTGTAGGTCATTCGTGGACCTTGAAAATGAAAAAGGCCAGTTGGTTTGCAACATACCACGGACCGAAATTCACCCCGCCACCTTTCACCCGGGCCATCCTCAGCTACGAGATTCAAAAGTGCGATACAATAGCCTATTTCATTGGTCGCAAGGAACACGAGATTTTTATAGACCCCCAAAAAATTGACTTATCTAAGATCCAAATTCAAGTTCTACCAAATCAAGGTATAAGATGAATCCACTCCGCCATCGACCACATGTCGTAAATATCCTGGGTGGTGTATAACTCTTGGTCTGGCCCTTGCAGTAGCTCAAATTCTAGGTCATAGCGAGGATCAAGCTCTGTGACAAGGGAATCATACTCTGTCGATAACTTTACATACCCATGCTTGACTCCGTAAGCAAATTTGATGTGTTCCTCATACCACTCCATATCGACCCGGAAATCCTCTGTAGGACCCTGCCGACGAAATTCATCTGCTATATACTGGCTAGCGATCCTCTCAAAGATGACTGCCAGGTTTCCCGGTGCGATCTCCTGATAAAGATCAAAAGAAATGCGGTCTGCTGAGGAGTAGCGTTCTAGGTTGTCATCAAAAATGAATGGGAAATCGATTTTATAACGCTCGAATAACTGGTCTGGTAACCGACCTACAATGAAATCTGCCAGGCGGATAGCCCCTTGCAACTGTTCTGCCGTAAGATTTTGTAAATGGGGTTTAAACCGTAGGGTACATCCATGGATGTGGAGAAGATTGCTGAGACCCATGAATACGTATTTCAAAGCATCCTTGCTGACTAAGTAGGTGTTTTCTTCCTCCTCCGACTGAGAGAACTTAATATTAGGCGGACAATACGAATAGCTTGCAACAAACTCATCCATGGTGCCATGGATATTATATCGCGCTGTCGAGGTAGCATATCCCAGCAGTGCTACCAAATCCTGCACGCGTAAACTAAAATAGGTGTCATTCAAAAATCCATCCACGACTAACTCCTCGTCTATAATATCAAGTGCATATGCCTCAAAAGGCTTGTCACGAATCAGAAAAAACCGAATGAGAAATTCTCTTAAAGATTCTTTAGTCACGTATCTGGTTATCTTACAGGTGTCCATCAAGTACCATAAGAGATCAAAGTGAACTTCGTCATACCCATCAAGATTATTCGGATCGACGGCATTTTTTTGTTTGCCACTGTAAGAAAGCATCGTAAATAATTATAAGGTGAAGAAACTAATAATTTATCAAGTAGTCTTTCAATAGTAAAAGACAAGTATCTGATTTCATTCTGAAGGCAATTTTCATAATTATAAATGCATAGATTTTCTATATAAAATACTTGCATGCATGATAAAAAATCAGGTTAATCAATCACTTTTTGTTGTACTGGTATTCCAATGTTTGCACCAACTCCTCTCCGGCCAAGGGCATTGATCCCTCCTCACTTGAAAAGATGTACTCTGGAGGTATAACCTCGTCGGTGTATACAACTTTGAAGAAAAAACCTGACCGGCCCTGAGAATGGATTAACTCCACGTAAATGGAGCACAGCACCTGCCAGCCGGTCAATTGAAATTCTTCATAAAAATTGCTCGCCCGATGAATACAATCGATAACGATTTGGCCAAATCTTTTACCCAACCAATCATCCTTATGAAAAAAACGGGTATAAAAAATCTCCATTGCACCGGCAGAATTGACAGCCAATTCGTAAACTGACGGCAGGGGTGTATGATAAATACCTACCCTAAGGGGTGCTTGAGTAATTACCCCTCGAATAAATGTATCGATGCGAGAATCCTGAATCATATAAAAGGTCTTTATTAGGATTTTATGTGTTCAAGAGATAATTAAGTAGCAGCCCTTCTTAAAATACAAAATTACTATATTTTTGTCATTTTAATCAATTATTTTTATTTTTATTATATCACATTTTTATATATAGTTGATTATCTGCATTTTAATTATTACCTTAGCTCTGATTTTAGAGTAACAGGCAGACCCTGCGCTTACTTTCAGGGAAGATACGCAGCAGCTTCAATTGATACTGGGATGGGCTAACAGAAGCGCCGGAGATGATGCCCTTTTGATAATGACTGTTGTAATAAAGTCAGTAGTAGAAGTAGAGCATTTACTGCTAGGTAATAAAACTAGCACTAGAAATACAATTTACAGTTTTATCACCAAGAGTTAATGAGAAGCTTTAAATTGAATTCAAAATCATACAGAGATAGAAAAAAACCTATTAAAATGAAAGAATACCATGTAGTGCTTCATACCGTTTTTCATTTAATTAAGAATGAGAAATTCACGCTTGAGACTTTATCAATAAAAAGTAGAAAAGATAAAAAAGATATAGAAAAGAAATTAAAAGATGACTTAGCTATAACAGGAATTAGTTTCAAACGAGAAGGAGCAGACATTGGGGGGCACTTTAAGCACGGAAAGAAAACAATAGATAGAAGATTGATTATTGAAGCAAAAGGCGATACTGTCGGAGATAAGATAAACTACAATCTATATACAGTTCTTGGCCAATTGATTTTTAAAATGAAAAAAAAAAGCAATTATAACTGGTATGCAATTGCCGTACCTAGATCATGGATGAAGAATATAAAAGCTCTTTTCACTGTTGATGGCGAAATCAACCCAGTAATCGATGCACTGATAAAGGGAATTATCGGAAAAAACGGACAAGGCTTGTGGTTTTATTTAGTAGATAACAAT
>Ga0194133_10002890_pt1 | contig 25367 bp, 24 predicted proteins | sample TA2KigOf40mmetaG_FD_155448 | JGI IMG/M metagenome (GOLD analysis project Ga0194133, IMG submission 155448) | Freshwater microbial communities from Lake Tanganyika, Tanzania - TA2015055 Kigoma Offshore 40m | ecosystem: Environmental > Aquatic > Freshwater > Lake | place: Tanzania: Lake... | reverse complement strand
GGCGCACGAACTCGTCGATGGCCAGGTGCTTGACGTCGCGGGTGGCCTGCGCGTGCTGCACACTCCCGGGCACACTCCCGGTCACATCTCGCTGCTGCATCCGGGAAGCGGCGTACTCATCACGGGTGATTCGATCTTCAACATGAACTCCCGCATGAGCTGGCCGACCAAGGTCGTGTGTACGTCGTTCCGGCAAAATGTCGAGACCGCCCACGCCCTCGGCGAGGTCGACTACCGCATCGCGGCCTTCACGCACGGGCCCGAGATCCGCGACAACGCCCGGGAGCAGGTGCGCGGCTTCCTGCGGGCCCGCGGCTGATGCCCGGTCCCCTCGCCAAGGCCGCCACCGCGATCGGCGCCAGCGTGGTCGCCGTCGGCGGCCTCCTCACGGCACAGGCCTTCGAGGCGCGCCGCCGCATCGGTCCGCGCACGACGACTGCTCCGTACGCCGACGGGCGATACGGCAGCGGCACCGGCACATCGATCCGTCTCGCCGTGCTCGGCGACTCCGGGGCGGCGGGACTGGGAGCCGAGCGGCCCGATGACACCATGGGCGCGATCCTTGCCACGGCGCTGGCCGAGGTGTCGGGGCGCACAGTGACCCTGAGCAACCACGCGGTCATCGGCGCGCAGACGAGCGACTTGGACCCGCAGATCGACCGCGCCATGTGGACCAGGCCGCATGTGGCCGTCATCATGGTGGGCGCCAACGATGTCACGCACCTCGTGCCCCGCGCGCTCTCCGCGCGACGCCTGCGGCGAGCAATCCGCCGGCTGCGCGAGGAGGGCATCGAGGTGGTCATGGCCACGTGCCCCGACCTCGGCACCGTCAAGCCGGTGCCCCAGCCGCTGCGCGCCGTGATGCGCCGATCGTCCCGCCGGCTGGCCGCGGCGCAGGCAGAGGCGACGCTGGCCGAAGGCGGCCGCCCCGTCTCCCTGGGAGCCCGGCTCGGGCCGGAATTCGACGAGCGGCCCGACGTGATGTTCGCCGAGGACCGCTTCCATCCCTCCACCGATGGATACACGGCGGCAGCGCAGGCCCTGCTGCCCGAGGTGATCGCCGCCTGGCGACTCGGTGGCGAGGGCGAGATCCTGCCCGCCCTGGCCGACGACATCAGCGGATGACGCGCTAGAGGTCGAGCCGGAAGTCCCTCAGCCGCCCCGCCAACCACTGCGTGTCACCGGGACCGGTGAGAACCAGCAGGTCGCGCCCGGTCACGGCCACCTGGTCGCCCACTGCGGCGTCGCCCACATCGGGTACGACGTACCGCTGATGACCAGCCAGGTCCGCACCACGATCGGCCAGGTCCTGGGCAAGTACCCGTGCGGCGACGGCGTGCAGCCCCAGCCGCGTCAAGGGCATGGATCGGAGCCGGTCGACGACGCGGCGCAACTCGCGATGGGCATCGTCGCCGTCATCGGCCACGGGTCTCGCGATCCTGCGCTAGTCGCGGCCGGAGGCGATGATGGCGAAGAGCCGCAGGAACTCGAGGTAGAGCCACACCAACGTCACCAGCAGGCCGAAGGACATGCGCCACGACTCGCGCTCGGGCAGCCCCATGGCCACGCCCTGCTTGATGGCCTCGAAGTCGAGCATGAGGCTGAACGCCGCCAGTCCGACGCCGAAGATGCACAGGAGCAGGCCCAGCGTGCCGACGCCGTAGAAGCCCCAGCCCCCGCCGACGCCGAACATTGCGGCCACGAAGGACGCCACGGCGATGAAGAAGTAGGACACCATCGCCACGAGCATGAACTTCATGAACTTGTTGGTGACCTTGACGATCCCGGTGCCGTAGAGCAGCAGCATGACGCCGAAGGTCGTGAAGGTCGCGAGGACCGCCTGCAGCACCAGGCCCTCATAGTCGGACTGCAGCGCGATCTGGTTGTACCAGTAGCTCACGGCGCCGAGCATGAAGCCCGACACGACGGCGTAGAGCATGGTGAGCGGCGGGCTGACCTGCCGCTTGAGGGCGTTGACGAAGCCGAGAACGAGGGTGGCGATCAAGGCGCCGAAGACGAGCACGGTGCCGATACCGGGCATGGCCTCGGTGACGATCCAGCCCGCAAAGGCCATGACCACCGCGATGCCGAACATGATCGCGGACTTGGCCATGACGTCGGGATAGGTGACGCGCTGGCCGGGCGGGGCCGGGATCTGTACGCCGGAGTAGATGCCGGCGTCATCCGCCGCCGGAGCGGGGGCGGGAGGTGCCTCGCCGTGCTGGGCGGAGGCCACGGCGCTGCGGCCCTCCTCGTAGGCGAACCCGGACCCCGAGCGGCTGGCCTGGGCGGCGTCACGGTCGATACGGGCAAGGACGGGGTTGGCCGTCTGCATGCTGCTCCTCCTGCGGTGGCGAGGCGGGCTGTCCCCCTCGTGAAGCGGGCCCTCGCCCGCTTCCTCTCCACGGTAACGGATTCGGGGCCGGAAGCAATCCCCACAGGCCAAGCGGACATATCGGAACCTGCTGAGACATGTGCGCGCGGGCCCTCGCCCCCCGCAAACCGCGAATCCGGGTCAGCAATCGCGGCCAATGGTCGGCCACCCGTGACCCACGGGAACTACTCCGCCCGTCCGAAGGCGCGGAGGACCCATGGGGGGCACGCCTAGGCTGGGGCCGCCCCCGTAGTCCAATCGGCAGAGACACCCGGCTTAAACCCGGCACAGTGAGGGTTCGATCCCCTCCGGGGGCACTAGCCCCGCCGGCGCTCGCCCGCGAGCGCGCGTGCCCGCGCGAAGACATCGTCGAGCATGTCCGGCGTGAGACGTCCCGTGAAGGTGTTCTGCTGGCTGGGGTGGTAGCACCCCAGCAGCCAGAGTCTGGCGCCGCCGCTCCCGGCGAGGCACGCCTCCACACCGTGGCCGAATTTCGGCCGCGGTGTCGGGATGGTGACACCGGACTCCGGCAGGTTGCGCAGCACCGCGGTCCACGCGAAGCCGCCCAGCGCGACGATGACCCGCGGGCGGCAGAGTTGGATTTCGCGCACGAGCCACGGCGCGCAGGTGTCGCGCTCCGCCGGCGTAGGCGCGTTGCCGGGCGGGGCGCAGTGCACGGCTGACGTCACCCGCACCCCGTCGAGGCGCTGTCCATCGTCGCGCGAAGTGGAGGTCGGATGCGCGGCGAGGCCGGCACGATGCAGCGCGGCGAAGAGCCAGTCACCGCTGCGGTCTCCGGTGAACATCCGCCCCGTGCGGTTGGCTCCGTGTGCCGCCGGCGCGAGGCCGACAACGAGGATGTGCGCGTCGGGGTCCCCGAATCCGGGCACCGGCCGACCCCAGTAGTCCTCCCCGGCGTACGCCGCCCTGCGCTCCCGGGCCACCTGCTCGCGCCAGGCCACGAGCCGCGGGCAAGCGCGACAGTCGGCGATCGCCGTGTCGAGGTGCGGGATGGTCGCGCATCTGGCGGCGTCACTGCGCACCGCCGCGGGCGTACCGCTCCCCCCGCCACCTCTCACCGGACAATCCTCGTCGCCCGCTTCCTGCCGCTGCGTTGCACTATCGCCCCCTGATCAGGCGCATAGTGCAAATCCGGCGGGGGTAGCACTCATCGGACCCCGTCAGCGGAAGGGCCCGTCGAGGCGGCGGTGCAGCAGCGACGTGGTGCGTTCCCAGGCCAGCGCCGACGCAGTGGCGTCATGCACCTCGGGCCGATCGTCGTTGAAGAAGGCGTGCTGGGTGCCGGGATAGGTCTCCACGACGGCAATCCCGCCATGTGCGGCGATCTCATCGGCGTAGCGGGCAATGTCCTCGCCCGTCGATGGCAGGTCCGCCTCGCACTGGTGCACCAGTGCCTCCTTGCCGGAGTAGCCGCTCCACGCCGGGTGGTAATCGGGCCATGGCATGGCGGGATAGAACGCCACGGTGCAGTCGATGTGGGGGCTCACCGTGGGTGCCAGCAGCGCGAGGCCACCACCCATGCAAAAGCCGACGCAGCCGACCTGAGCACCGGTCAGCAGCCCGCTGCGGACCAGGTGATCGGCGGCCGCGGCAATGTCATCGGCGGCCGCAGAGACGCGCAGCCCCATCATGAGCTTGCCTGCCTCGTCGGGCTCGGTGGTGTGCTCTCCGCGGAAAAGATCAGGGGCGAGCGCCACGAACCCGGCCTCCCCGAAGCGATCGACCACCGACCGGATGTGCGGCACGATGCCCCACCACTCCTGGATGACGACGACGCCGGGGCCGCGGCCCGAGGCAGGGACAGCGAGATAGCCGGTGAGGCGGTCCTGGCCTGCGGGGATGTCGACGGTAGGCATGACGGGAGCCTAGGGCAGCGGGTCAGGCCGTGGCTCGGTCGATCGGCACGGTGCTGCCGCGCACGATGAGGGTCGTGGGGACAGTGATCTCGTACGGCGAGCCCGGAGGCGTGGTCGCCACGCTCCTCGATGTCTCGCCCGCTTCACGTCCCAGCATCCGGGCCAGGAGCGCATCGGCGGCCACACGGCCCATCTGGGCCACGGGCTGGCCCACGGTGGTGAGGTCGAGGAGCTCCGCGAGCTCGTGGCCGTCGATGCTCGCGATCGCGATGTCCGCGCCGGGCCGGATGCCGTGGCGCTGCAGCGCCCGGATCGCTCCGAAGGCCATGTCGTCGGACATCGCGAACACCGCCGTGGGCGGATTGGGCTGCGAGAGCAGCGAGGTCATCGCCGACTCCCCGCCCGCAACGGTGAAGTAGCCGAACGCCTCGAGCGAGGGATCAGGCGCGAGACCTGCACCCTCCATCGCCGTCACGTAGCCCAGTGCGCGGTTGGCCTGGGAGGTCGACGCCTGGGGTCGGCCGGAGATGATCCCGATGCGCTCGTGGCCGAGATTGATCAGGTGCTGCGTCGCCATGCGACCAGCGGCCGCGTCGTCGATGCACACCGACGGCACGCCCGGCCAGCGCACACCGATGAAGCTCGCCGGCAGGCCGATGCCGAGCATGTCCGCGATGCGAGGGGCATCCGTGGGCAGCGTCACCACGATGACGCCGTCCACGCGCCCACGCAGGCGACGCTCGGCCGGCAGCCCCGGGCTGGTCCCCGGATCGCCAACCTCGTAGACGAGGAGGTCGACATCATTCTCCTGCAGGACGTCGCTGATGCCGGACAGCACGGTCGAGAAGAACCACCGGTCAATAAAGGGGGTGATGACCGCGACGGTGCCCGTCCGCCCGCTGGCCAGGCGCGAAGCACTCGGGGAGACGACGTAGTCGAGTTCGGCCGCGACCCGGCGCACCCGCTCGCGTGTCTCGGGGTCGACATGCGGCAGGCCGCGCAACGCTCGGGACACCGTCGCCGTGGACACGCCGGCCGCGTCAGCGACATCGCGGATGGTGATCGACACGATGGCCTCCGCCGCGCAGGGGCCGGCAAGCGGCCCGATGGGTACTGCAACGGCACGTCTGGATTCGGATACGGGCCGAACGCGGAGTGTACGGCGCTCCACCGCGATGCCGCAACCGCTTACACGAACCCTAGGCGGAGTGCTCCGCGAGAACGCGCGCCACCCCGTCGAGGATGTCGGTTTCGCTCGCGATCACCGGCAGCCCCGTGCGGCGCATGATCGCGCGAAGGACCAGGGCCCCTCCGCCGATGACGTCGACGCGACCGGGGTGCATGACCGGGAGCTCGGCGCGCTCCGCTCGCGGCATGACGAGCAGGCGCTCGGTCACCTCGTCGATCTGAGCCAGGGTGGCTTCGCGACCATGGATCTGCGCCGGGTCGTAGACCGGCAGACCGTGGATGAGCGCCACGAGGGTGGTCACGGTGCCGGCGACGCCGACCAGGGAGCGCGCCCGGTCGAGCGGCACCGCAGCGGCCGCCTCGTCCAGGGCTGCGGCGACATCGGCCTCGACGCGAGCGATCTCCTGGGGTGAGGGCGGATCGCCGTGCAGGTGGCGCTCGGTCATGCGCACGCAGCCGATATTGACCGACACGGCAGCCTCGACATCGATAGTCAGCCCACGGTCGCCGAGCACGAACTCAGTGGAGCCACCGCCAATATCGACGACGAGCGTCGGCATCGCGACGCGATCGACCGGCAGGCCCTCGACGGCGCCGCGGAAGGACAGTCCCGCCTCCTCCGCACCGCTGATCACCTCGGGCGCGATGCCGAGCCGTGCGCGCACTCCGTCGATGAACGCCTCGCGATTGCTCACATCGCGGCTGGCACTCGTCGCGACGAATCGCAGCCGCTTCACGCCCAGGTCCTCGATGGTGGCGGCGTAGGCATCGCACGCGGCGAACGTGCGATCGAGAGCCGCCTGCGAGAAGGCTCCGGTGCGGTCGACGCCCTCACCGAGGCGCACGACCGTCATGTCGCGCACGACCTCGTCGAGGTGGTACCCGTCCACATCGGCCACGAGCAGGCGGATGCTGTTGGTGCCGCAGTCGATCGCGCCGACCCTCACGGGGACTCCCCCTCCGTGCGCGCGACCGCGCACGAATGCCCTGCCCACCACTCCCCTACGAGGGCGCGGACCTCGTCGCCGAGCGGGTTGACGCCAGGGCCTGCGGCCAGTGAGTGGGCCAGCAGCACGTGCAGGCACTTCACGCGGTCGGGCATGCCCCCAGCGGAAACTCCCTCGATCTCGGGGACGTCGCCGTGGGCGCTGCGCGCAGCGAGGTAGTCGCCGTGGGCACGCGCATAGGCGTCAGCGAGGTCGGCGTCGTCCGCGAGACGACCTTCCATGTCGCGCATGACGCCGCCGCCCTCGAGTCGACCCACGGCAGACGCCGCGCGCGGGCAGGTCAGGTAGTAGACGGTGGGGAACGGCGTGCCGTCAGCCAGTCGGGGCGAGGTGACGACAACGTCGGGCATGCCGCACGGGCAACGGTGTGCAACATCGATGATGTCGCGTGGCTCGCGGCCGAGTTGATCGGCGACCGCTCGCCGATCCTGCGGCGAGATCACGGCAGGTCGGCCTGCCGGGTGGACTCCCACAGGCGCGAATACCAGGGATCCTGTGCCGTCACTTCGGTCGCCTCGGGGGCGACCGGGCGGTCGTCCTCACCGAGGACGACGTAGCCGACCTCTCCGGGGAAGACGAAGTGCAGCCGGCTGCGTGCCTGTGCGACGACAAAAGCCGGGTCGTCCCAGTCCTTCAACTCCGCACGCAGGCCGTCCACGCGCTCACGCGCCTGGGCGACGTCGGCTTCCAGCGCTGAGATCTCGGCACGCTGCGACAGCCAGGCCCGCAGCGGGATGGCCAAGGTGATGACCAGGGCGGCTAGGACGAGCACCAGGATCGCCGCCCGGCCGGTCAAGGCTGGACGGGAGCGCGACACCCGCTCATGGTCTCACGGGGTGAGCCCGGAGCGCGGGAACGCCGCGGCTCCGGCGTAGCGGCCCGCGTCGTCCAACTCCTCCTCGATGCGCAGCAACTGGTTGTACTTGGCCACGCGCTCCGATCGCGCCGGGGCGCCGGTCTTGATCTGGCCGGCGTTGACCGCCACCGCGAGGTCGGCGATGGTCGTGTCCTCGGTCTCCCCCGAGCGATGGCTCATCATGCAGCGGTACCCGTTGCCCTGCGCGAGCGCGACGGCATCGAGTGTCTCGGTGAGGGTGCCGATCTGGTTGACCTTGACGAGCAGCGCATTGGCGGCTCCCTCTGCGATGCCACGCGCGAGACGCTCCGGGTTGGTGACGAAGAGGTCGTCGCCGACGAGTTGGACGCGATCGCCGATGGCATCGGTGCAGTGGATCCAGCCTGCCCAGTCGTCCTCGGCGAGGGGGTCCTCGATGGAGACCAGCGGGAAGTCGGCGAGCAGGCCTTCGTAGTAGCCCGTCATCCACTCGCTGGAGCGCGCCGCGCCCTCGAAGCGGTAGGAGCCATCGGCGTAGAACTCGGTCGACGCAACATCGAGCGCGAGCGCGATGTCGGATCCGACCGTGAGTCCCGTGCGCCCGATGGCTTCCACGATGAGCTCGAGCGCCGCACGATTGCTCGCCAGGCTCGGCGCGAAACCGCCCTCGTCACCGAGGCCCGTAGCCAGGCCACGCTCGCGCAGCACCGACTTCAAGGCGTGGTAGGTCTCGGCTCCCCAGCGCAGCGCCTCGCTGAAAGTGGCCGCGCCGATCGGGGCGACCATGAACTCCTGGATGTCGACATCGGTGTCGGCATGCGCGCCACCGTTGAGGATGTTCATCATCGGCACGGGCAGGACGTGGGCGTTGGGGCCACCGACGTAGCGGAAGACCGGCAGTCCGGCCGACCCGGCAGCCGCGCGAGCGACCGCGAGCGAGACGCCGAGGATCGCGTTGGCGCCCAGGCGCGACTTGTTGGGCGTGCCGTCGAGGTCGCACATGACCTGGTCGATGAGGCGCTGCTCGGAGGCGTCGATGCCGAGGATCTCGGGGGCAATCTCGTCCTCCACCGCGGCCACGGCGGCGAGGACCCCCTTGCCGAGGTAACGCTCGGCGTCACCATCGCGCCGCTCCGCGGCTTCGAAGGCCCCGGTGGAGGCACCCGAGGGCACGGCCGCGCGTGCCGCGGTGCCGTCGTCGAGGACGATCTCGACCTCGACGGTGGGATTGCCGCGGGAGTCGAGGATCTCGCGGGCGATGACGTCGTCAATGCTGGCCATGCGCCGAACCCTACCGAGGCCGCCGCTGGATCGGTCACAGCCCGAGGACCGCCCGCAGGTGACGCGGGCCGAGCGAGCCGTGCTCGAGGACGAGGTCGTGGATGCGGCGGTCCTGCCAATCAGGGTGGAGCACGCGCAGGTCATCGACCAGGCGCCGTACGCCGATCCAGCCGACGAAGTAGGTGGGCAGTTGTGCCGAGGTGAGCAGAGCACGCCTCCACTTGCCCGCCGCCTCCGCTTCCTCTTGGAATCCCCGGCGGCGCAGCAACTCGATCGCACCCACTTCGTCGATGTCGCCACCGTGCACGCGAGCGTCCAGAATCGCATTGAGCGTCGCGCGTGCTTGCATCTTGAGCTGCTGCAGGCGCATGCGCAGCCCGGCGCGCGGATCGTCGTCGGGGGCGTAGCCGCGCTCGACCAGCAACTCCTCGGCGTAGACGGCCCAGCCCTCGATGAAGACCCCGGATGGCGCGAGTCGGCGCACCAGTGAGGTGTCGGCCTCGCGCGCCCGTGCGAGTTGGACCACATGCCCGGGCATCGCCTCGTGGATCGCGAGGTCATGGAGGAGGTCACCGTTGTATTCGCGCAGGAAGGACCGCACGCGCTCCGGCGACCAGTCATCGGGCGGCGGGGCGACCGCCACCACGGTGCGCGAGGGGGCCTGCTCGAGGGGCCCGGGGGCATCGCAGTAGGCGACCGCCACGCCCCTGTGGATGCGCGGCATGTCGCCGACGTCGACAGGCTGATCGGGCAGGGTGAGCAGGTCGTGGTCGGCCACGAAGCGCGTGGCACGCTCGAGTGCGTCGCGGATGGTAGGGACGACGGTGTCGCGTTCAACATGCGCGCGCACGGCCGCATCGGCCAGGGCCCGGCGGACGATGTCGGACGAGTGCACCGACTCACCGAGATACTCCGCCGCGACCTCGCGCAATTGCGCCGTCACGTCATCGAGGTGGGCCTCGGCCATCTCGAGGACCTGCACAGGAGCCAGCTCCTCGTCAAGGTGGTGCCAGAGCGTCGCGCTATAGAGCCGCACCCCGAGCCGGGGATCACGGCGAGACTGCGGCAGGCGCTCGGCGAGCCACGCCTGATGCTGCGCCACCGCTTCGCGCGCAGAGTCCACGGCGTCGTCGCCGAGCTCTCCGAGGAGTGCGAGCTCGTCGATCACGCCGTCGAAACCGTCCAGGCGCAGCAGCGCGGTCTCCACGTGGATGGGCGACATCTCCCGCAGGTTCGCGCGGGCCTCCTCGAGGAATCCGGGCACCGCGCGCATGCGAGCGTGCGCATCGCGAAGCCGCTCGTCTGGCGGCGCGAAGTCCCGGACGGCGAGCGCATGCAGGCCACTGGCTGGATCCCATGTGAGCGGATCCCATCGATGGCGCGCGACCTCCGAGAGGTCGAAGGCGTCGCCGGCCAGCCGAGCACGCAGCACCTCGAGGTCCACCTGCTCATCGACGCTGAGGGCGACGTCGTCCACGCCGTCGATGCGGGTCAGCAGGGCGTCGAGGCGACGCAGGTGAGCGTCCACCGATGCGGGAGTCAGGTCGGGCAGGCGACCGTCGTGCTCGTGCATCCCCGCCGACGTCGCTCGCACGGGGTCGAAGGCGAGAAGCACGTCGGCAGACTCCACCGCGAGCGCGGCGAGGTCCTGCGAGGCACTCACCCCTCCTCCGCGTCGCGGATGCGCGTCGCCTGGCGTCGCACCGCGTCGCGCAGGGCCGCCTCCGCGTCCCAGCCGCGGGCACGCCCCGCTGCGACGAGCACGAGCAGAAGGTCGCCGAACGACCCCTCCGTCGTCACCCCCGCCAGCGGCTCGCCAGCGTCCGGGAGTGCCACATCAAGGTGCTCACTGCGGGCCAGCATCTTGCTCGCGCGCAGCAGGGCAGGCAGCGCCTCGGGGATGCCCTCCGTCACGGAGGCGCGCCCTTTCTCACGTGCCTTGAGCTCATGCCAGCGGCTCTCCACCTGCTCGGCGGTCGTCACGTCGGGGGCATCACCGGCAAAGACATGCGGGTGACGGCGTACCAGCTTGGCCACGATGCCGCGGGCGACATCATCGATGTCCCACGGGTCATCGGGGTCTTCCTCGGCGATCCGCGCATGGAATGCCACCTGCAGGAGCAGGTCACCCAACTCCTCGCGCAGATCGTCGCGATCACCGGACTCGATCGCCTCGACGGTCTCGTAGGCCTCCTCCAGGAGGTACTCGGCCAGGCTGCGATGCGTCTGCCGCGCATCCCACGGGCACCCGCCCGGCGAGCGCAGGCGGTCCATGACGGCGACGAGTTCGCTCAATCCGTCGCCCGGCTCCGGCATGGCCAGAGCCTAGGGAGCAGGGAGGATGCCGGCCAGCGGGTCCTCCACCTGCACCGTCGTCGCGAGGTCGCTGGGAAGTGGGCCGATGGAGAGGGTGACCGAGTCCCACGTGCCGAAGCGCGGGCTGACCGAGATGCCCTCCTGAATCCCGAAGCCCGTGACGTACTGCGTCACCGCCTGCTGCTGCCCGTTGGCATCGGCGTCGGGCACGAGAGCGGCCCCGAGCTTTTGCACCTGGACGGAGAGCCCCACCTGCTGCTCGATGCTCTGCGCCGGAACGTTGCTGTCGAGGTACGCCGCCTGCAGCGCCTCGGGCCCGCCGAGCTGAGCCTCGAAGTCCGCGATGGTCGCGTCGATCTCGCCCTGCGTCACGGTGATGCCCTGCGCGGCTGCGGCCTGGGACACGAGCTCGGTGATGACCAGGCGCTGGAGCACGCCCAGGGTGAGGGCGAGGTCGGGTGATCCGACCGGCTCTCCTCGCTGCTCCTGGACCGCGCTGGTCTGGGACGCGAGCGCCTCGGTCGAGATCTGCACGGTGCCCACGGTCGCGGCGGACCCCGCTTCGCCCAGCCCCGCGCAACCGGCCAGCATCACGCTCGCGGCCAGTGCCACGATCCCTCGCCTCACCGTCGTGCTCACGATGCTCCGCTCCCTCGCCCTGCCTCGGTCCTCATGCCGGGCCCTCCGCGGGATCGAGGATGTCAAGCACCCCGGCGACCCACTCCACCAGTTCGGCATCGGAGGTCGAGCCAGCGGGAGGACGCGGCACGAGGATCGTACGGACCGCCGGCTTCACCAGCGTGCCCGGGTGCAGTCGCGTGAGGCGCAACTGGCGGGATTCTGGAAGGTCGACCGGGTGCAGGCGCACCCGCGGCCCCACGAGCACGATCTCCCCGACTCCCGCGGTCCGGGCCCTCACGCGCAGTCGGGCGACGGCGAGCAGGGTCTCGACCGCGGGAGGAGGGGCGCCGTAGCGGTCAATGAGCTCCTCGGCGACCGCGTCCACGTCGGCGGCGGTGACCGCGGCAGCCATCGCACGATAGGCCTCGAGCCGCAGGCGCTCCTCCGGGACGTAGTCGTGGGGGATGTGCGCGTCGAGCGGGAGTTCGACCTTGACCTCCAGGGGCGTGGAGTCAGCGTCCCCGCGAGCGTGGGCGAGTGCCTCACCGACGAGACGGACGTAGAGGTCGAATCCGACCTCGGCGATGTGGCCGCTCTGCTCTCCTCCCAGCAGGTTGCCGGCGCCCCTGATCTCCAGGTCCTTGAGTGCGATCCGCATGCCCGAGCCGAGGTCGGAATGCTGCGCGATGGTGGCAAGGCGCTCGTGGGCCGTCTCGGTGAGCGGGCGCTCAGGCGGGTAGAGGAGATAGGCGTATCCGCGCTCGCGACCGCGACCGACGCGGCCGCGCAGTTGGTGCAGTTGTGCCAGTCCCAGGGCATCGGCTCGATCCACGATAAGCGTGTTGGCATTGGGGATGTCGATGCCATTCTCGACGATCGTGGTCGCGACGAGAACGTCGATGCGCCGTTCCCAGAAGTCCAGGACGATGCGCTCGAGCTCGTGCTCGTTCATCTGCCCATGCGCGATCGCGATACGCGCATCCGGGACGAGATCCCGCAGCCGACCGGCGACGCGATCGATCGACTCGACGCGGTTGTGGATGAAGAACACCTGCCCATCACGGATGAGCTCGCGGCGGATAGCCGCCGCGACCTGGCGGTCGTCGTACGGACCCACGTAGGTGAGCACGGGATGACGCTCCTCCGGCGGCGTCTGAATGGTCGACATCTCACGGATGCCGGTGAGCGACATCTCGAGCGTGCGAGGGATCGGCGTTGCGGACATCGTGAGGACATCGACCGAGGTGCGCAGTGCCTTGATGTGCTCCTTGTGCTCGACCCCGAATCGCTGCTCTTCGTCGACGATGAGCAGCCCGAGGTCCTTGAATCTCACCTGAGGCGTCAGCATGCGGTGCGTTCCGATAACCACGTCGACGGTCCCGTCAGCCAATCCTTCGAGAGTGCGCTTGGCCTCCGCGTCGGTCTGGAAGCGAGACAGGGCCGCGACCCGCACCGGGAAGGGGGCGTAGCGCTCGGTGAACGTCCGGAAGTGCTGCTGCACGAGGAGCGTCGTGGGCACGAGCACGGCCACCTGCTTGCCCTCCTGCACCGCCTTGAAGGCCGCACGGACGGCAATCTCGGTCTTGCCGTAGCCGACGTCGCCGCAGATCACGCGGTCCATGGGGATGGCGCGCTCCATGTCGGCCTTGACCTCGTCGATGCTCGCGAGCTGGTCGGGAGTCTCCACGAAGGGGAAGGCGTCCTCGAGCTCGTGCTGCCAGGGGGTGTCCTGGCCGAAGGCGTGTCCCGGTGTCGACTGGCGCTTGGCATAGAGCCGCACCAGCTCGTCGGCGATCTCGCGGACCGCGCGACGCGCACGCGCCTTGGTGCGCTGCCAGTCGGAGCCGCCGAGCTTGCTCAGCGCGGGCGCCTCGCCCCCGACGTAGCGGGTGACCTGGTCGAGTTGATCCGTGGGGACATACAGGCGGTCGGGTGGCTGCCCTCGTCGTGATGCGGCGTACTCGATGACGAGGTATTCGCGCGTGGCATCGCCGACGGTCCGCTGCGACATTTCGACATAGCGGCCCACCCCGTGCTGCTCATGCACGACGAGGTCGCCGGCGGCCAGCTGGAGCGGGTCGATCGCACGGCGACGCCGCGAGGGCATGCGTGCCGCGTCACGGACCGGGGACCGCTCGCCGAAGAGATCGGCCTCGGTGATGAGCGCGAGGTGGCCCCCGGGTGAGGAGAAACCCCCCTGCCACCGGGCCGTCGCCACCGCCACCGCCGAGGCATCTGCGTCGCCGTCGACATTCGTGGTCGCCGCAATCCCCTCATCGCGCAGCGACGCCGCGATCCGCTCGGCCGACCCCGGACCTTCGACGAGCACCAGGACGCGATCACCGGAGGCGCGCCACGCCCGCACGTCATCGAGCACCTCCAGGAGCCCTCCGCGGCGGTCCGGCAGCGGACGGGCATCGATGACGACATCGTCGCCCTCGCGAGCGAAGGAATCGATCGTCCAGACCGATCCTCGTGCGCGCGCAGCAGTCTCCACCTCCTCGACCGAGCGGTACGCCGCGGCGGACAAATCCAGACCCTCGACGTCGAGCGGAGTCGCAGCGCCGGCAGCCGCACCGTGCCAGGACGCTTCAAGGAATTCCTGCGAGGTCCGCACGAGGTCGTCGGCCCGCGCACGGATGCGCTCCGGATCGCAGACGAGCACTAGCGAACCGAGCGGCAGCACATCCACGAGGAGTTCCATGCCGTCGGCAAGCACGGGCGCAAAGGCCTCCATGCCATCGGCGACCACACCCTCGGCAACCCGATCAAGCACCTCGGCCGCACGCGGATGCGCGGCTGCGAGCGCCCGCGCGCGCGCCCGCACCGCCGGCGTGAGGAGCAGCTCGCGGGCCGGATGCAGATCGACGCGACCGACGTGCGTGCGTGAGCGCTGATCCGAGACGGCGAAGTCGCGGATCTCCTCGATGGTGTCGCCCCAGAGCTCGATGCGCACGGGGTGCTCAGCAGTCGTCGGAAAGATGTCGATGATGCCACCGCGCACTGCACAGTGGCCGCGGCGTTCGACCAGATCGACGCGGGAGTATCCCCGGAGCACGAGCTCGGCGACGAGACCATCGACGTCGATCTCCGCGCCCTCGATCAGCGTGATCGGAGCAAGGTCGGCGAGTCCGGAGACAAGTGGCTGGAGGACGGATCGCACCGGTGCGCACACCACGCGCAGGGCATCGCCCTCGGCGGGATGGACGATCCGCTGCAGCGCGGCGACGCGCGTGCCCGCGGTGTCTGCGGCCGGGCTGAGCCGCTCATGCGGCAGCGTCTCCCACGAGGTGAAGACAACGGCACTGCCCGCGCCGAGTTGATCCTCGACCGCGTCCGCGATGTCCTCGGCTTCGCGCGCCGTGGCCGTGACGACGAGCACCCTGCGGTCCTGCGGCACCTCCGCAGCGATGGCGGCGACGACCGCCGGCCGCACTCCCGGGATCGCCGCCACGTGCACGTCGTCTGCACCGCGCAGGGCGAGATCGGTCACCGTGGCGATGCCCGGGATGGCCCCGAGGGCACCCCTCAGGGCGGGCAGCGTCACGCTCCGGATGCGCGCAGCATGCCTGCACGCAACTCTTCGGCGAATTCCGGTAGACCTACGAGGAGGTCAGTCACGTAGGGGCGCTCCTGGTTGAAGCTCACCGGGCGTCCATCGACGTGCGATGCCGTGAGGCCATGGGCGTGCGCGACGGCCAGGGGGGCGGCCACATCCCACTCGTAAAAGCCGGTGTCATGCACGTAGGCCTCAGCGCGACCCGACAGGATCTCGTTGACCTTGGCACCCACGGAGCCCACGTCGACCACCTCGACGCCGTACCCGTGCCCCTGCTCGCGCAGGCGAGCATCGAGAGCGGACACCACGGCGGCGAGCACGGCCGGGGGGCGCGTGCGCGATGCGACGATGCGCACCGGTCGATCCTGCGGCAGCGCCCGCGTGGGGACGGGCACGTCATCCGACCGCCGCGCGAGGCCCTGCGCGGGCAGGTCGACGGTGCTGGCGGTCAACCGGCCTCCGCCGGGCGCGGCAGCATCGGCCGTCCAGAGCACGACGTGGACGGCGAAGTCGACACGGCCCTGGCCGTACTCCCAGGTGCCGTCGAGGGGATCGACGATCCACACCCGCTCGGCATCGAGCCGGGCTAGGTCGTCGGCACCCTCCTCGCTGAGGACGCAGTCATCCGGGCGCGCCTGCGCGAGCCTGGCGACGATCAGCTCATGCGACGAGGCATCCGCCTTCTTGCGCAGGGCGTCGGCCGTGTCCTTGTCCTCCACGGGCCCGAAACCCTCGCGCAGCTCCAGCAGCAGGCGCCCGGCTTCCGCGGCCACGGTCGCGGAGATCTCCATGTCGGTTGCGTCGGCGAGGGATGTGGGGGTCATGGCCTGCCCTTCGGGTCTGGGATGAGCGGGAGTTCTGGTCGCGGCGGGGCCTAGTCGGCGTTGAACGTATTCTGCGCCACAGCGACGCCGTCCTCGATGACGCACTCGATCGCGTCATCAGCTCGCTCGATGAGCGCTGCGAGGTCGTCGCGCTGGCTGGAGGAGAAGGCCTTGAGGACGTAGTCCGCTGGATCCTGACGCCCGGGCGGTCGGCCGATGCCGACGCGGATGCGGATGGTGTCACCCGTCCCGAGGACCTTGCGGATACTGCGTAGGCCGTTATGGCCGCCGTCGCCACCACCCTGCTTCACACGTAGTGCACCAAACGGGATGTCGAGCTCGTCATGGACGATGACTGTGCGCTCGACGGGCACGTTGAAGTGCGAGGACAGCGCCTTGACGGGGCCACCCGACTCGTTCATGTAGGAGCGCCCGCGCGCGAGGATGACGCGACGGCCCTGCCAGCGCGCGTCGAAGATCTCGCATCGGGTGTAGCGATCGGACTTCAGCCGCCCGCCCCATCGCTCGGCAAGCGCCTCCACCGCCATCACTCCGACGTTGTGACGCGTGGAGGAGTATTCAGGGCCGGGATTGCCGAGCCCCACGACCAGCCAGGCAGGCATGGCGTCGCTCCCCTCCTCGCCGCGCGCGCGGCGGAAGAGCCTCAGGATTCGTCGCCGGCCGGCTCGGTCGAGTCGCCGTCGACAGCGTCGCCGGTCTCCTCGATCACGGCGACCGCCTCGGCATCCTCGGCCGGGCCCTTGGGCACGGGAGCGGACGCGGCAGCCTCGGCAGCCGCAGCAGCCTCGGCGACGAGCACCTCGGCCTCGGCTGCGCGCTCGCGAGCCTCGGCGGCCGACACGATGATCAGGTCAACATGCTCGATGGTGCGCTTGACCGGATCGCGCTGGACGTCGCGCGGCTTGGTCAGAGTGGTTGCTGATCCCTGGACGATCTCGAGGGTGACCTTGGGCTTGCGCAGTGCCTGCTCGAGCTCATGGCCCGGGAGGGAAAGGTGCACGAGTTCGGCGTCGCTGCCGTAGAGAACCACGGGAATGCGACCCGAGCGGCGCAGCTTGCGCGCGGCACCCTTGCCGAAGTCGGAGCGGGGCTCGGCCTCCAGGCGGATGTTCACGATCGGTCCTCCTCGTCCACCGTCGGAGACGTCCTCCGAGCGGAGCAGCCACGGCGCGGTGCGGCCAGCGGCCACGTCGATCACGGTGCTGTGCGCACCCTCGCCGAGGAGCGCCATGACTCTAGCCGAGGGGGGGCCCGTGCCTGCGACCGGGGCGGGTGCGGGCCTGGCAGGGCCGCGTCACCCACAGCGCCCCGATCGTCAGGGGGTGACTGGGATCCGCTCGGGGGTCTCGAACATCCGCGTGACCGAACCGTCGGTGAAGACCTCGTAGATCGCCTGCGCCAGCAGCGGAGCGATGGACAAGATCGTGAGCTTCTCGAACTGCCGGTCCGGCGGGATCGGCAGGGTGTTGGTCACGACGACCTCACTGATCCGTGACGCCTGGAGCCGCTCGGCTGCCGGCTCGCTGAGGATGCCATGCGTGGCGGCGACGATCACCTCGGCGGCACCATTGTCAAAGAGCGTGTCAGCGGCCTTCACGATCGTGCCGCCGGTGTCGATCATGTCGTCGACGACTATGCAGATGCGATCGCGCACATCGCCGACCACCTCGAGGACGCGCACTTCATTGGGGGTGTCGGGATCCCGCCGCTTGTGAATGATGGCCAGGGGTGCACCGAGGATGTCAGTCCACTTCTCCGCGACACGGACGCGCCCGGCATCCGGCGAGACGACGGTCACGCGACCAAGGTCGACCCGAGCCGCAATGTGGTCGGCGAGTAGTGGGAGCGCGAAGAGATGGTCGACTGGACCGTCGAAGAAGCCCTGGATCTGGGAGGTGTGCAGGTCCACGGTGATGAGGCGGTCCGCACCTGCCGCCACGAAGAGATCGGCCATGAGGCGGGCCGAGATGGGCTCGCGACCCCGGTGCTTCTTGTCCTGTCTGGCATAACCGTAGAAGGGCGCGATCACGGTGATGCGCTTGGCCGAGGCACGCTTGAGCGCGTCGACCATGATGAGTTGCTCCATGATCCACGTGTTGATCGGCGTGGTGTGGCTCTGCATGACGAAGGCGTCGCAGCCGCGGACCGACTCCTTGAAGCGCACGAAGATCTCGCCGTTGGCGAACTCGTAGGCATCGACCGGGCAGAGGTCGGTGCCGAGATGGGCCGCGACCTCCTGACCAAGCTCGGGGTGGGCACGACCGGTGAGGAGCACGAGCCGCTTGCTCGGGGGGACGGTCAACTCGCTCACGGTGACTCCTCGCTAGTCGGGGACTGCTCCTGTGCATCTGCTGCTTGAGCTGACGGGCTGCCGGGACGCTTGCGCTGCACCCAGCCGGGGATGTTGCGCTGGCGAGCTCGCCCGACGGCCATCGCTCCCGCGGGCACATCCTCGGTGATCACCGATCCGGCTGCGGTGTAGGCCCCGTCACCTACCGTCACGGGAGCTACCAGCATGGTGTCGCTGCCGATGCGGGCATGGCGACCGATCACGGTGCGGTGCTTCGCCTGGCCGTCGTAGTTCACGAAGATCGTCGCCGCACCGATATTCGTCCCCTCCCCCACCTCCGCGTCCCCGACGTAGGACAGGTGCGGAACCTTGGCGCCCTCCCCCAGGGTGGCGTTCTTCATCTCGACGAAGGCACCCGCACGGGAACGGGGTCCCAGCCGGGCTCCCGGGCGGAGGTAGGTGAAGGGGCCGACGCTGGCTCCAGCCTCGATGACGGCGAGCTCGGCCCACGTGTGGATGAGCGTCGCCCCCTCGCCCACCTCGCACGAGGTCAGCGTCGTGCCGGGTCCAATGCGTGCGCCGGTGGCGATCGACGTCGGCCCGAGCAGTGACGTCTGCGGCAGGATCGTCACGTCGGGCGCCAGATCGACATCGACGTCGATCCAGGTCGATGTCGGATCGAGCATCGACACTCCTGCGCGCATCCAGCCTTCATTGATGCGGTCGCGCATGAGTGCTGCGGCGCCAGCCAGTTGCACGCGGTCGTTGACGCCCAGGATCTCGTGGGGATCCTCGACGATCAGCCCCGCCACCGGGTCGCCCTCTGCGCGCAGGAGGCCCACGACGTCGGTGAGGTACTCCTCCCCCTGGTCATTGGCAGTCGTGAGGCGCTGGAGGGCGGGCGTGAGCCGTGCCGGGTCGAACGCATACATGCCGGCATTGATCTCACTGATGGTCAGGACGTCCTCGGAAGCGTCACGATGCTCGACGATCGACTCCACTGAGCCGTTGCCGGCCCTCACCACGCGACCATAGCCCGTGGGATCGCCCAGAACTGCGGTGAGCAGCGTGGCGGACGCTCCGGTGCGCAGGTGCGCATCGACGAGTTCGCGCACGGTCGCTCCGGTGAGGAGCGGGGTGTCGCCGCTGAGCACGACGATGGGCGCGGACCCGAGTGCATGGGCGGAGGCGAGGGCAGCGAGCGCGATGCGCACCGCGTGACCGGTGCCCCGCTGCTCCTCTTGCACGACCGTGTCCACCCAGGGCGCGATCTCCTCCAGGTGCTCGAGCACGCGCTCACGGCCGTGTCCGATGACGACGACGACGTGCGAGGGATCGACGGCGGATGCTGCCTCGAGGACGTGGCCGATCAGCGTGCGTCCGGCAATCGCGTGCAGCACCTTGGGCGTCGCGGATCGCATGCGCGTGCCCTCACCGGCAGCGAGGACAATCACGATCGGTCCCTGCGTCGTCACCGCTCACGGACCTCCACGAGAAGGGTTGCCCCACAGGGCAGCCGACGTCGGCACCCTACCCCGTCGCACAGGGGCTCCCGGCGAGGGAGTCGAACCCCCATTCAGAGATCCAAAGTCTCTTGTCCTGCCATTGGACGAGCCGGGATGGTGACCCTGCCGGGCCACGGGCGAAGTCTCGCAGGGTAGCCCCGCGGCCCCGACCTGGACGGGTTACGCAACCGTAGGTTACGGTGGCGTAGGTTCAGCCTCCGGGAGAGACGGCACAGGTCAGGGAGCGGTCATGACGGCAATCATCGAGGAGCACGACGCATCGGGTCGCCCCGTGACCGAGCCGATGGCTCGAGGCATGCGCACGACCATCGGCATCTTTGTCGCCGTCCCGCTCGTCGCCGTGGCCCTCGCTATCCCCGTTGCCTGGGGCGGGTGGCTCGGATGGACCGATCTCGCACTCGCCGCCGTCTTCTACGTCATCGCTGCCGGGGGCATCACCGTGGGCTTCCATCGCCACTTCACGCATGGATCGTTCAAGGCTCCGACGTGGGTGTCGGTCACCCTCGCGGTGGCCGGCTCCACGGCGGTGCAGGGGTCGTTGGACCAGTGGGTGGCCGACCACCGGCGCCACCATGCGCGCAGCGACGAGGATGGAGATCCACACAGCCCCTGGCGCTACGGCACTTCCCGCCGGGCGGTCGCCAAGGGGCTTGTCTTCGCCCATGTGGGTTGGCTCTTCGACGGTCAGCAGACCTCCATCGAGCGCTACGCCCCCGACATCCGGGCCAACGCTGCGCTGCAGCGGGTCTCGCGCTACTTCCCGTGGATCGTCGTGTCGACGATCCTCGCCCCGGCGATCCTCGGCGGTCTCATCACCTGGTCCTGGCAGGGAGCGCTCACGGCGCTCTTCTGGGCGGGCCTGGTGCGCATCGCCCTCGTGCACCACATCACCTGGTCGATCAACTCGATCTGCCACGTCTTCGGGCAGCGCCCCTTCCGCACCCGCGACAACGCAACCAACAACCGCTGGCTCGCGCTGCCCTCACTGGGCGAGTCGTGGCACAACCTGCACCACGCCGAGCCGACCGCTGCCCGCCACGGTGTGCTCCGGGGACAGATTGATGTCAGCGCCGGAGTCATCCGAGCGATGGAGCGCATGCGGCTCGCACGCGACGTCCGCTGGCCGAGTCCGGCACGCCTGGCAGCCAAGTTGAAGGATCCGGCACAGCGCCGACGTATCCGAGGCTGGACCCCTGAGGCGGAGACAGCCGCCCCGGCAGCCTCGTAGCGCCGGCGACGAGAGATCGGCTCCGCCATGCGCATGTCCGGCCGCGAACGCCGAGAGCAGCTCATCCTCGTCGGGCGCAGCCTCTTTGCCGACAAGGGTTTCGAAGCCGTCACCGTCGAGGAGATCGCAGCGACCGCCGGAGTCTCCAAGCCGGTCGTCTACGAGCACTTCGGCGGCAAGGAGGGCCTCTACGCCGTCGTCGTGGATCGCGAGATGAATCAACTCCTCACGATGATCAGCAGCGCGCTCCAAGGAACGCACCCACGCCAACTCCTCGAGCAGGCGGGGATGGCGCTGTTCGACTACATCGAGTCTCAGCCCGATGGCTTCCAGATCCTCGTGCGCGACTCCCCGGTCTCGCAGCAGACGGGATCGTTCGCCAGCCTCATCGTCGATGTCGCCGGTCAGGTAGAGCATCTCTTGGCCGAGCAGTTCAAGGCCCACGGGCTACCCACGAGGCTTGCGCCGATGTACTCCCAGATGCTTGTCGGGATGACCGCTCTCACCGGACAGTGGTGGCTCGACGTACGCAAGCCGCGCAAGGACGAGGTCGTGGCGCACTTGGTCAACCTGGCATGGAACGGCCTGGCGCACCTCGAGCCCAAGCCCCGATCCGCGCAAGCCTGACCGCGGACTCTCCTTCACGAAGCGACGCGGGCTCCGGGCACGGGACCGACGGCGTGCCGCACGCCTCGCACCAAGCCAGTCCCGGCCATCTCGGCCGCCAGGGCAATGGCTCCCTCACGGTCTTCGGCGAGGAACACGCACGTGGGGCCACTCCCGGAGACCAATCCGGCAAGCGCCCCCAGCTCGGCCCCGGCGTCGAGCACCCCGCGCAGGCGCGGCCGCAGAGCGAGCGCGGCCGGCTCGAGGTCGTTGACGAGATGGCGAGCGATCGCGCGCGGGTCCCCGCCTCGCAACGCGCGCAGCAGCTCCGTGTCGTCGGCATCGTCGTCTGCTGCTGGGGCAAGCCGCCCATCGCGCGCGAGCCTGTCCCACTCGGCGTAGACCGAGGGGGTCGACAGCTCCTCCTCGCTCAGCGCCACGACCCAGTGCAGCTGCGCGCCGGAGAGCACGGGGGTGAGCTTCTCACCGCGCCCCGTGCCGCGCGCAATCTGACCCATGAGCGAGAACGGCACATCGGAGCCGATGCCCGCGGCGAGCTGAGCAAGCGTGGGATCAGGGACGTCCAAGCCCCACAGTCGCCTCAGGGCGACAAGCGTCGCTGCGGCGTCTGCGCTGCCGCCGGCCATGCCCGCCGCGACCGGGATCGACTTGGTGATGCCGATGACGATGTCCGGGGCTGCACGGCCCGCGTGATGGGCCAGTGCTCGTGCCGCGACGCACACGATGTTGGCGTCTCCGTTCGGCACCAACCCGGCCTGGTCCCCGGAGACGACGACCGTGCACCCGGTGCCCGGGTCACCCTCGCTCACGGTCACCTCGTCGGTGAGCGACACGGCCTGGAAGACAGTGGTGATCTCGTGATAGCCGTCCGGGCGCAATGTGCGCACGCGCAGGCTGAGATTGATCTTGGCAGGCGCAAGCGCGCGAACCGACACCACGGGGGGACAGTACCCGGTGCCCTCCGCCCTAGACGATGGCGCGAGCACTGGCGATGCGGGCGAAGGCTCCGACATCCAGGCTCTCGCCACGGGCCGCCGGATCGACTCCGGCCGCCACCAGGACGCGCTCGGCGTTCGCCGCCGAGCCGGCCCATCCCGCGAGGGCAGCACGCAGTGTCTTGCGACGCTGGGCGAAGGCGGCATCGATCACCCCGAAGACCTCAGCGCGCGACGCCGTGCAGGACGGGGGCTCGTGTCGTCGGAAGGCGACCAATCCCGACTCGACCCGCGGCACCGGCCAGAAGACGCTCGCAGGGACTGCCCCCGCCCGCTCGGCCGCGGCAAACCACGCGAGCTTCACCGACGGCACGCCGTAGGTCCTGCTCCCGGGCGGTGCTACCAGGCGATCAGCGACCTCCGCCTGCACCATCACCAGGCCGCGGCGTAGCGACGGAATCACCTCGAGCAGGTGCAGGACGACGGGGACGGCCACGTTGTAGGGCAGGTTGGCCACCAGCGCATCAGCGGCCACGGGCAGGGCCGTGAGCGCGAGCGCATCGCCGGCGATCACCTCGAGCCGCTCCATCGCATCGGGGAGGTGGCGCTCCACGGTGTCCGGGAGCGCCTCGGCGAGGACGGGATCGATCTCTACCGCCACGACCGTGGCACCGGCGCTCAGGAGGCCGAGGGTGAGGCTGCCGACGCCCGGACCGACTTCGAGGACGACATCTGCGTCACCGACTCCGGCGAGACGCACGAGGCGGCGCACGGTGTTGGCATCGACGACGAAGTTCTGGCCCCACTGCTTCGTCGGTCGGATCCCCCACCGCTCGGCGATCGCGCGCACCTCGCCGGCGCCGAGGAGCCCATCCACCGCTACCACTCGCCGAAGGCGCTCATGGCGTTGTCCCACAGGTCAGCACACACCTGATCGAGCTGCTCACCGCGCGTCTGGGCCATTGCACGGACGGTGAGGGGGACGAGATACGACGCGTTGACGGCCCCGCGGTGGGGCACGGGCGTCAGGTAGGGGGCATCTGTCTCGACGAGGATCCGGTCGCGCGGCAATGCCCTCAGGGCATCGCGGAGACCATCGGCGTTCTTATAGGTGATGACCCCCGCGAAGGAGGCGAACCACCCGCGGTCGGCACAGTGCCGTGCCATGTCCGCGTCTCCCGAGAAGCAGTGGAAGACCACGCGGTCGGGAGCACCCTCCTCGTCGAGGATTCGCAGGATGTCGGCGTGAGCGTCTCGGTCGTGGATGACGAGCGTGCGGTCAAGTCGCTTGGCGATGTCGATGTGCCTGCGAAAGGACTCGTGCTGCAGGGCCTGCTCCGACTCATCACGCGTGCGGAAGTAGTCGAGCCCTGTCTCACCCACGGCTCGGGTCGCGGGGTCGGCCGCAAGCTCCTCGATTCGGGCGTAGGCGTGCTCGAGTCCGTCGCGGCCCTCACGTGCGACGATCCGCGGCACATCGTTCGGGTGAAGAGCCACGGCCGCGATGATCTCCGGGGTCGACTCGGCCGCTCGGACCGCCCACGCGGACGACTCCACGTCGCACCCGACCTGCACGATCCGCGTGATGCCCGCCTCGCGTGCCAGAGCGAGCGCGGCCTCGGGCGACGGGGACTCGCCCAGTGACCTGTCGACGACATCGAGGTGGCAGTGGGTGTCCACGACCGGACGCGGAAGAGGCTCGGTGGGTCCGGGCCGATCCCTCACTCCGGCTCCTCGTCCAAGCGCGGGAAGAGCACAGCGCCTTTGGAAACCGTCGCCCCGGCGGGAAGCTGCCCCCACTCGGCGGCTCGCTCCACGCGCTGATCGGCGATCGGGCCGAGCGTGGCGGCCGCGCCGATCTGCTCCCACAGCAGCGCCATGGACTTGGGCATGACGGGGTTGTAGAGGGTGGCAATGGCCCGCAGCGACTCGCACACGGTGTAGAGGATCGTGTCGAGCCGGGAGGACAGCGCGTCATCCTTGGCGACGACCCAGGGCTGCTGCTCGGTGACGTAGAGATTCACGGCATCGATGAAGCGGCGTACAGCGGAGATCCCCGTCGCGAAGTCCAGCGCACACATCGCGGCGTCCGTCTCCGCCACGACCTGCTCGAGGAGAGCATGCAGGTGCGCTTCGGCCGGGGTCGTGGATCCCGGGGCAGGGAGCGTGCCGCCGCGATAGCGCTGGACCATGGCCGTGGCCCGCGACGCGAGATTGCCCAGGCCGTTGGCCAATTCGGCGGTGTAGCGCGCCGACATGTCCTCCCAGGAGAACGAGCCGTCCTGGCCGAACTGGATGGCGCGCATGAAGTAGTAGCGGAAGGCGTCCGAGCCGAAGTGGTCGACGATCAGCTCGGGAGCGATGCCCGTGAGACGCGTCTTGCTCATCTTCTCGCCGCCGACGAGGAGCCACCCGTGGGCGAAGACCTTGCGCGGCAGGGGCAGCCCGGCCGCCATCAGCATCGCCGGCCAGTAGACCGCGTGAAAGCGCAGGATGTCCTTGCCCACGAGGTGGACGTCCGCGGGCCACGCCTCAGCGAAGAGGGCCGCTTCGGACGAGCCTTCGGGCGCGCCGTACCCGACGGCGGTCGCGTAGTTGAGAAGGGCGTCGAACCAGACGTAGACGACCTGGCGCTCATCCCAGGGCAGGCCGATGCCCCACGAGACGCTGCTGCGCGACATCGAGATGTCCACCAGGCCGTTGCGCAGGAAGGACATCACTTCGTTATAGGCGCTCTGCGGCTCGATAGCCGACGGGTCGGCCTCGTAGTGCGCGATGAGGGCATCGGTGAACGCCGACAGGCGGAAGAACCAGTTGGTCTCCTTGAGCATTTCGACGGGCCGCTGGTGAACCGGGCA
>Ga0194133_10002889_pt1 | contig 25370 bp, 22 predicted proteins | sample TA2KigOf40mmetaG_FD_155448 | JGI IMG/M metagenome (GOLD analysis project Ga0194133, IMG submission 155448) | Freshwater microbial communities from Lake Tanganyika, Tanzania - TA2015055 Kigoma Offshore 40m | ecosystem: Environmental > Aquatic > Freshwater > Lake | place: Tanzania: Lake... | reverse complement strand
ATGGAAGAGAAGCTGCGCTTCGCCATCCGCGAAGGCGGCCGCACCGTCGGCGCCGGCGTCGTGTCGAAGATCATCGCCTGATGATCCCGAGACGCGCCCCAAAGGCTGTGTCGAAGACCATCGTGTGACCTGCGCGACAACTGACAAGAAAGGGCCGCCCCCACCGGGCGACCCTTTTGCCTTGCGCGCCCAAAACCCTGTCCGGAAACCCTGCCCGAACCACGTCGCGCCCAAGGAGGCAAGGGCTTAACGCTCTTGCGCGCCCTTGCCTGCCAGAATCAGCGGCGCGAGTTTGGCCACCCGCGCCACCCGCGTGGTCGCCGCCTTGGCAGAGCCCACGGCCAGCGCATGGCTTTTCTGGCGACCGGGTGTCAGGGCGTGGAAGGCATCGGCCAGTGCTGGATCAGCGTCCAGGGCCTCTGCCAGCTCGGCCGGAATTTCCATGGCCTGCATCGGCTTGACGGGCTTTGTCCCAGCCTCGGCATGGACCTTGGCCTCGGCGATCAGCGCGGTGATGGCAGGGGCCAGCCGGACCACCTCCGCCACATCGGTAAAGCGTATGCAGTCGGGATGGGTGGTATTCTCGCCTTGCCGGGTCAGCACCCCGTCCTTGTCCTGCAAGAGGCTGGCATTGAAGAAGGTCAGGCGAAAATCGCCACGAAAACCGCCCAGGATCGCAATGTTCCGCCCCGAATGCGTGTAACAGGGATGGCCCCATTTGGCTGTTTCGATCAGCCCTGCCTCGCGGCACAGTTGCCGCAACGCCGCCAAGCCTGCCGCCCAAAGCCGTGCCGAACACTGCGGCGTGGCAAAGCGTTTGCAGCGGCCGCAACCGTCGCGGAAATACTGGTCAGGCTGGGTTATCATGGCGCGCGTTTCCATGGGGCGAGCCTAAGCCCCTGAATCTTTGCCGCCAAGCCAGATTCCCTGACACTGCCCCTTGATTTCCCGCCGCCCATGCCGTAACCCGCCCGCAGGCCTAGGGGTATAGCTCAGCTGGTAGAGCGACGGTCTCCAAAACCGTAGGTCGCGGGTTCGATCCCTGCTGCCCCTGCCAAGGCCGATTTCCTGACACTTCCGCACGGGTCAGCCCAGCATTCTGGGGAACCGGGCCACATGTGGCGTGGCAGCCAAGGCAACCGGCTTGAAATGTGGTTGCTTTGGGCGTATCTCGTCGCGCAATAGAAGGATTGCAACGCTCATGGCCAACAAGACCTCTCCTGCACAGTTCATCGCGCAGACCCGCGCCGAGGTGGCCAAGGTCATTTGGCCGACGCGCCGTGAGGTTTTGCTGACCACGATCATGGTCTTCATCATGGCGGCCTTGACCGCCACCTTCTTCAGCCTGATCGACATGGCAATCCGCTTTGGTCTTAGGCTGATTGTCGGCGGCGTCTGATCGGGTCGCCCGCGAAATTCCCTTGAAATCAGGGCTGTTGGCGGCTATCTCGCCCACAAACACGGGAACACGGCGCGCAGCGATTCGAGTTGCGCGCTGTTTTTTGTACCCGAAACGGTCGGGGAAAGCCCCGGATAATGCAGGAAATTCAGTCCCTTGGCGGGCTGGCAAGTTAAGGTGGAAGAGGCATGGCAAAGCGTTGGTATTCGGTGAGCGTGCTGTCGAACTTCGAAAAGAAGGTCGCAGAGCAAATCCGTACGGCTGTCGCTGATGCCAATCTTGGCGACGAGATTGACGAGGTGCTGGTGCCGACCGAGGAGGTGATCGAGGTTCGGCGCGGCAAGAAGGTGACGTCGGAACGTCGCTTCATGCCGGGCTATGTGCTGGTGCGCATGGAAATGACCAACCGCGGCTATCACCTGATTTCGTCGATCAACCGGGTGACCGGGTTCCTTGGCCCGCAGGGCAAGCCGATGCCGATGCGCGATGCCGAGGTGAACCAGATCCTGAACCGGGTTGAAGAGGGCCAGGAAGCGCCGCGCAACCTGATCCGCTTTGACGTGGGCGAAAAGGTCAAGGTGACCGATGGCCCGTTCGAAGGCTTTGACGGCATGGTCGAGGATGTGGACGAGGCGCACAACCGCCTCAAAGTGTCGGTCTCGATCTTCGGGCGTGCGACGCCGGTCGAGTTGGAATTCACTCAGGTGTCGAAGAACAGCTGAGTGCATCGCGTGGGAGGCGCGCTTTTGGGGCCAGACCCCATTGGCAGACCGGACCACTAAACCGCGCAAATGCCCATGAGGGGCGGCGCAGTGATAAAGGAGAGGCCAGATGGCCAAGAAGATTATTGGCAGCTTGAAGCTGCAGGTGAAGGCCCAGCAGGCCAACCCGTCGCCGCCGGTTGGTCCGGCGCTGGGTCAGCGCGGGTTGAACATCATGGCGTTCGTGAAGGAATTCAACGCCAAGACCGCCGAGATCCCGCCCGGCACCCCGACCCCGGTCATCATCACCTACTACGCTGACAAGTCGTTCAGCCTTGAGCTGAAGACGGCTCCTGCGTCGTTCCTGATCAAGCAGGCCGCCGGTTTGCCGCCGGTGGGCAAGCGTGCGCGCTCCAAGGGCGCGACGAAGCCGGGCCGCGAAGTGGCTGGCACCATCACCACCGCAGCGCTGCGCAAGATTGCCGAAACCAAGATGAAGGATCTCAACGCCAACTCGATCGAAGCGGCGATGAACATCATCCTTGGCTCGGCCAAGTCCTGCGGCATCGAAGTGAAGGGCTGAGACCATGGCAAAACTCAGTAAACGTATCGCCAAGGCCAACGAAGCTTTCGCTGGCAAGGCGCTGGTGTCTGTGGAAGACGCCGTGAAGCTCATCAAGGGCGCGGCTTCGGCCAAGTTCGATGAAACCCTGGAAATCGCGATGAACCTGGGCGTTGACCCGCGTCACGCCGACCAGATGGTGCGTGGCGTGGTCCAGCTGCCGAACGGCACGGGCAAGACCGTCCGCGTCGCCGTTTTCGCCCGCGGTGCCAAGGCTGATGAGGCCAAGGCCGCCGGTGCGGACATCGTCGGCGCCGAGGACCTGATGGAGACCATCCAGCAGGGCAAGATCGAGTTCGATCGCTGCATCGCCACCCCTGACATGATGCCGCTGGTCGGCCGTCTGGGTAAGATCCTTGGCCCTCGCAACCTGATGCCGAACCCCAAGGTCGGCACCGTGACCATGGACGTCAAGTCGGCGGTCGAAGCGGCCAAGGGCGGCGAAGTGCAGTTCAAGGTCGAAAAGGCTGGCGTCATTCATGCCGGGATTGGCAAAGTGTCGTTCGACGAGGCCAAGTTGGCCGAAAACGTCCGCGCCTTTGTCGACGCTGTCGCCAAGGCCAAACCGACGGGTGCCAAGGGCGCCTATCTGAAGAAGGTCTCCTTGTCCTCGACCATGGGTCCGGGCGTCTCGGTGGATCTGTCCTCGGCAACCGCCTGAGCATCTGCGGGGCCTGGCCCCAGATGACCAAAATTGCAACGGCCGCCCCGAAAAGGGCGGCCGTTTGCTTGTTTGCAGTGCTCTCTCGGGTCACAGTTCGCGCATTGAGGCGAAACGTGCATTTGACCAAGAGGCCATCATGGCAAAACCGATTTTTCAGGATGGGGAAATGCGCCGTCTGGCGCGGCGTTTGGAGCCGGAGGCGGTTGAGCGTTTAGGCGCCGCCAAAGTGCAAGAGGCCGAGGATTTCCGGCTGTTCCGCTATGACACCCCGGATAGCAAGGTGGATATCGACCTGTATCGACGGCTGCAGACCGAAGCCAACAAGATGAAGATCGGAAACCAGTGGGTGCCGGAAGAGCATATCCAGCTTTTGTCGGCCTATCTGCGGGCGATGGGGGTTCAGGTTGCCGGTGGGGTCTGTCATGGCACCCGGCGCGGCAATGAGCAGGTCTGGTTCCGCAAGCATCTGGGTTCGCAAGCCGATGTGTTCGGCTCCGAGATTTCCGACAATGCGACCGAGTTTCCGCATACGATCCAATGGGATTTCCATGACGTTGATCCGGCCTGGATCGGGCAGATGGAGATGGTCTATTCCAACTCGTGGGATCATGCCCATGACCCGGAACTTGCCTTTTCAGGCTGGATCTCCTGCCTGCGTCCGGGTGGATTTCTGATGCTGGATCACGGCTGGAACTATCAGCCCGAGTGGGTGACCGCGATGGACCCCTTCGGCATTTCCGAGGCGGGGCTTGTGGCCATGCTGAACCGGGTTGGCGCGGACAAAGGCAGGGTGGTCGAGGTGATCGACGGCGGCTCGCACAAGGACATGCCGATCCGCACGGTCATGTTTCGCGCTGATCGGTGAGGGCAGGGCAAGACCATCCGGTGCAGGAGCCGGGGGCGACTGGCCCCCGGATAGCCGTCTATTCTTGTCACTTTGGCGCGCATGAACCCTTCAACCCCGAGGCCACGGGCAGCGAGAGCCCGGCCTATGACCGTTTCGTCTTTACCGACCACGACAGCCTGCCCACGGCGGCGGGTCTGGTCCGGATCGAGGATCGGGGCGAGGGGCCTGCAATCCTGTCGCGTCTGCCGAAGCTTTGCCCGCATCTGTTTTTCAAAGGCTATGACTGGGTCGTCTATCTGGACAACAACGCGCGGTATCTCTTGGACCCGGCGCGGATCATCCGGCTGGTTTGCCGCGAACATCCCGACGCCCCGGCAGGGCGCTATCTGTTTCGCCATCGCCGCCGCGCCTGTGCTTGGGACGAGGCGGATGAATGTCTGCGGCTGGGCTATATGACGGAGGAACAGCACGCCCACGTGACGGCGCATCTGGGCGCGGCGGGTTTCCCGCGCCAGGCCGGGCTTTGCGTCAATACCTGCCTTGTGCAGCGCATGGGGTGCCCCAAGACCGATGCGCTGAATTTGGCATGGTATGACAGCCTGACAATTCTGACGCGGCGCAATCAGGTGATGCTGCCCTGGCTTCTGGCCAGTCATGCCTGCCCGCACCGGGTGTTGGCCGCCAATATCCGGTCCTGAGTAGATTGGCCGATCTTCAGCCCCAAGGCCCGCGCGCGATTTCGCCGCAAGGCGATTGACCCCTGAGCTGACGCCGGGGCTTTCAAATTCGCGCGTCAGCGGCTAGTAAGCCCCTCATGCCAGCCTTCCGTGATTCGTCGCGGGGGTCGTGCATGCTTTGTCCGAGACGGTGGGTGGCGCGCAAACGCCTTAATTTCCCTCCTGAGATGGGGTTCGAGAACAATTATTCCGGGGTTTCCTCGGGTGATCAAGGCTCGGGACTTTATCGTGGACCCGAACGTGACGGGCCAAGGGTTCGTCACAAACATGAGCCGGGGGGAGACCCCCACACTTGGAGTGAAACTGTGGATAGAGCCCAAAAAGAACAGTTGGTCGAAGAACTCGGCCAAATCTTCGCAAGCTCTGGCGTTGTTGTGGTTGCACACTACGCAGGTATGACGGTTGCACAGATGCAGGACCTGCGCGCAAAGATGCGCGAAGTTGGCGGGTCCGTCCGCGTTGCCAAGAACACGCTCGCCAAGATCGCCCTTGAAGGCAAGCCCTCTGCAAAGATGGCCGGTCTTCTGACGGGCATGACCATGCTGTCCTACTCGGAAGACCCCGTGGCTGCGGCCAAGGTTGCCGAGGCTTATGCCAAGACGAATGACAAGTTCGTCATCATTGGCGGGGCAATGGGCGGTGAGGTTCTGGACCAGGCCGGTATCAAGGCCGTGGCCTCCATGCCGTCGCGTGAAGAGCTTATCGCTCAGATCGTGTCGTGCATCGGTGCGCCCGCGTCGAATATCGCCGGTGCCATTGGCGCGCCTGCTTCGAACATCGCAAGCATCCTTTCGACCATCGAGGAGAAGGCCGTGGCCTCCATGCCGTCGCGTGAAGAGCTTATCGCTCAGATCGTGTCGTGCATCGGTGCGCCCGCGTCGAATATCGCCGGTGCCATTGGCGCGCCTGCTTCGAACATCGCAAGCATCATTTCGACCATCGAGGAGAAGGCCGCGGCCTGATCCTTGCCTCGCGTGGGTTAACCCCACTTCGTTGGACCCCTCTCAAACTTACGGAACATGAAAATGGCTGATCTGAACAAACTCGCCGAAGAAATCGTCGGTCTGACCCTCCTGCAGGCGCAGGAACTGAAGACCATCCTGAAGGACAAGTACGGCATCGAGCCGGCCGCCGGTGGCGCCGTCATGATGGCTGCTGGCCCGGCTGCTGGTGGCGCTGGTGCCGCCGCTGAAGAAGAAAAGACCGAGTTCGACGTCGTTCTGACCGACGCCGGCGCCAACAAGATCAACGTGATCAAGGAAGTGCGCACCATCACCGGTCTGGGCCTGAAAGAAGCCAAGGACCTCGTGGAAGCCGGTGGCAAAGTGAAGGAAGGCGTTTCGAAAGCCGACGCCGAAAACTTCAAGAAAGCCCTGGAAGCCGCTGGCGCCAAGGTGGAACTCAAGTAATCCGCTCCGGGGCGCTGGCCCCGGCAAGGATTTTCAGGCTGGGGGCAGAGAAATCTGCCTCCAGCTTCTCGCGTCTCGGAAGGGGCTTTGTGCCCAAAACCTCTTCCAAGGCGCGGCAAGGTTCGGGAGCCTGCTGACGGGACAGCAGGCATGAATGGAACCTTCCCCCCTCTGCCCAAGCGGCGCGCTCCTGTGGCCCGACAGGACGTGCGCCGGGGAAAAGAAGAAAGGTAACGACGAGCATGGCTCAAGCTTACGTTGGCCAGAAGCGTATCCGCCGCTATTTCGGCAAGATCCGCGAAGTTCTGGGCATGCCGAACCTGATCGAGGTTCAGAAATCCTCATATGACCTGTTCCTGCGTTCGGGCGATGGCCCGAAACCCACCGATGGCGAAGGGCTGCAAGGCACCTTCCAGTCGGTCTTTCCGATCAAGGATTTCAACGAAACCGCCGTGCTCGAGTTCGTGAAATACGAGCTGGAAAAGCCCAAATATGACGTGGATGAGTGCCAGTCGCGCGACATGACCTATGCCGCGCCCCTGAAGGTCACGCTGCGTCTGATCGTGTTTGATGTCGATGAATCGACCGGCGCCCGCAGCGTCAAGGACATCAAGGAACAAGACGTATTCATGGGCGACATGCCCCTGATGACCTCGAACGGCACCTTCATCGTGAACGGCACCGAGCGGGTCGTCGTCTCGCAGATGCACCGTTCGCCCGGCGTGTTCTTTGACCATGACAAGGGCAAGACCCATTCGTCCGGCAAACTCCTCTTCGCCTGCCGCATCATCCCGTATCGCGGTAGCTGGCTGGACTTCGAGTTTGACGCCAAGGACATCGTGTTTGCCCGCATCGACCGCCGCCGCAAGCTGCCGGTCACCACGCTGCTTTACGCGCTGGGGATGGATCAGGAAGGCATGATGGATGCCTATTACGAGACCATCAGCTTCAAACATGTGAAGAACAAGGGTTGGGTCACCAAGTTCTTCCCGAACCGCGTCTCGGGCACCCGTCCGTCCTATGATCTGGTTGATGCCACCACCGGCGAAATCATCCTGAAGGCTGGCGAAAAGGCCACGCCGCGGATGGTGAAAAAGTGGAAGGATGAGGGCGCGGTTACCGAGCTTTTGGTGCCGTTCGACCATATTCTGGGCCGCTATGTCGCCAAGGACATCATCAACGAAGAAACCGGCGAGATCTGGGCTGAAGCCGGCGACGAATTGACGATCGACTATGACCGCGACGGCGAGCCGAAGGGTGGCACCGTCAAGACACTGCTGGATCAGGGCATCACCGAGATCCCGGTTCTCGACATCGACAATGTCAACGTCGGTCCCTACATCCGCAACACCATGGCGGCGGACAAGAACATGGGCCGCGATACCGCGCTCATGGACATCTACCGCGTCATGCGTCCGGGTGAACCGCCGACCGTGGAAGCGGCCTCGGCGCTGTTTGACACGCTTTTCTTCGATAGCGAACGCTATGACCTTTCGGCCGTCGGCCGCGTGAAGATGAACATGCGTCTGGATCTGGGCAAGCCGGACACCCAGCGCACGCTCGACCGCGATGACATCGTGGCCTGCATCAAGGCGCTGACCGAACTCCGTGATGGCAAGGGCGAGATCGACGATATCGACCATCTCGGCAACCGCCGGGTGCGCTCGGTTGGCGAGCTGATGGAAAACCAGTATCGCGTCGGCCTCTTGCGCATGGAGCGTGCGATCAAGGAGCGCATGTCCTCGGTGGAAATCGACACGATCATGCCGCAAGACCTGATCAACGCCAAACCCGCTGCGGCTGCGGTACGTGAATTCTTCGGCTCGTCGCAGCTGTCGCAGTTCATGGACCAGACGAACCCGCTGTCCGAGGTTACCCACAAGCGCCGCCTGTCAGCCCTTGGGCCGGGCGGTCTGACCCGTGAGCGTGCTGGCTTTGAAGTGCGCGACGTTCACCCGACCCACTATGGCCGGATGTGCCCGATTGAAACGCCCGAAGGCCAGAACATCGGCCTTATCAACTCGCTGGCCACCTTTGCCCGCGTGAACAAATACGGTTTCATCGAGACTCCGTATCGCAAGGTGATCGACGGCAAGGTGACCGATGACGTTGTCTACATGTCGGCAACCGAGGAAATGCGCCACACCGTTGCGCAGGCCAACGCCGCACAGGATGCGAGTGGCAAGTTCCAGGATGATCTGATCTCCAGCCGTAAAGCTGGCGAATTCATGCTGAACCCGCCGGATGCCATCGACCTGATCGACGTGTCGCCGAAACAGCTCGTGTCGGTTGCGGCCTCGCTAATCCCGTTCCTCGAAAATGACGACGCCAACCGCGCCCTTATGGGCTCGAACATGCAGCGTCAGGCGGTTCCGCTGTTGCAGGCCGATGCGCCTTTTGTGGGCACCGGCATTGAAGCAGTGGTTGCACGCGATTCCGGCGCGGCCATCATGGCCCGCCGCGCCGGCGTGATCGACCAGGTCGACGCCAGCCGTATCGTTATCCGCGCCACCGAAATGCTGGAGCCGGGCGAGCCGGGCGTCGACATCTACCGTCTGCGCAAGTTCAAGCGGTCGAACCAGTCGTCCTGCATCAACCAGCGTCCGCTGGTGAAGGTGGGTGACGTGGTCAAGCGTGGCGAAGTGGTGGCCGACGGCCCCTGCACCGACATGGGCGAACTGGCCCTTGGCCGGAACGTCATCGTGGCCTTCATGCCTTGGAATGGCTACAACTACGAAGACTCGATCCTGATTTCGGAACGCATTCTGAAAGACGACGTGTTCACTTCGATTCACATCGAAGAATACGAAGTCGCAGCGCGCGACACGAAACTGGGGCCGGAAGAGATCACCCGCGACATTCCGAACGTCGGTGAAGAGGCGCTGCGCAACCTCGACGAGGCGGGCATCGTCTATATCGGCGCCGAAGTGCAGCCGGGCGATATTCTGGTGGGCAAGATCACTCCCAAGGGCGAAAGCCCGATGACGCCGGAAGAAAAACTTCTGCGCGCCATCTTTGGTGAAAAGGCCTCGGATGTTCGTGACACCTCGCTGCGTCTGCCGCCCGGTGCCTATGGTACGGTGGTGGAAGTGCGCGTGTTCAACCGTCACGGTGTGGACAAGGACGAACGCGCCCTGCAGATCGAGCGGGAAGAAGTCGAACGTCTGGCGCGCGACCGCGACGACGAATTGGCGATCCTTGAGCGCAACATCTATGCGCGCCTCAAGGCGCTGGTGCTGGGCAAGACCGCGGTCAAGGGCCCGAAAGGCATCAAGTCCGGTTCGACCATCGACGACGAGCTGCTGGGCACGCTGAGCCGTGGCCAGTGGTGGCAGCTTGCCCTTGGCGAAGAGGCCGAGGCCAAGGAGGTTGAGGCACTGCACGACCAGTTCGAGGCGCAGAAGCGCGCGCTCGACAATCGCTTTGACGACAAGGTCGAAAAAGTGCGTCGTGGCGACGATCTGCCTCCGGGCGTGATGAAGATGGTCAAGGTGTTCGTGGCGGTGAAGCGCAAGCTGCAGCCGGGCGACAAGATGGCCGGCCGTCACGGCAACAAGGGCGTCATCTCCAAGGTCGTTCCGGCCGAGGATATGCCTTTCCTCGCCGATGGCACCCCGGTTGACCTCGTTCTGAACCCGCTTGGCGTGCCGAGCCGGATGAACGTCGGGCAGATTCTGGAAACCCACATGGGCTGGGCCGCGCGCGGTCTGGGCCTGAAGATCGACGATGCCTTGAAAGAGTATCGTCGATCGGGCGACCTGACCCCGGTGCGCGAGGCGATGCGCCTGGCTTACGGTGACGAGACCTATAAAGAGGCATTCGCTGACCGTGATGAGGCGGAATTCTTGGAACTTGCCGGCAATGTCACCCGTGGCGTGCCGATTGCGACCCCGGTTTTCGACGGTGCCAAAGAGCAGGACGTGAACGACGCACTGCGCCGCGCGGGCTTTGACACCTCGGGTCAGTCCGAAGTGTTTGACGGCCGCACTGGCGAGAAGTTCCAGCGCAAGGTCACGGTGGGCGTGAAATACATGCTCAAGCTGCACCACCTTGTCGACGACAAGCTGCATGCCCGTTCCACCGGGCCTTACTCGCTGGTCACCCAGCAGCCCTTAGGCGGTAAGGCACAGTTCGGCGGTCAGCGTCTGGGGGAAATGGAGGTCTGGGCCCTGGAAGCCTATGGTGCCGCCTATACCCTGCAGGAAATGCTGACGGTGAAGTCGGACGACGTGGCGGGCCGGACCAAGGTCTACGAAGCCATCGTCAAGGGCGAGGACAATTTCGAAGCCGGCGTGCCGGAATCGTTCAACGTCCTTGTCAAGGAAGTGCGTGGCCTCGGCCTCAACATGGAACTCCTGGATGCGGAGGAAGAGTGACGCAGCGTCGGGGTGAACCCCGACCTACGTAGGACGGGGTTCACCCCGCCACGCCTTCCCCCGCCGCCTTCATTCTTAGGAAATAAAATGAACCAGGAACTCTCGACCAACCCGTTCAACCCGGTGGCCCCCGTCAAGACCTTTGACGAGATCAAGATCAGCTTGGCTTCGCCGGAGCGCATCCTGTCGTGGTCTTACGGCGAGATCAAAAAGCCCGAAACCATCAACTACCGCACGTTCAAGCCGGAACGTGACGGCCTGTTCTGCGCCCGTATCTTTGGTCCGATCAAGGATTACGAATGCCTCTGCGGCAAATACAAGCGCATGAAATATCGCGGCGTCGTCTGCGAAAAGTGCGGTGTCGAAGTCACGCTGCAAAAGGTCCGCCGTGAACGGATGGGCCATATCGAACTGGCCTCGCCGGTTGCGCATATCTGGTTCCTGAAATCGCTGCCCTCGCGCATCGGCCTTATGCTGGACATGACGCTGCGCGATCTGGAACGCATCCTTTACTTCGAAAACTATGTGGTGATCGAACCCGGTCTGACCGACCTGACCTATGGTCAACTGATGACCGAAGAGGAATATCTCGACGCACAGGACCAGTATGGCGCCGACGCTTTCACCGCCAATATCGGCGCTGAGGCTATCCGCGAGATGCTGGCGGCGATTGATCTGGACGCGACCGCGGAACAGCTGCGCGCCGATCTGAAGGAAGCCACCGGCGAGTTGAAGCCGAAGAAGATCATCAAGCGTCTGAAGATCGTCGAAAGCTTCCTTGAATCCGGCAACCGCCCTGAGTGGATGGTGCTGACCGTTCTTCCGGTGATCCCGCCGGAACTGCGCCCGCTGGTCCCGCTGGACGGCGGCCGCTTTGCCACGTCGGACCTGAACGACCTCTATCGCCGCGTCATCAACCGCAACAACCGCCTGAAGCGCCTGATCGAACTGCGCGCGCCCGACATCATCGTGCGCAACGAAAAGCGGATGCTGCAAGAGGCGGTTGATGCCCTCTTTGACAACGGCCGTCGTGGCCGCGTCATCACCGGTACCAACAAGCGCCCGCTGAAATCGCTCAGCGACATGCTGAAAGGCAAGCAGGGCCGCTTCCGTCAGAACCTTCTGGGTAAGCGCGTCGACTTCTCGGGTCGTTCGGTCATCGTGACCGGTCCGGAGTTGAAGCTGCACCAGTGCGGTCTGCCGAAGCAGATGGCCTTGGAGCTGTTCAAGCCCTTCATCTACTCGCGGCTTGAGGCCAAGGGGCTTTCTTCGACCGTGAAGCAGGCCAAGAAGCTGGTGGAAAAGGAACGTCCCGAGGTTTGGGATATCCTTGATGAGGTCATCCGCGAACACCCGGTTCTTCTGAACCGCGCGCCGACGCTGCACCGTCTGGGCATTCAGGCGTTCGAGCCGATCCTGATCGAAGGCAAGGCCATTCAGCTGCACCCGCTGGTCTGTTCGGCCTTCAACGCCGACTTCGACGGCGACCAGATGGCTGTGCACGTCCCCCTCTCGCTGGAAGCCCAGCTGGAAGCCCGCGTGCTGATGATGTCGACGAACAACGTTCTGTCGCCCGCCAACGGCGCGCCGATCATCGTTCCGTCGCAGGACATGGTGTTGGGTCTCTACTACACCACCATGGAGCGCAAGGGGATGAAGGGCGAAGGTATGGCCTTTGCCGACATCGACGAGGTGGAACATGCCATCGCTGCGGGCGAACTGCATCCGCATGCCAAGATCAAGGCTCGCCTCCGCCAAGTGGACGAGGAAGGCAATATCTTCTGGAAGCGCTATGACACGACCCCCGGTCGTCTGCGTTTGGGCACCCTTCTGCCGCTGAATGCCAAGGCGCCCTTCGATCTGGTGAACCGCCTTCTGCGCAAGAAGGACGTGCAGACCGTCATCGACACCGTCTACCGCTATTGCGGTCAGAAAGAGTCGGTCATTTTCTGCGACCAGATCATGGGGCTTGGCTTCCGCGAGGCCTTCAAGGCCGGGATTTCGTTCGGCAAGGACGACATGCTTATCCCCGACACCAAGTGGGAAATCGTCAACGAGGTCAAAGATCAGGTTGCCGGTTTTGAACAGCAGTACATGGACGGCCTGATTACGCAGGGCGAAAAGTACAACAAGGTCGTGGATGCCTGGTCGAAGTGCAACGACAAGGTGACCGAGGCCATGATGGCCACCATCTCGGCCGAGCGTTTTGACGACGCCGGCGCCCAGATGGAGCCGAACTCGGTCTACATGATGGCCCACTCCGGTGCCCGGGGTTCGGTGACGCAGATGAAGCAGTTGGGGGGCATGCGCGGCCTGATGGCCAAGCCCTCGGGCGAGATCATCGAAACGCCGATCATCTCGAACTTCAAGGAAGGTCTGACCGTTCTTGAATACTTCAACTCGACCCACGGCGCGCGCAAAGGTCTGGCCGATACCGCGCTCAAGACCGCGAACTCTGGCTACCTGACCCGCCGTCTGGTGGACGTGGCGCAGGACTGCATCGTGCGCATGCACGATTGCGGCACCGAACGCGCCATCACCGCCGAAGCGGCTGTGAACGATGGCGAAGTCGTTCTGCCCTTGGCCGAACGTGTGCTGGGCCGCGTGGCTGCCGATGACGTCACCGTGCCGGGCATGGGCGAGGTGATCGTCGCCAAGGGTGAGCTGATCGACGAACGCCGCGCCGACATGATCGCGCAGGCGAATGTGGCGGTGATGCGCATCCGCTCGCCCCTGACCTGCGAGGCAGAAGAGGGCGTTTGCGCCATGTGCTATGGCCGCGACCTTGCACGCGGCACGCTGGTGAACCAGGGCGAAGCGGTGGGCATCATCGCCGCCCAATCCATCGGTGAACCCGGCACGCAGCTGACCATGCGCACCTTCCACATCGGCGGCGTGGCCCAGGGTGGCCAGCAGTCGTTCCTGGAAGCAAGCCAGGAAGGCAAGATCGAGTTCCGCAACCCCAACACGCTGGCCAACGCGGCCGGTGAGCAGATTGTCATCGGCCGCAACATGTCGCTGGCGATCATCGACGAGGCGGGGCAGGAACGCGCGGTCCACAAGCTGACCTACGGCTCCAAGCTGCATGTCAAGGAAGGCGCGACCGTCAAGCGCGGCACCAAACTGTTCGAATGGGACCCCTATACCCTGCCGATCATCGCCGAAAAGGCGGGTGTGGCACGGTTCAAGGACCTGATCTCGGGCATTTCGGTGCGCGATGAAACCGACGAAGCCACCGGCATGACGCAAAAGATCGTGTCCGACTGGCGGTCTGCGCCCAAGGGCGGCGATCTGAAGCCCGAGGTCATCGTGATGGATCCGGCGACCGGTGAGCCTGTGCGCAACGATGCGGGCAACCCGATCACCTATCCGATGTCGGTCGACGCCATTCTGTCGGTCGAAGACGGGCAGGAACTGCGCCCCGGCGACGTTGTCGCCCGCATCCCGCGCGAAGGTACCAAGACCAAGGACATCACCGGGGGTCTGCCCCGCGTGGCGGAACTGTTCGAAGCCCGTCGTCCGAAGGATCACGCGATCATCGCCGAAGCCGACGGCTATGTGCGGTTCGGCAAGGACTACAAGAACAAGCGCCGCATCACCGTGGAGCCTGTCGACGAGACCTTGCAGCCGATGGAATACATGATCCCGAAAGGGAAACATATTCCGGTCCAGGAAGGCGATTTCGTCCAGAAGGGCGATTACATCATGGACGGCAACCCGGCCCCGCATGACATCCTGCGGATCCTGGGTGTCGAGGCGCTGGCGAACTACATGATCGACGAAGTGCAGGACGTGTACCGTCTGCAGGGCGTTAAGATCAACGACAAGCACATCGAGGTGATCGTGCGTCAGATGCTCCAGAAGTATGAGATTCTGGACAGCGGCGAGACGACGCTTCTGAAGGGCGAAAACGTCGACAAGTTCGAGCTGGACGAAGCCAATTCCAAGGCGGTTGCCCATGGCATGCGCGAAGCCACCGCCGAGCCGATCCTTCTGGGCATCACCAAGGCGTCCTTGCAGACCCGGTCGTTCATTTCGGCCGCGTCCTTCCAGGAAACCACCCGCGTGTTGACCGAGGCTTCGGTTCAGGGCAAGCGCGACAAGTTGGTGGGCCTGAAAGAAAACGTCATCGTCGGCCGCCTGATCCCGGCGGGCACCGGCGGTGCCACAAGCCGTGTCAAGAAGATCGCCGCAGATCGCGACAGTCTGGTGATCGAGGCGCGGCGCTCCGAGGCAGAGACCGCCGCCGCGCTTGTTGCGCCGATGGATGTGGTCGAAACCGAGAGCGACATCGACAGCGGTCTGGTCTATACGATCGATAGCCGCGACCTGTAAGGCCGGTCAAGAAACGAAAGGCCCCTCGGGAAACCGGGGGGCCTTTTGCTTTGCGCGCATCCAACCCTTTTGCGGGCATGCCTCGCGGGGGCTTGCCGAGGCGTGCACGAAGTGCTCAACGAGGCAGGAGGGAAACAGGAGCCAACATGGCAATCTCGGACAATCTGCGCGGCGTGGCCTATATGTGCTTGTCCATGCTGGCCTTTACGGTCAATGACAGTTTCATGAAGGCCGTGACCGCCGATGTTCCGTTGTTTCAGGCCGTGTTCCTGCGCGGTTTGATTGCCATCTCGGGTCTGGTGGTGATGGGCAGCCTGACCGGTGCCTTTTGCCAGAAACTGCAGGGCGCGGACTGGCGGCTGATTACCCTGCGGTCGGTGGCAGAGATCTTTGCAACCATCACCTTTCTGACCGCGCTTCTGCACATGCCTTTGGCCAATCTTTCAGCCATCATGCAATTCTTGCCCCTGGCGGTAACGCTCGCGGCTGCGCTGGTCTTTGGCGACCGCATCGGTTGGCGGCGGCTTCTGGCCATTTTGATTGGCTTTGTCGGCGTGATGATCATCATCCGGCCGGGAACCCAGGCCTTTGACATCTGGTCTCTCATGGGCGTCGCTTCGGTCTTGTGCGTGGTGGTGCGCGATCTTGCGGTGCGGCGGATGGGAAGCCATGTGCCCTCGATCATCGTGGCCCTGGGGGCAGCGGTGATGGTGGCGGTGATGGGGCTTGGCCTGTCGCTGGTGCCAACCGACGGCATGGGGGCGAATTTCGATGGTCTGACCGGCTGGGTGGCTTTGGATGCGGTGCAATCAGCGCAGATCGGCGGGGCAGGGGCCTTTCTGATTGTGGGCTATCTCTGCGCGGTCACGGCCATGCGCTGGGGGGATATCGGCGTGGTGGCACCGTTCCGCTACACCTCGCTTTTGTGGGCCATCCTCTTGGGCTTTGCAGCCTTTGGTGAGCTTCCTGATGGCTGGACGCTGCTCGGGTCGGGGATTGTCGTTGTCTCGGGGATCTATACGCTTTTTCGCGAACGTCAGCAGCGGCGGCTTGCCGCCGCAGTCCCCCGCAGCGAAGGTTGACAACCCATCCGACTCCCCTTATCAGCCGCGCAACCCCCCTGCCCGGATTCTCGGGCGGGTGGGTTCTGATTGCTTGATGTGGCCATGATCCGGGCGAATGCCCCGATCCTCTGAGAATCTCCGCATCTCTCCCGCCAGCGGGGGAACATGCGGGTTTTGGTGTTTTGCGATAGGCGCGAACCACCCGTCGAGAAGCAGCGTCCCAAGGTTCGGGGCGAGTATTGACACCGCCCCCGGGATGGTCCCGAAGGGCAACACGAGGAAGTTGAATGCCGACGATCCAACAGCTGATCCGCAAACCGCGGTCGCCAGTGGTCAGCAAGTCCAAGTCGCAGCACCTGGAATCCTGCCCGCAAAAGCGTGGGGTTTGCACCCGCGTCTACACCACCACCCCGAAAAAGCCGAACTCCGCTATGCGGAAAGTTGCCAAGGTGCGCCTGACCAACGGCTTTGAGGTCATCTCCTACATCCCCGGCGAAAAGCACAACCTGCAAGAGCACTCGGTTGTCCTGATCCGCGGCGGCCGTGTGAAAGACCTTCCGGGTGTGCGTTACCACATCCTCCGCGGTGTTCTGGATACCCAGGGCGTCAAGGAACGTCGTCAGCGCCGTTCGAAGTATGGCGCCAAGCGTCCAAAGTGAGGAGATAACAGATGTCCCGTCGTCACGCCGCTGAAAAGCGCGAAATTCTGCCTGACGCCAAGTATGGCGATAAGGTCCTGACCAAGTTCATGAACAACCTGATGCTCGACGGCAAGAAGTCCGTCGCGGAATCGATCGTTTATGGCGCCCTTGACCGCGTTCAGTCGAAACTGAAGCGCGAGCCGGTCGAAGCCTTCCACGAAGCCCTGAACAACGTGAAACCCTCGGTCGAAGTGCGCTCGCGCCGCGTCGGTGGTGCCACCTATCAGGTTCCGGTTGAAGTTCGCACCGAACGCCGCGAAGCCCTTGCGATCCGCTGGCTCATCACCGCCGCCCGCAAGCGCAATGAAAACACCATGGAAGAGCGTCTGGCCGCCGAACTGTCGGATGCCGTGAACAACCGTGGCACCGCCGTGAAAAAGCGGGAAGACACCCACAAGATGGCCGACGCGAACAAAGCGTTCAGCCACTACCGCTGGTAAGGGGTCATCATGGCACGCGACTATCCGCTTGAGCGTTACCGTAACTTCGGGATCATTGCGCACATCGACGCAGGGAAAACCACGACTTCGGAACGCATCCTTTACTACACCGGCAAGTCCCACAAGATCGGCGAAGTCCATGACGGCGCCGCGACGATGGACTGGATGGAACAGGAACAAGAGCGCGGCATCACCATCACTTCGGCTGCCACGACCACCTTCTGGAACCGCCAGATCGACCCCTCGACCGGGGTTGGTGACAAGGCCTCCAAGTTCCGCTTCAACATCATCGACACCCCCGGCCACGTGGACTTCACCATCGAGGTTGAACGTTCGCTGGCCGTGCTTGACGGCGCTGTGGTTCTCCTCGACGGCAACGCCGGCGTGGAACCCCAGACCGAAACCGTGTGGCGTCAGGCTGACCGCTACAAGGTTCCGCGGATCGTGTTCGTCAACAAGATGGACAAGACCGGCGCGGACTTCATGAACTGCGTCAAGATGATCAAGGACCGCACCGGCGCCAACGCCATGCCGGTCGCTCTGCCCATCGGCGCGGAAGACAAGCTGGAAGGCATCATCGACCTCGTGACCATGGAAGAATGGGTCTATGAGGGCGAAGATCTTGGCGCGTCGTGGAAGCGCAAGCCGATCCGTCCGGAACTGCAAGATCAGGCCGACGAATGGCGTCTGAACCTGCTGGAAACCGCCGTGGGTCAGGACGACGCCGCGATGGAAGCCTATCTGGACGGCAAGGAACCGACCGCCGAAGAACTGCGCGCGCTGATCCGCAAGGGCACGCTCGCCATCGACTTCATCCCGGTTCTGGCTGGCTCGGCTTTCAAGAACAAGGGCGTGCAGCCCCTGTTGAACGCCGTGATCGACTACCTGCCTTCGCCTCTCGACGTGCCGCCCTACATGGGCTTTGCGCCGGGCGACGAGACCGAAACTCGCAACATCGCCCGTTCGGCGGATGACGAACAGCCCTTCTCGGGTCTGGCATTCAAGATCATGAACGACCCCTTCGTTGGCTCCCTGACCTTCACCCGGATCTATTCGGGCAAGCTGGCCAAGGGCGATGCGATGATGAACGCGACCAAGCAGCGCCGCGAGCGCGTTGGCCGTATGATGATGATGCACGCCATCGAGCGTGAGGAAATCACCGAAGCCTTCGCAGGCGACATCATCGCTCTGGGCGGCCTGAAGGAAACCACCACGGGGGATACCCTGTGTGATCCGAACGCGCCGGTCGTTCTCGAAACCATGACCTTCCCGGTCCCGGTTATTGAGATTGCCGTGGAACCCAAGACCAAGGCCGACCAGGAAAAGATGGGCATCGCTTTGGCCCGTCTGGCTGCCGAAGACCCGTCCTTCCGCGTGGAGACCGATATCGAATCCGGTCAGACCATCATGAAGGGCATGGGCGAACTTCACCTCGACATCCTCGTCGACCGTATGCGTCGCGAATTCAAGGTCGAGGCGAACATCGGTGCCCCGCAGGTGGCCTACCGCGAAACCATCTCGCGTTCGACCGAGATCGACTATACCCATAAGAAGCAGACCGGTGGTACGGGCCAGTTCGCCCGCGTCAAACTGGTAATCGACCCGACCGAACCCGGCGAGGGCTATTCGTTCGAATCGAAGATCGTGGGTGGTGCCGTGCCGAAGGAATACATCCCCGGCGTTGAAAAAGGCATCAAGTCGGTGATGGATTCGGGCCCGCTGGCTGGCTTCCCGGTGATCGACTTCAAGGTCGCGCTGATCGACGGTGCCTTCCACGACGTGGACTCCTCGGTTCTCGCCTTTGAAATCGCCACCCGCGCTGCGATGCGCGATGGCCTGAAGAAGGCAGGTGCCAAGCTTCTTGAACCGATCATGAAAGTCGAAGTCGTCACCCCGGAAGAATACACCGGCGGCGTCATCGGCGACCTGACCTCGCGTCGGGGCATGGTGACCGGTCAGGACAGCCGCGGCAATGCGAACGTCATCGCCGCCATGGTTCCGCTGGCCAACATGTTCGGCTACATCAACCAGCTGCGTTCGATGACCTCGGGCCGCGCTGTGTTCTCGATGGAGTTCGACCATTACGACGCGGTTCCGGAGAACATCTCGCAAGAGATCCAGAAGAAATACGCCTAACCGGTGTGGCGGGGTGAACCCCGCCCTACCATCCCCGTAGGGTGGGGTTTTACCCCACCGCATCCAACCAGATAAGGAGTTTGCCAAATGGCAAAGGCAAAGTTTGAACGGACGAAACCGCACGTCAACATTGGCACGATTGGCCACGTTGACCATGGCAAGACGACGCTGACGGCAGCGATCACCAAGTATTTTGGTGAGTTTCGCGCCTATGACCAGATTGACGGTGCGCCGGAAGAGCGGGCTCGTGGGATCACGATCTCGACCGCTCACGTGGAATATGAGACCGAGAACCGTCACTATGCGCACGTCGACTGCCCCGGCCACGCTGACTATGTGAAGAACATGATCACCGGTGCGGCGCAGATGGACGGCGCGATCCTGGTGTGCGCGGCCTCTGACGGCCCGATGCCCCAGACCCGCGAGCACATTCTCTTGGGCCGTCAGGTGGGTATCCCCTACATGGTCGTCTACATGAACAAGGTTGACCTTGTTGACGACGAAGAGCTGATCGAGCTTGTCGAGATGGAACTGCGCGAGCTTCTGTCGTCCTACGAATACCCCGGCGACGACATTCCGATCATCAAGGGCTCGGCCCACCAGGCCATGATCGGTGAGCGTCCGGAGATCGGCGAATCCTCGATCCGCGCGCTGATGAAGGCTGTGGACGAATACATCCCGACCCCGGCACGCGCTGTGGATCAGCCCTTCCTGATGCCGATCGAAGACGTGTTCTCGATCTCGGGCCGCGGCACCGTGGTTACGGGGCGTGTGGAGCGTGGCGTGATCAACGTCGGCGACGAAGTTGAGATCGTGGGCATCCGCGAGACCAAGAAGTCGGTCTGCACCGGTGTGGAGATGTTCCGCAAACTCTTGGACCGTGGTGAAGCTGGCGACAACGTCGGCGTTCTCTTGCGCGGTATCGACCGTGAAGGCGTGGAACGTGGCCAGGTGCTGTGCAAGCCGAAGTCGGTGAACCCGCACACCAAGTTCGAAGCCGAGGCCTATATCCTGACCAAGGAAGAAGGCGGCCGTCACACGCCGTTCTTCGCGAACTATCGCCCGCAGTTCTACTTCCGTACGACGGACGTGACCGGGACGGTTCAGCTGCCGGAAGGCACTGAAATGGTGATGCCGGGCGACAACCTGAAGTTCAACGTCGAACTGATCGCACCGATCGCGATGGAAGAGAAGCTGCGCTTCGCCATCCGCGAAGGCGGCCGCACCGTCGGCGCCGGCGTCGTGTCGAAGATCATCGCCTGATGATCCCGAGACGCGCCCCAAAGGCTGTGTCGAAGATCATCAAGTAATTCGGGTCAAACCGGATACAAGAACAGGCCGCCTCCGGGCGGCCTTTTTCTTTGTTCCCCGCCAAACTCCTCGAAGCCCGTTCCGGGCACTCGTCGTCACCCCCGACGAGGCCACGAAGGGCCCGAGGAGGGCAGGGCATCCAGAAAGCGGCTGGCGTCCTCGCGGATTACCGCCCGCCGCGCCGGGTCCATGGCACGCAAGGTTTTCACCGGCATCGCCATGCGGGGGTTCTTGGCAAACCGCGCCTCGTGGCGATCAATGAAATTCCAGTAGAGATAGTTGAACGGGCAGGCCTTTGGCCCCAGTTTTTCCTTCACGTCAAAGGCGCAGCCGTCGCAATAGTCTGACATGCGGTTGATATAGGCCCCCGAGGCGGCATAGGGTTTCGACCCCAACCGCCCGCCATCGGCGTGCAGCACCATGCCATGCGTATTCGGCAATTCGACCCAGTCGAAGGCATCCGCATAGACGGCAAGATACCACTCTTCCACCTTTGCCGGGGTGATCCCGGCAAGAAGGGCGAAGTTTCCGGTCACCATCAGGCGCTGAATGTGATGGGCATAGGAGGTGCGGCGGGTCTGGCCCACCACCTTGGCCATGCAGCGCATGGGGGTGTCGCCCGTCCAGTAGAGGTCCGGCAGGGGCCTCGCTGCCCCCAGCGCGTTGGTTGCCGCATAGCCGGGCATCTCCAGCCAGTAGATCCCGCGCACATACTCGCGCCACCCCAGGATCTGCCGGATGAAACCTTCAACGGCGTTCAAGGGGGCATGGCCAGCGCGATAGGCTGCCTCGGCCGCTTTGCAGACCTCATCCGGCAACAGCAGCCCGCAGTTGAGCGCCGGCGACAAGAGGCTGTGATACAGGAAATCCTCGCCTGTCTTCATGGCATCTTGCACATCGCCGAACGCGGGCAGCGCATCGGTGATGAAGTGGTCCAGCGCCGCCAATGCCTGATCGCGGGTGACCGGCCAGCCAAAGGGTTCCAGATCGCCGAAATGATTGGCGAACCGCTTTGCCACTAGGTCCATCACTTCGCGGGTGATGTCATCTGGCGAAAACCGCAGCCGGGCCGGGGGGCGGGTGCCTTTCGGCAGCGGCTTGCGGTTGTCGCTGTCAAAGTTCCATTGGCCCCCGACGGGCGCGCCTTCCGCCATCAAGAAACCCGTCCGGCGGCGCATCTCGCGGTAGAAATACTCCATCCGGCTGGTCTTGCCAGCTTTGGCCAGCGCCGCGAATTCCGAGCGAGAGCAAAAGAACCGCTCATCCGACAGGATGGTTACCGGCACTCCCAGGGCCGCTTGCCAGCCTTCGATCATCTGCAGGACGCGCCATTCGCCGGGCTCGGTCACGATGATGCGCTTGGGCGCGTGGCGGGCAACCGCCCGTGCCACCTCACCCGAAAAGCTGTGGCTATTGGCCGGATCGTCGAGCCGCACATAGTCCACCCGCACGCCGCGCCCCTGCAACGTGGCCGCGAAATGCCGCATTGCTGACAGCAGAAGCACAATCTTCTGCTTGTGATGCGGCACATAGCGCGCCTCCTCCATCACTTCGACCATCAGGACCACGTCACGATCCGCGTCCAGACCCGCCAGCGCCGAAAGCGTGGTGGACAGCTGATCGCCAAGGATCACGATAAGCCTGTGCATCTGTCTTTCCCTTGCCTGAGCGGATGGTGAGAGACAGCATAGGTGGGGCGGATCGCACGGGCGGCAAGGCGGGTGGAAATGCAAGGCATGGTGCAGAAAAGCCCGAGAATTCCCTTGCCGAACCCCGGTGCGCCCTATAGAGGAGCGCAGAGACTCCGTTTGGAGATTCGTGCTTTCGACTATTCACAAAGCGAACCTATGAGCCGGGCATCCCGCCCGAGTTTACGTTCGGAAGGAAGAACTGATGCAAGGTCAAACCATTCGCATTCGGCTCAAGGCCTTTGATTACCGCGTGTTGGATGCCAGCACCCAGGAAATCGTCTCCACGGCCAAGCGCACCGGTGCCACCGTTCGCGGCCCGATCCCGCTGCCGAACAAGATCGAGAAATTCACGGTTCTCCGTGGTCCGCACATCGACAAGAAGTCGCGCGACCAGTGGGAGATCCGCACGCACAAGCGCCTGCTCGACATCATTGATCCGACCCCCCAGACCGTGGACGCGCTGATGAAGCTCGACCTCGCCGCTGGCGTGGACGTCGAGATCAAAGTGTAAGGGGGCATGACCATGCGCTCTGGCGTTATCGCAAAGAAGCTGGGCATGACCCGGCTGTTTCTGGAAAACGGCACGCAGGTGCCGGTGACCGTTCTGCATCTCGACAATCTTCAGGTCGTGGCGCAGCGCACCGCTGACAAGGACGGATATACCGCTGTTCAGCTTGGCGCGGGCTCGGCCAGGGCCAAGAACACCACGGCCGCGCAGCGTGGCCACTTCGCCAAGGCGAATGTGGCACCCAAGCGCAAGATCGCGGAATTCCGCGTGTCGGCTGACAACCTGATCGACGTGGGCGCGGAAATTACCGCCGACCATTATCTGGCAGGTCAGTTCGTCGACATCGCCGGCACCTCGATCGGTAAAGGCTTTGCCGGTGCGATGAAGCGTCACAACTTCGGCGGCCTTCGCGCCTCGCACGGTGTGTCGGTGTCGCACCGCTCGCACGGCTCGACCGGCCAGTGCCAGGACCCCGGCAAGGTGTTCAAGGGCAAGAAGATGGCAGGCCATCTGGGTGCCGTTCGCGTCACCACGCAGAACCTGCAGGTCGTCAAGACCGATGCCGACCGTGGCCTCATCCTGGTCAAGGGCGCTGTCCCCGGTTCCAAGGGGGGCTGGGTCACCGTCAAGGACGCCGTGAAGAAAGCCGCTCCGGCTGGTATTCCGCTGCCCGCCGCCGTTCGCTCGGCTGCTGCCGCAGCGCCTGCTGCTGCCGAAGGGGGTGAAGCATGAAACTTGATGTGATCAAGCTGGACGGCAAGAAAGCCGGTTCCGTCGATCTGGACGAGGCCCTGTTCGGCCTTGAGCCGCGCGCCGACATCCTGCACCGCGTTGTGCGTTGGCAGCGTGCCAAGGCACAGGCCGGGACCCACTCGGTTCTGGGCAAGTCGGACGTTTCCTACTCGACCAAGAAGATCTATCGCCAGAAGGGCACCGGCGGCGCACGCCACGGTTCCAAGAAGGCCCCGATCTTCCGTCACGGTGGCGTCTACAAGGGCCCGACCCCGCGGAGCCATGCCCATGACCTGCCCAAGAAGTTCCGCGCCCTGGGTCTGCGCCACGCCCTTTCGGCCAAGGCCAAAGCGGGCGAGCTGGTGATCCTTGATGCGGCCACCTTGGCCGACGCCAAGACCGGCCACCTGGCCAAGATGGTGTCGGAACTGGGCTGGAAGCGCGCCCTCATCATCGACGGTGCGGCCGTTGACGCGAACTTCGCGCTGGCTGCTCGCAACCTCGATGGCGTGGACGTCCTGCCTACCATCGGCGCCAACGTCTATGATATCCTGAAGCGTGACATCCTGGTGATCACCAAGGCAGGTATCGAAGCTCTGGAGGCTCGTCTGAAATGAGCGCGAAACCCGAACATTACGACCTGATCAAGAAGCCGGTCATCACTGAAAAGGCCACCATGGCCTCGGAGGCGGGTGCCGTCGTGTTTCAGGTGGCCATGGACGCGACCAAACCGCAGATCAAAGAGGCCGTAGAGGCTGTCTTTGGCGTCAAGGTCAAGGCCGTGAACACCACGATCACCAAGGGCAAGGCCAAGAAGTTCCGTGGCCGCGGCGGTGAGCGTTCCGACAAGAAAAAGGCATACGTCATGCTGGAAGCCGGTCAGTCGATCGACGTGTCGACTGGTCTGTGAGCCAAGGCCGGGGTGAACCCCGACCTACGAGTTGAGAAAGCCCCTGCCGGAAGGCGGGGGCTTTTTCTGTTTGTGGCCCTCAAACTTCTGAGGCAACCTGTATCGATGGACTGACGGAGAAGAGTCAATCGAAGAACTATCTGATAGGAGGCCTAATCTGTCTGGTAGCGGCTTTGGCTTTTGGTATTGAGCCGGTGCAGCGGATGGTAAACGAGGCAGCAAATCAGGGCACCTTAAGGGGTGTCGAAAAATGCATGGAGTATGCGACTAGCGAGCTTGTATCCAAGGAAGCTGTAAAAGCATCGTGCGCCCAGTCCTTTCAAGAACGACTTTATCTCCCGGGCTTGGCCTCGGGAAAAGCAGGTCCGCGCATAGATCAAGAAATTGTGGGCTTCGAAGGACTGCTTCAAAACAAGACCGCCGACCATGTGACGACTTGGACTCGGATCGAAGTAAGCATCTTCGACGCGGGCGGCAAAGAACGTAAAGTCGTTGCTGAAACACCGATCTGGATTGACCCAATGGGCGAAGCAGACTTTAAAGTGGAACTGCGCGATTTGAAGCCCGAACAACTTGACGACATCAAGTGGTGTGAACTCGATGACCAAGCGCCGAAAGGGTGCTTCTCATGGGGTATTACCGGCGTAATGGGACTCGTGATCTAGTCACTCGGGGTGGTTTCGGCGCGCTTCCAATTGAACGGCGAGAAGTCGCCTGTTGGTCCCTTGCGAACTTCTGCTCTGACTTCCCCAAAGAATCCCCCCCCCCCCCCCCCCCCCCCCCCCCC
>Ga0194133_10002886_pt1 | contig 25383 bp, 26 predicted proteins | sample TA2KigOf40mmetaG_FD_155448 | JGI IMG/M metagenome (GOLD analysis project Ga0194133, IMG submission 155448) | Freshwater microbial communities from Lake Tanganyika, Tanzania - TA2015055 Kigoma Offshore 40m | ecosystem: Environmental > Aquatic > Freshwater > Lake | place: Tanzania: Lake... | reverse complement strand
CGCGGGCGAGGCGGTCGAGGTGGGGCGTCTGGTTCACCTTCGAGCCGTACGCGCCGATCGCGTGGCGCGCGTGGTCGTCGGAGAAGATGAACAGGATGTTCGGCCGGCCCGCGGGCGCGGCGGAGGCCGCGGTGACGGTGAGCAGCAGGGGCAGCAGGAGGGTGGGAAGTCGCATCGGGAAGAAGGGGCGGTTCAGGCCGGTTGGGGGGGAGGGGTGGGCGGGGCGGAGGGCGCGGGGATGGGTTTAGTCAGGAGGGCGGAATTGAGGCCGGGCAGGCGTTCGGAGAACTCTTCTCCCGGCGCAGCCTGGCGGAGCGCGCGTTGAACCATCCCCATCCGCGCATCGAGGTTGTCGATCATCGACACGAAGACCGCTTCCGGGGTCGCGGCGTACACCGCCGCACCCCACTCGGGTTCGCCCTGATGGGAGAGAATAATGTGCTCCAGACGTTCGAGGCGGTCGGCGTCCAGCCGGGCCTTCATCCCGTGCTTTCGCGCGAGCTGGTAGCCGAGGACGACGTGGCCCTGCAGGATGCCGCGGCGGCTCCGGCGCGTCGCGAGGGAACCCTCGTACTCGATCGCCTTGCCGGTGTCGTGCAGCAGGATACCCGCGAGGGCGAGGTCGGCGTCCACCTCCGGATAGAGGGGTAGGAGCGCGCGGCAGGCGCGGGCCATCCGCACGGTGTGCTCCAGGAGCCCGTGCCGGTAAGCGTGATGCATTGCGACGGCCGCCGGCGACCAGCGGAAGGTGGCCCCGATCTCCTCGAAGACCCCGCGCACCGCGACCCGGAGCTCCTCGTGCCGGAGGGCGGCGATGCACGCCTCCAGTTCCGCCCAGAGTGCCTGCGGATCCTCGGGCGCCAACTCGACCAGATTGTCGATCACTCCCGGGACGCCCAGCTCCTCCTCCCCGAGGGCCACCACCTGCTGCAGACGCGGGGAGAGCCGGCCCTGGTAATATTCGATCCTCGCCTCGATCCGCACCACCCCGCCTTCGCCTGCGGCGCGCAGGGCGTCGAAGACGGGGCTGTCCCCGAACACGGTGCAACTAAAGGAACCGGTGCGGTCCCCGAGCTCGGCGCTCAGGAATCCGTTGCCGTTGCTGGCGGTCTTCAGGGCTGCCTTCTTGACGACGAGGACGGCGGAGAACGGCCGTCCGCTCGCCTCGGCGCCGAGCGACTTCAGCTCACGGACCAACACGGGGGGGGAGGCGTTGCTCATAAGTTCGGGGCTGAGGATCCGTGATCGGCGGCGCGCGCCTTGACGAGCGCGGTCAGGCCCCGGAAGAACGGGTGGCGGGCGTCTTGCGCCAGCGCGTAAAACACGGTCTCGGCCGGCAGGAGGTGGCAGCCGAGCCGCGCCAGCGCGGCGAGCGCGGCGGCGGCGTCCGCGGGCCGGCGCGCGCCCACGCAATCGGTAAGCACGGTGACCTCAAGCTCCGCCCGGAGCGCGTCGATCGCGGTTTGGTAGACGCAGATGGGGGTCTCGATGCCGGCGAGCAGCAGGTGCCGCGGACCGCGGGGCGCCAACAGCGCCCCGCGCACGGCCGGGTCGCCCAACGCGGAGAAGGTGTTCTTCGCCCAGACCGGGGCGGAGGGCGCGGCGGCGCGGAGGGCGGGGGTGGTTGCCCCGAGCTTGGCGGGCACCTGCTCGGTGAAGGCCACCGGCAGCCCAAGCCCGGTCGCGGCGGCGAGGGCGAAGCGGCAATCGCGCGTCAGCGCACCCGCCGGGTCGATCGCGGCTAGGAGGCCCGGCTGCAGGTCGACGGCGAGCAGGAGGAGGTCGGAGGGTGGGGAAGGCGCCGCGGCCATGTTCGCCGCAAGTTGGCGGTGGGCGCCGAGCGTGGGAATGTTTTTCTGCGCGCGCCGGCCATCTTCGGGCTAGCCTCCGGCGAGTGCGTCCCTTGTCCTTGCCCTGCCTATGGAGCTATCCCTGCAGCCCGTCGCCACCACCTGCCAGGTCTCGGGCGAGCCCTTTGCGGCCGGCGCCCGCGTGGCGAGCCACCTGGTCCAGGTCGGCCCGACGCTAAAGATCGTCCGCTGCGACGTGCTGGAGCAACACCTCGGCGGCTTCACTCCGCCCGGGAAGGTCGCGTGCCGCTGGGTGCAGCCGTTCCGTCCGCGGCGGGCCGGCGAGAATCCCGACCGCGCCCTGAAGCTCACCGCGGAGAGCCTGTTCGTGACCCTCGCGGACCCGACCACGGAGCCCACGCCCGAGAACACCCGGCTGCTGCAATTCCTCGCGCTGATGCTCGAGCGTAAGAAGGTGCTGCGGCCACGGGGCCGCTCGGCGGATGGCCTGCGCCTCCGTTACGAGCATGCCCGATCGAAGGCGCTGTTCGAGGTCCCAGGCGGGGAACTCACCGCCGAGTTCTTCGTCGCGGTGCAGGAGCAGCTCAGCGTGCTCGTGGGGGCCCCGAAGGCTCCGGCGGCCGCCGCGCCGATTCCTTCGGATCCGGCGGCCACTCCCGCCCCGCCGGCCGGCTAACGGCGGACGGGCAGGCCCTGCAGGGCAAGGTAGTCTTTGACCTGCGGGATGGTGAAAGTGCCGAAGTGGAACAGGCTCGCCGCCAGCACGGCGCTCGCGCGGCCCGTCTCGAGGACCTCCGCGAAATGAGCCATCGTCCCCGCACCGCCGCTGGCGATCACGGGCACCGGCACCGCGTCGCTGACCGCCCGGGTGAGGGCGCAGTCGTAACCAGCCTGGGTGCCGTCGGCGTCCATGCTCGTGAGCAAGATTTCGCCCGCGCCGAGCGCCACCGACTCGCGGGCCCAAGCGACCGCGTCGAGCGCCGTGGCGTTCCGGCCCCCGTGGGTGTAGACGCGCCACGAGCGGCCGTCCGGCTCCCGTTTGGCGTCGATGGCGACGACGATGCACTGCGCGCCGAAGCGGTCGGCGGCCTCGCGGACGAGGCGCGGCTCGCGGATGGCAGCGGTGTTGAGGGAAACCTTGTCCGCCCCGCTGCGCAGCATCGCCTCGATGTCGCTTACCTGCCGCAGGCCGCCGCCCACGGTGAGCGGCATGAAACATTGCTCGGCCGTCGCGGCCACGACCTCCCGCATGATGCCGCGGTCGTCGCTCGAGGCAGTGATATCCAAGAAGACCAGCTCGTCCGCGCCTTGACGGTCATAGGCGCGCGCGCATTGCACGGGATCGCCGGCGTCGCGGAGCTCCTGGAACTTAACGCCCTTGACGACCCGGCCGGCGTTGACGTCTAGGCAGGGGATGATGCGCCGGGAGAGCATCGGCGGGGAGGATGGGCCGCGGACTGCCTGGGGTCTCAGCCCTCGACGCGCGCGACGTCCGGCTCGAAGTTGACCGCCAGACGGTAGACCTGGCCCGGGCGCATAATGAGCGGGTGGTCCCGGACCAGCGACTGCAGGTAGTGGATCTTACCGTAATTGGTGCGGTAGGCCGGGTCGGCGCTCACGACCTCCGTCTCGCGCCAGGTGGCCTGAAAGTCATCCTTCGCCACGCTGCAGCGATGCCCCTGTGCCCCGAGGGTGATCGAGCCGGAGGCCCGGTAGCGGGAGTGGGGCGCGGCGATCCCGAGGACGTAGCGGAACTTGTCGAGCGTCACCTGCTGACGGACGGTGTAGGCGAACTCGCAGCCGATCTTGTTGCCGGAGAAGGTCCAGTTGACCTTCACGCTGCCGAGGCCCCGCACGAACTCCTCGCGGGTGTTGATGAGCTCGGGCTGGTCGTAGCGGAAGAAGAAGCTGTTGCGCAGGCCGAGCCCGGTGACGCAGTTCTTGCCGTAGAAGGCGGGCAGCGTGACGTGCTCCCCGAAGGTGAGCTCGGACAGCAGGATCGGGCAGTAGACGTTGTTGGGCCAGTCAAAGATCCCTGGGGCGTGCGGGAAGGAGAGGGAGTCGCTGGTGAGGGTGGAACCGGAGCTGACCAGCGGGATCTGCAGGTGGAGGCCGGAGTCGGCGTCGCGATAGAGGAAGAGCCCCTGCTCTTTGCGGTTGGACTTGTCGAAGATGACGAAGCGGCCGGAGGTGCGGGCGGGCTCCACCTTGGGGGCGCCCAGGGGCATCTGCACGGTCTTGGCGAGGCGGGACCACTGGCAGAGGTAGCGGGCGGCGTCGAAGTTCGCCATCCGCGTGGTGTGCTGGCCGTAGGCGGTGCGCTCTTCGTCGCGCAGGTCGAGGAAGCCGTGTTCTTGGTCGAGGTAGGTCTCGTAGAAGAACATGAACAGCCGGCGCAGGATGTCGTAGTACTTGACCTTGTGGTCGTCGGCGATCCAGCCATCGCGCAGCCCCTGCAGGATAAGGCTGATGCAGTGCATCTGGCCGTAGGCGCCGGCGGCGCGGCCAAAGGCCCAGCCTAGGCCGTCCTGGCGGACGAGGTCGGGCATCATCTTGATGTACTTCTCCGCATAGGTGCGGAGGGTCGGCAGCTTGCGGTCGCGCACGCCGCTGTTGGCGTGGAGCTGCAGGGCGGAGCGGGTGAAGACGAACGCCATCACGCCGTAGAGGTTGAAGTTGCCGCCGAGACCCTCGCTGGAGTCGTCGAAGAACCCGTTCGAGCTGGTTTGGCCGATGCGGTCGCACATCCGCTCGATCAGACGCGAGGTCTCGTCCTTCTTGGAGAGCCCGAGGCTGAAGCGGGCGACGGCCTTGGCGATGTTGAAGGCCTGCCAGTGATTGTCGTAGTCGCTGCGGTGGAGCAGGGACTTGTCGATGCGCTGCTGGGTCTCCTCGACGAGGCGCTCCCAGACGGGGTTGCGTTCCTTGGAGGGGCCGAAGGCGAGCAGGCCGAGCGCCGCGTAGGCGAGGCCGTTCTCGGCGGCGGGCTCGGTGAACATCTGGGCCGTGATGCAGCGGGCGGCGAGGTCGACGATGTCGTGCCCCTTGAGCGTGGTCTCGCCCGTCGCTCGGTAGAATTCGCCGAGGGCGAAGGCGACGTGCCCCGGCTCATCCGGACGAGACTGCTCCTGGTTAGCGGGCAGGATGGTGCCGTCGGGCTGGATGGAGTCCAAGTTGTGGGCCAGCATCGAACGGGCCATGTCGAGACACTGCTCGGAAAAACTATGCATGCGTGGTGGATCGGGTCGCGGGGATCAGGCGGCAGAGCAAGCGGAGAGGGTAAATTTCAACAAGCGGGGCGGAGCAAGCGGTAATTCGGCCCGCGGTCAGCGGGCGATGAGCTTGAGGAACTCGGCGTTGGTCTTGGTCTTGGAGAGCCGGGCGATCATCGTCTCGGTCGCCTCCTCGATCTTCTGGGCGACGAGCGCGCGGCGGAAAAAGTGGATGCCCTCGAGGGTCTTGGCCTCGATCAGCAGCTCCTCCTTGCGGGTGCCGCTTGCGCCGATGTTGATCGCCGGCCAGAGGCGCATCTCGGCGCACTTGCGGTCGAGCACCAGCTCCATGTTGCCGGTGCCCTTGAACTCCTGGAAGATCACGTCGTCCATCCGGCTCCCGGTCTCCACCAGCACGCTGGCAATGATGGTCAGGGAGCCCGCCTCCTCGGTACGGCGGGCGGTGGCGAAGAGCTGCCGCGGCTTCTCAAGGGCCCGGACGTCAAGGCCGCCGGAGCCGGTGCGGCCCGAGTTCCGCGCGGTGTTGTGCGCGCGGGAGAGGCGGGTGATCGAGTCCACGAAGAGCACGACGTCGCGGCCGGCCTCGACCAGCCGCTTGGCGCGTTCGATGCAGAGCTCGCCGATGCGGATGTGGTTTTCGATCTGCTCGTCGTTGGAGGAGGCCCAGATCTCGGCGGCTGGCACGCTGCGGCGGAAGTCGGTAACCTCCTCGGGGCGCTCGTCTACGAGCAAAATCATCACGTGGCACTCCGGGTTATTCTCCAGCACGCCCAGCGCCATGTCGCGCAGGAGCGTCGTTTTGCCGGTGCGGGGCGGGGCCACGATTAGGCCGCGGGTGCCTTTGCCGATGGGGCAGAAAAGGTCGACGGCCCGGGTGGTGAGACGGCCGTCCTTCATCTCCATCCGCAGGTGCTGGTTCGGAGAGATGGTCGTCAGCGTCGTGAACTCGAAGCGGGCGCGGCGGTCCTCCAGCGGGACGCCGTCCACCGTCTCGATGAACCGCATCTTGGGGTTGGGGAAGCGGCCGTCGGGCGGGAAGGCGGTGCCGCCAACCATCGAGCCGGCGCGGAGCTTGAAGCGCCGGATCAGCTCCTTGGGCACGAAGGTGTCCGAAGGGCGCCGCTTGCAGCCGCGGGAGAGGTCGATCAGCTGGCCGTTGCCGCCGCGTTGCAGGTCAATGTCGAGGACGCCCTCGACGCGGATGGTGTTTTCCGGCGGGGCGCCGGGAGCGGGCGCGGCGGAGGCGGCAGGAGCGGCGGGCGGGAGGCCGGGGGTGGCGGACGGAGGCGTTTGATCCATGTCGGGGAAGTGGCTGCTCGGGCCCCGGGCTTGACGCTCGAAACTTCGGTCGGGATAAAAAACGCGTTCGGCGTCCCTTAAACCCTACAATCCGACACGCACGTGCCAGACCAGACGATTACCTCAGTATCCCGGGAGTCCCGGAAATTCAGGCCTTCGGCCGAGTTCAAAGCCCAAGCGAACCTTGGGAGCGAGACCCGGTATAAGAAGCTCTACGCCGAGTCTGTCAACTCCCCAAAAAAATTCTGGGACCGGCAGGCGAAGGAGCACCTCGTCTGGCGCAAGGCCTACCGGAAGGTCCTCAAGTGGAATCCCCCGCACGCTCAGTGGTTCGTGGGCGGCCGCCTGAACGTCGCGGAGAACTGCCTCGACCGCCACCTGGGCACGGCCCGCGAGAACAAGGCGGCGCTGATCTTCGAGGGGGAGCCGGGCGATGTCCGCACGATCACCTACAAGCAGCTGCACTTCCACGTCTGCCGGCTCGCGCACATCCTCGAGAATATGGGCGTCGGCGCCGGCGACCGCGTCGCCCTCTACCTGCCGATGATCCCGGAGGCGGTGATCGCGATGCTGGCCTGCGCCCGCGTCGGGGCCATCCACACCGTCGTGTTCGGCGGGTTCAGCCCCGAGTCGCTCAAGGACCGTATCAACGACTGCAAGGCCAAGCTGGTGATCACGGCCGACGGCGGGTGGCGCCGGGGCAAGGTCATCGAGCTCAAGGCGAACGTGGACAAGGCGCTCGAGGGCACCCCGTCGGTCCAGTCGGTGATCGTGGTGAAGCGCTGCGGCAACCCGATCGCGATGACCGAGGGCCGCGACGTGTGGTGGAAGGAGGCCTGGGAAGGCGCCCCCAACCGTCACGAGGCCAAGGCCTTCGATGCCGAGCACCCGCTCTTCATCCTCTACACCAGCGGCTCCACCGGGAAGCCCAAGGGGGTGCTCCACACGAGCGCCGGCTACCTGCTCGGGGCCAAGCTCAGCTCCCACTACGTCTTCGACCTGAAGGAGAACGACCGCTACTTCTGCTCCGCCGACATCGGCTGGATCACCGGGCACAGCTACGTGGTGTACGGCCTGCTCGCCAACGGTGCGACCGTGTTCATCTACGAGGGGGCGCCCAACCATCCCGAGCCCGACCGCTTCTGGGAGATGATCGACCGCCACGGGCTGACGATCCTCTACACCGCCCCGACCGCCATCCGCGCCTTCATGCGCTGGGGCGACAACTACGTCCTGCGCCACCGGCTCGATTCCCTGCGGCTCCTCGGCTCGGTCGGCGAACCGATCAACCCGGAGGCGTGGATGTGGTACCACCGGATGATCGGCAAGAAGCGCTGCCCCATCGTCGACACCTGGTGGCAGACCGAGACGGGTTCCATTATGATCACGCCGCTGCCGGGCATCACGCCGACCAAGCCCGGCTCCGGGACGCGGCCCTTCTTCGGCGTCGTGCCCAAGGTGGTGGACGAGCGCTGCCGCGAGGTGCCCCGCAACTCCGGCGGCAAGCTGGTCATCACCCAGCCCTGGCCCTCGATGCTGCGCACCCTCTGGGGCGACGACGAGCGCTACCAGCGCCAGTACTTCTCCGAGTTCCCCGGGCATCCGGACGTCTACTTCACCGGGGACGGCGCCCGTCAGGACAAGGATGGCTACTTCTGGATCGTCGGCCGCATCGACGACGTCCTCAACGTCTCCGGCCACCGCATCGGCACCGCGGAGGTGGAGAGCGCCCTCGTCTCCCATCCCTCCGTCGCCGAGGCGGCCGCCGTGGGCCGGCCCGACGAGCTCAAGGGCCAGGCGCTCTGCGTCTTCGTCACCCTCAAGGCCGGGATCGAGGCCACCGAGGAACTCAAGGAGGCGCTCCGCAACCACGTGGGCAAGGAGATCGGCTCGCTGGCCAAGCCGGACGCGGTCCGGTTCGCCGCCGCCCTGCCCAAGACGAGGAGCGGCAAGATCATGCGCCGGATCCTCAAGGAGATCGCGGCCGGCGGCCAGGTCCGCGGTGACATCACCACGCTGGAGGACTTCAGCGTCGTCGCCGCGCTGCAGGCCGAGGACTGAGCCCGCGCGGCGCCCGGCCGTTCACGGCGGTCGCGGGACCGGACTCCTTCCGGGAGATCCGGCCCGCGTCGCTGTAACGTCAAACCGCGCGCCGCGTCCTTCCCCCTATGCCGCGCGTCCCCCGGTCCCCGATGTTCCTCCCGAGGAGGAATGGGCACCGCGCGCGCGCGGGGTTCACGCTGCTCGAGGTGCTGGCGGTCACCGCGGTGGTCGCGGTGTTGTTCACCCTGTCCGTCGGGGCCATCCGCGGGGTGAAGGAGCGGGCGCAGACGGCGCGGGCCCGGGCGGAACTCGCGGCGCTCGCCACCGCCCTGGAGGATTTCCGCCGGCTCTACGGCGATTACCCGCAGACGGGCGAATTCACCCAGGCGCCCGCGACGCCCACCGCGCTCAACTCCGGCCCCGGGGTGCAGACCGCCCAGGCCAAGCTGTTCAATTGCCTGACCGGCACCTTCGGCGCCCGCGATCTCTCCACCCGGCTCAATGGCCCGAACCTCATCGAGGTGGGCCGCTTCGTGGTCAACGGCACCCTGACCAACCAGTTCCTGCAGCCGGTCAGCAATGCGCCGAACCCGCCTTCGAAGCCCGAGCAGAACGCCTGCCTGCTGGATCCGTGGGAGCGCCGCTATTCCTATTACTACAAGAACGCCCGCAGCCCGGCCGGCTGGCAGGCCTCCTCGTACGTGTTGTACTCGCCGGGCCCGAAGGTGGCCCCCAACGGCACCCAGACGCCGCCCATCACCGTGACCTCGGGGCTCTTCCTCGCGGCCCGGTCGGCGGAGATGGTCGACAATCTCTACGCGAACCCCTGAAGTCCCGAGCACGATGCGCCGCCCGTCCGCCCACCCCCGCCGCCCCGGCTTCACCTTGATCGAGCTGCTGACGGTCATCGCGATCCTCGGCATCCTCGCGGCCATTCTGGTGCCCACGATCTCCTCGGCGCGCACCGCCGCCAAGAAGGCCAAGACGCGCGGCCAGTTCGCCCAGTGGGCGGGGGCGATCGAGGCCTTCCGGCAGGAATACGGCTACTACCCGACCTTCGAGACGACCGGCGCCGGCGCGAACAAGGTCAACGGCAACACCGCGGGGGGCGCGAACCTCGCGGCGGTGCACCGCTTCTACGAGACGCTCGTCGGGGCCCGGCGCGACGGCGTCGCGCTCCCGACCACGATGACCGGGAACCCGCCCCCGCCGCAGGCGCAGAACACGCGCCGCATCCAGTTCATCACCTTCACCGAGGCGGATATGGTCCCCGTCGCCTCGCCCGACGCCTCCCTCGCCGCCAAGCGGGGCCTGATCCGGGACGCCTTCGACGGCACCGACATCGCGGTGCTGGTCGACCGCAACCTCGACGGCGCGATCAAGGTGGGCGGGGCGGGCGGCGACGGCATCACCACCGTGCCCGCCGTGTCGCCACCCGACAACACGGGCCTGCGGCTCAGCCCGGTGACCACGGGGACGACCCCGGACCTGCCCACGGTCGCGCAGGGCGGTCTCCGGGTCGGGGTCGCCTTCTATTCCCTGCCGTCGGGGGCGACGACGGCCTCGAACTTCATCTTCAGCTGGAAGTAAATGCGTCCCCTGCGGCCCAGTCGTCCCCCGCGGCCGGCGGCGCCCCGCCGGGGCTACACGCTCGTCGAGTTGCTGGTGGTGATCGGCGTGATGGTCCTGCTGGCCGGGGTGGGGGCGATGGCCCTCGCCGGCCGGGGCAGTTCCGGCGCCGCGCTCTCCGGCGCCCAGTCGATCGTCGCGGGCCTCGTCGCCAGCGCCCGGGCGCAGGCCGCCCTGCACCAGACCTTCTCCCGCCTCATCATCCACGCGCAGCAGCCCCCGGCCGCCAACGCCCTTGATGCAGAGATGTACCTGCGCCGCCTGCAGGTGATCCGGCGCGAGACCCTGGCCAACGGCGCGATTGTCTGGGTCGCCGCCGGTCCGGCGGTCTCCTTGCCCACCCCGATCTGCGTCGTGCCGCCGGCGCCCGTGCCGACCAACCACCTGCGTTCCGGCGTGAGCTGGAACAACAACGCGGCCACCGGGCCCGTCTCCACGCTGCTCACCGTCACCGGCTTCAGCTACCGCGGGCAGTCCGCGGCGGCGAGCAACCAGTTCTTCGACCGGCAGGGCCAGAGCGGGCGCATCCACTACCTGGAGTTCGGGCCCGATGGCACCGTGGTCTCCAACACCACGGGCAACCCCACCAAGATCGCCCTCACCACCGCGGTGCTGGGCGGCAACGCCCTGCCGGCGTTTGACAGCGCGACCACCGTCCGCGGGCTTTTCATCCGCCGGAACGGCGCGGTCGCGATGGTCGATTCGGCGACCGGATTCTGACCATGCGCCGCCGGCCCAGCCCACCTCGCCCGACCGCCGGATTCTCGCTGGTGGAGGTCATCGCCGCGGTCGCGATTTTCGGCATCGGGATGCTCGCCGTCGCCGGGCTCTACGCGCCCGTGACTCGCGCCGTGGGCAGGGTGGCTGACGCCGAGGCCGCCGCGCGCGTGGCCGATGCCGTCCGCGCCCGGCTGCGCGCGGTCCCCTTCGAGACCGGACTGGCGCTCATCCAGTCCCCGGCGGCGGTGCAGGCGAAGGACGCGAATGGCGCCTACAACCCGAACGATGGCACGCGTTACCCGGAGGTGCTCTTCGGGAAACTCGACGGGGAGGTCGGGATCTACGACCGCGCCTCCAACCGCCGGCAGTGGTACGACTCGCGCAACCGGGTGATGCCGAACCCGGACAAGTTCTTCGAGATCGACCTGATCCGGCAACCCGCGGTCTCCCCGCCCGAGCTCGATGCGACGGCGCCGGCGGTCGTCTACACGCTGCGCGTGCGCTGGCCGGCCTTCATCCAGGTCGCGCCCGGGGCGGCGGTTCAATCCGCTCAGAACTCCGGCGGGCCGGTATCGTTCGACCACGGCCGCAAGCAGGTGTTGTACTTCACGGGGGTGCTCGAGCGATGAGCGTGCGGCCGTCCCGCTTCCGGCCAAGGCGTCTTCGCGCCGGCTTCACCCTGGTGGAGTTGCTGGTCGCGGCCGGGATCACGACGTTTATGGCCGGCTTCATCGCGGTGATCGTGATGAACATCTCATCGACGGCCTCGCGCTCGAGCTCCCGCCTCGGCGCCGACGCGCAGGCGCGGCTCATCCTCGACCAACTGGAGCGGGACCTGCAGGGGGCGCTTTACCGCGACGACGGCAACGTCTGGCTCGCGGCGGACATCCTCAACGGCGCCACTGGCGGCGCCACTGGCCTCTGGCAGATTGCGCCGCGCAACCCGAAACCGGTGGGGGGCATCTCGCTGCAGCTGAACACGCCTTCGATCAACGACGCCCGCTTCAGCACCGCCGGGGTCTGGCTGCGCTTCTTCACCCACGGCACTCCGGTCACCAACGCCGCGCTAGACGTCTCCGTGCCTTCCGCTCCGGTCGCGGTAGGCTACCAGATCATCCGCCGTTTCAAGGCCACCAATCCGGCCAACCTGGATACCGTCTACGCTCTGCACCGCGCCGCCACGCGCCCGGCCCTCGCCAACAGCCGGCCCGGGGTCTTCGAGTCTGGCTATGGCATCACCGGCACCGCCTACACCGGCGGGGGGACGAACAACAGCAACGTGATCGGCGACCCCCGCACGGTGCTCGTGCCCGGTACGACCCGCACCCTCGACGCGGTGATCGGCGACAACGTGATCGACTTCGGCATCCGCGCCTACGCGCGTGACAACACGGCGCCCGGCGGCCTCCGGCTCCTTTTCCCCGCGACCGCGGCGGGCGCTTTGTCCAACTCCCCGGCCGCCCTGCAGTCGCGCCTTCCCCCGGGCACCCCCGCCACGGCCTCGACCTACAACCGGATCTTCCCGGACGTGGTCGACGTGATGGTCCGGATCCTCACCGACGCCGGTGCGGAGCAAATCGCGAACCTGGAGAAGGTGCAGACCCCCGCCCTCACGGTGCCGCAGCGCTACAACGGCAACGCCCAGCTCTGGTGGTGGGGCGTGGCCGCCGAGAACTCGCGGGTCTACACGCGCCGGATCGTCCTCCGGGGAGGTGGGTTGTGAGTCGCCGGCCCTCCCCCGCGCGGCGGGGCTTCGCGCTGCTCATCGTCGTCACGCTCCTCGCCTTCATCGTCGTCCTGCTGGTCGGCCTGGCGGCGTACACCCGCATCGAGACGTCTGTCGCCGGGAACACCCAGCGGCAGGCCCAGGCCCGCGAGCACGCGCTCACCGGCCTGCAGGTGGCGCTGGCCCAGCTGCAGCGGCACGCCGGTCCGGATCAGCGCGTGACCGCCACGGCGGCGTCCTTCGGCGGGGTCAACGGCACCCGCTACTACACCGGGGTCTGGGGCCCGGACGGCTCCGGCCCGCTCACCTGGCTGGTCAGCGGCAACGAGTTCGCGGCCCCCGCCACCGGGGCGGACCAGCCGGCCGCGCTCGCCGTCACCCCGGCCACCGCGCCCCCGGCGGCCCGGGCGATCGACCTGGTCGCCCGCGGGACCACCAACACCACCAACCGTTCCCAGTTCGTGAGCGTGCCGCTCCTGGATCTTCGGGCCCGCGGCGTCCCCGGGGCGTCGAACGCCGACGCCACCTACGGCCGATACGCCTGGTGGGTGGGGGACGAGGGGGTCAAGGCGCCCGTCGCGGTGCCGGACAACTCGGGCACGCTCACCGCGGCGCCGTATGATTCCGCGGACCTGCGGGGGCGTGTCCGGCAGCAACTCGCGGTCGGGCCCGGGGCGGCGAGCACGGGCGGGAGCCCCGTCTTCGAGCCGCGCGACGGCAATAACGCCCCTTTGGTCGCGGGGGACCGGGTGATCACCGTGAGCCAGCTCGGGTTCCTGCGTAATTCCGCCAATGGCCAGCTCGGCCCGGCCGTGCAGCGGACGAACTATCACCTCTGGTCCACGAACAACCTCGCGGTCCTCGCGGATTCGCGCCGGGGCGGGCTGCGGCAGGACCTTTCCCTCGCCCCCGGGCTGCTCGGTTCCGCGTTCGCGGCGTGGACCAACTATCCCGCCTACACCGAGAGCTATGCCCCGGTGGATCCGGAGACGGTGGACCCCGCGCTCGCGGCGATCGCCCCGCCGGCGATCTCGCCGGCTTACGGCTCGGACCCGGTGCGGCGCCGGCTGCGGATGACGCCCCCGCTGATCGCGGAGGGTGGGGCGCATCAGGTCGCGCCGGTGCTCTCTTACTTCCTGCTCTCCTTCAACGTGCGCACCGCCGGCGACACCGCCGCCGCCCAGCCCTTCGAACTGGCGGCCCGCTGGCTCGTCTCACTTTGGAACCCCTACACATCAGCGTTGGTGCCGGAGAACCTCCGCCTCGAGATCTCGGGGCTCCCGCGCACCATCCGGGTGATCAACGTGCAGGGCGAGAGCCCCGTGCCCGTCGGCTCGTTCTCCGTTCACGACCTCTCCGTTTTCGGTTCGCCGGCGATCGACCCGGACCTCGCCGAGCCGCCGATGATCATCAACCTGCCGTGGACGCCAGACGACTCCAGCGCGGACCGCCAGTCGTGGCTGCCGGGGCGGGTCTACACGTGGCGCTCGGTCGCGGACACCAGCATGCCCGAACAGCCGCCGGCCACGGGGTTCGCCAGCCAGTTCTATTCCCGCACGCTCGACGCGGCCGGGGCCTCCGCCGCCGTTCGCCCGCTGCCCCTCGGGGAGCAACTCGGCAGCGACAACCACGTGCTGGAGATCGACGGTTCGGACCGCATCACGGTCACCGTCTATCTCGTGCCGCGCACCGGTCCGGATGATCCGCCGGCGCAGCCCATCAAGCTGGCGACGTACGTCTCGCCGGAGTTTGTGACGCAGTTCGCCTCCTCCCCGCAGGCCGCGCGCCAGACCGCCACCCAATTCTCCTACGTCTTCCGGCTCGCCGAGAGCATCGACACGCCCGCGGCTCCCGGCCGCTGGCTCACCACGACGGGACTGGACCCCCGCCGCCGCCGCCTGCCCGGCGAAGCCTTCGTGACCGGGGAGAACGGCAATGATCCGTCGCTGTACGTGAACTACCGCACCATCAGCGCGCCCGACCGGCTGCTCGACCGCGGGGAGGGCACGACCAGCCGGTCCTACGACGAGGATGTCCCGCTGTTCGAACTGCCGCGCGCTCCTTTGCTTTCGGTCGGTGCGGCCCAGCACTTCCGCCTGCCGGGCCAGCGGCCGTTTATGATCGGGAACTCGTGGGGTTTCGGGCAGGAGCTCAACGGGGTGCCGGTGGGGGAGGTGTTTGACCGCTTCTTCTTCTCCGGCGTCCGCGAGGGCGTGAACCCCGGTACCGCCTCGAACGGAGACCTGATCGTGCCCAACCCGCTGCTGCGGACCGTGCGCTGGTACGAGCCTGGCGCGGGCTACCGCAAGCCGACCGTGGACGACCTCCGGGCCACGGTGGAGGGGATCGATCCGGCCGGGGCGGTGGGCGCGGCGGACGCGCGTTCGTCCCGGTTTTTCCTGCAGGCCGGCGCGTTCAACCTGAACTCCACCAACGTCGCCGCGTGGGTCGCGGTGTTGCGCGGGGTGCGTTTTCCCAGTCCGCAGACGTTCCATTACCTCAGTCTCTCCTCCTCCACCGGCACCGCCTCGGCGGACACCTCCGTCGCGACGGTCCAGTCGACCAACGCGCAGTTCCTCCGTTTCTCGCAGACCGCGCAGGAGACCTACCAGGCGGAGGCGGGGCGCGGAGATCCCGCGGGTTCGGCGGCGCGGACGGAGCTTTTCCGCCAGGGAATGCGCACGCTGAGTGCGGCCGAGACCGGGGCCCTCGCGACGAAGATCGTCGAGTTGATCACGGCCCGGCACGGCGAGGAGGGACCGTTCCTTTCCGTCGGGGATTTCCTCGCGCCGCACCCGCGCTACGCGGCGGTCGACGCGGAAGGCGGCGAGATTCCGCGCAGCCTGCTGGAGGCGGCCATCGCCGAGGCCGGCATCAACACCGGGAAGGCGGAGTTCGATCCGGAGGCCAAGGTGCAGATGAACGCCCAGTGGCTCACGCAGGCGGACGTGATGACCGCGCTGGCGCCCGGTCTGTTCGCGCGTTCGGACACCTTCACCATCCGCGCCTACGGCGAGGCCGTGAATCCCGCCACCAACGCGACCGAGGGCCGCGCCTGGTGCGAGGCCCTGGTGCAGCGGGTGCCCGAGTACTTTGATCCGCCGAGGGGGGACGGGGATCTCACCGGGGATGCGCCCGAGGTGCCGGTGGAAAACCTGACCAGCCCCTTGAACCTCGCTAATGGCCGTCGTTTCCGGATCCTGTCCTTCCGGTGGCTGACGCAGCCCGACCTATGAGCGGGGGCCTTCCGGCCGTGGGCCCGCACGGTCGCCGCGGGTGGCTGGCGGGGATGGCGGCTTGCGTCTGCGGATGGGGCGTCGTGCTGGTGCGCGCGGCGAGTCCCGCGTCCCCGGTGAGCCTGCGCTTCACGGTCTTCAGTCCCCGTCCGCCCGGTGAGGCGGCCTTTGTCGCCGCGCCGGGGCAGGCGCCGACCCGGCTGCGGTTCCATCCGCTGGCAAGGTCCCCGCGTTACGAGTATCGCGGGCCGGCCCCGCTGCGTTTCGTCAACCCGCGGGATCGCGCCCCGCTGGCCGAGGCGGAGCTTCCGGCCGGGGTCGCAAACGCACTGATCGTCCTGCTGCCCGAAGAAAAGGCCGCCGGACGTTGGCGGACGATCGTCCTCGACGACGGGGAGACGCGTTTCCGGGCCGGCCAGTTGGTGCTCGTCAACCTCAGCGGGCTCGAGCTGGAGGGAACGCTGAACGAGCGACCCTTGAAACCGGGGCCGGGGCCCAATCCGGCGCTGCCGGTGCCGCGCACGAGCGAACTCGTGCTGCGCACCAGGGTCCGGGGCGCGGCCTATCAGGCGCTGGCGACGGAACTGAACCTGGGCGAGGGCGAACGCGCCCTGCTGTTGCTGCTGCCCCCGTTGCGGCCCGGCACCTTCGCGGTGCAGCATCGCCTGCTGGTGGACCGTCCGGGGACGCGGGTCAGTCGGTGATCCAGACAAGATCCCCGGCGCGGACCGCGTCGAACAGCTCGATCATCTCCACGTCGCGGAGCAGGACGCAGCCGGCGCTGAGCGGCTCGCCGATCCGGTCCCCGTGGTTGGTGCCGTGGATGTAGACGTAGCGGGAATAGGTGTCGACGTCGCCGCCGAGGTTCACGCCGGGTTCGAGCCCGCGCAGCCAGAGGATCCGCGAGGTGACCAGGTCGGGGGCTTGGCCGTCGGGGCCGGGGGGCACCTCGCTCCAGTGGCGGCCGGTGGGCACGCGGGCGCGGAACACCATCCCGGCCGGCTGGCCGGCGCCGATGCGCTCCGCGATCACGTGCCAGCCGCGCGGCGTGCCGAGGGAGTCGCGCACGTTCGAGGGCGGCCGGCGGGAGGTGGACACCGGGTAGGCGCGGACGAGCTGTTCCCCGCGGTAGAACTGCAGGGTGCCGGCGCCGATGCGGACGTGCAGCAGCCGAGGTCCGGGCTTGATGCCCAGTCGCGCGCAGGCTTTGCTCGCCAGCTGCATGGCTGATTCCCGCGTGAATTCACCCTCCGTCACGGTCGGCATCGTCGGCGCCACGGGCGCCGTCGGTCAAGAGCTGCTGCAATTGCTCCACGACCGCGGTTTCCCCCTGAAGTCGCTGCGCCTGTTCGCCTCCGCCCGCTCGGCGGGCCGCACGGTGAGCTGCGCGGGGCGGATCTACCCGATCGAGGAGGCCAAACCCGGCGTGTTCGCGGGCGTCGACCTCGCCTTTTTCGCCGCCGGCGGGTCCGTCACGCGGGCCCTGGCCCCTGACGCCGTGCGCGCCGGCTGCCTGGTCATCGACAAGAGCTCCCATTACCGGATGGATCCCGATGTCCCGCTGGTGATCCCCGAGATCAATCCCGGGGAACTGCGACGGCACCGCGGGATCATCGCAAACCCGAACTGCTCGACCGCGGTTACCCTGATGGCGCTTTGGCCGCTGCACCGGACCTTTGGCCTGCGGCGGTACTTCGCCGCGACCTACCAGTCGGTCTCCGGCACCGGGGCGGAGGCGATCCGCGAGCTGGAGGAGCAGGTGCAGGGCCACGTGAAGGGCGTGGCGGCGCCACCGAAGGTCTATCCTTACCCGATCGCGTTCAACCTGATCCCCCAGGTCGATTCCTTCGGGCCCAACGGCTACACCGGCGAGGAGACCAAGATGATGCTGGAGAGCCGGAAGATCATGGGCCTGCCCGACCTGCGGGTTTCCGCCACGACCGTGCGCGTGCCGGTGGTTCGGGCACATTCGGTCGCGGTGAACGCGGAATTTGAGCGGCCGGTGACGGTCGAGGCCGCCCGCGCGGCGATCGCGGCCTTTGCCGGCGCCGAGCTGGTGGACCACCCCGCGCAGCGGCGTTATCCGACCCCCCTCGAGTTCTCCCGCAAGGTGAAGTGCGGGGTGGGGCGCATCCGGATCGACACCGCCCTCGACAACGGGCTCGCTCTGTGGGTGAGCGGGGACAACCTTTGGAAGGGGGCGGCGCTCAACGCCGTCCAGAACGCCGAGCTGATGGTGCGCGAGGGCCTGCTGCGGCCCGCGGGCGCCTGAATGCCACGGCCCGGACGCTTAGCTCAGTTGGTTAGAGCATCTCGTTTACACCGAGAGGGTCGGGGGTTCGAGCCCCTCAGCGTCCACCAAACCGCCTTCCGCCCGGGCGGTTGAACTTCGGCTGGCCTCCCTCGGATTTTTACCACTTACTGCTCCTTCCCCATGCGCCACACGATCTCCGTCCTCGTCGAAAACAAGTTCGGCGTCCTCGCCCGCGTGTCCGGGATGTTCTCGGGCCGCGGATTCAACATCGACTCCCTGAACGTCGCGCCGACGCACGACGCCTCGCTGTCGCGCATCACCACGGTCCTTAAGGGCGACGAGGCCCAGCTGGACCTCTGCATCAAGCAGCTGCGGAAGCTGGTGAACGTGGTCGAGGTGGTGGACTTCACCGAGGGCCAGGCGGTCGAGCGCGAACTGGTGCTGGTCAAGGTGCGCGCCGACGCCCGTTCCCGCTCCGAGATTGTCCAGATCGCGGACATCTTCCGCGCGAAGATCGTCAACCTGGCGGCCGACAACCTCATCATTGAGCTGACCGGTTCCGACGACAAGGTGGGCGCCCTCCTCAGCCTGCTGGAGCCCTTCGGCATCCTCGAACTGGCCCGCACCGGCCGCCTCGCTCTCAAGCGCTGAACCCTTTTTACCCATGCCCGCCAAAGTCTACACCGACAAAGACGCCGATCTCGGCGTGTTCGCCAACAAAACGCTCGCCGTCCTCGGCTACGGTTCCCAGGGCCACGCCCACGCGCTGAACCTCAAGGACAGCGGCTGCAAGGTCATCATCGGCCTGTACCCTGGCTCCAAGTCCCGCGCGGTCGCCGAGCAGCACGGTTTCGAGGTGGTCGACACCGCCGAGGCCGTCCGCCGCGCCGACGTGATCATGGTCGGCCTGCCCGACATGAAGCAGGCGGACGTCTACACCAAAGACATCCTGCCCAACCTCGCGAAGGGCAAGACGCTGCTCTTCTCCCACGGCCTCAGCGTCCACTTCGGCCTGATCAAGCTGCACAAGGACATCGACTGCATCATGGTGGCCCCGAAGGGCCCCGGGCATATGGTCCGCCGGCTCTACGCCGAGGGCAAGGGGATGCCCGCCCTCGTGGCGGTCGCGCAGGACAAGTCCAAGCGCGCCCTCAAGACCGCGTTGGCCTGGGCGAAGGGCATCGGCTCGACCCGCGCCGGGGTGCTCAAGACCTCGTTCAAGGAGGAGACCGAGACGGATCTTTTCGGCGAGCAGGCGGTCCTCTGCGGCGGCGCCAGCGCGCTGGTACAGGCGGGCTTCGAGACGCTGGTCGAGGCCGGCTACCAGCCGGAGATGGCCTACTTCGAGTGCCTCCACGAGCTGAAGCTAATCTGCGACCTGATGTACGAGAGCGGCATCGCCGGGATGCGCTTCTCGATCTCCGAGACGGCCAAGTACGGCGACATCACCCGCGGTCCGCGCGTGATCAACCGCCAGACCAAGGCCGAGATGAAGAAGATCCTGAAAGAGATCCAGACCGGCAAGTTCACCCAGGAGTGGGTGAAGGAATACAAGGGCGGCCTGAAGAAGTACCACGCCCTGCTCAAGGCCGGCGAGAAGCACAAGCTCGAGAAGACCGGCGCGTACCTCCGCTCGATGATGCCCTGGATGACCAAGAAGAACATCAAGGGCGTCCAGGCGTCCTACTCCTGATCACCCGCCGAGCATTCCGCGAGGGCGCCGAGACCACGGTCTTTGCGCCCTCTCTTTTATCCTGATGCCGACGCTCACCCTCGCGACCCGCAAAAGCCCGCTCGCCCTCGCGCAAACCGGGATGGTGGCGGACGTGCTGCGCGCCAGCCTGGGCGTGGAGACGGCGGAACTCCGGATCGTCACTACGGGGGACCGGCAGACCGAATGGTCCCTCGAGAAAAAGGGCGGGAAGGGGCTTTTCACGAGTGAGTTGGAGGCCTCCCTCCTGCGCGGCGAGGCGGATGTCGCCGTGCACAGCACCAAGGATCTCCCCGGCGAGATGGCGCCGGGCCTATCGATCGCCGGGTACCTGCCGCGAGCCGACGCGCGGGACGTCCTCGTGCTCCGCGAAGGGGTGTCCGCCCCGCGGTTGCTCGCAACCGGCAGCCCGCGCCGCCGGTTGCAGGTCCAGCGCCTGTTCCCGGAGGTGGCCTTTACGGAGATCCGCGGCAACGTCGACACTCGCCTGCGCAAGATCGTGGACCAGCAGCTGGCGGACGGAACCATTTTGGCGGCCGCCGGTTTACACCGTCTCGGCATCACCGCCTGGCCCGGCCTCACCTTCACGCCCCTGGGGTTCGACGCGGCCGTGCCCGCCGTTGGCCAAGGGGCCATCGCCATCCAGTGCCGCTCCGCCGATGCGCCTCGGCTCGCTAGCTGCTTCGACGCCGCCACGATGGCCGCGGTCTCCGTCGAGCGGGCCTTGCAGGCGGCCCTCGGCGGCGGCTGCCAGACCGCCTTCGCGGCCCACGTCGCGGGCGGGCAGATGCACCTGTTCCACGAGGCCTGCGGCGTCCGCCAGGCGACCCTAGCGCCCGAGGATTTCGCCACGCCGGCCGCGACCGCCGACCGGTGGCTCCGGGAATGGGGGCTGCGCCAATGAGTACCGCTCCTCTCGCCGGCAAGCGCATCGCCGTCACCCGGGCCCGGGAACAGGCGCCCGAGCTGGGCCGCCGCCTCGTTGCCCTCGGGGCCGAGGTGCTCGAGCTGCCGCTGATCAGCGTCCGCAAGGACATCGACAAACAGACGCTGGCCGACGTCCTGCTCGAGCTGGGTGCCTACGATTGGATCGTCTTCACCAGCGCGAACGGCGTGCGCTGCTTCTTCGAGGAGTTCCACCGGATCTTCGACGACATCCGCTCGCTGGGGCTGCTGCGCTTCGCGGCGGTGGGCGACACCACGGCGGCCGCGATTCGCGAGCAGCACCTGCGCGTGGAGTGCCAGCCGACCGTGGCCACCGGCGACGCGCTCGCCGAGGCCCTGATCGCCACCGGCAGCCTCGACAGCGCCAAGATCTTGGTGATCACGGGTAACCTGAACCGCGACACCCTCGTAAGCCGCCTCGAGGAGGCCCGCGCCATCGTCGATCGTCTGCCGGTTTACCGCACCGAAGCGACGGATCTCGCCGCGGACACTGCTGCCGCCGAGTTCCGCCGCGGCGGGGCCGACGCGATCCTGTTTGCCTCCGCCTCCGCGGTGGAATCCTACGCGGCGCAGGCCGCCGCCCTGCGGCTGGCTGCGGGGGCGCGCCGGCCGCTCGCAGGCAGCATCGGGCCGCTGACCACCCAGGCGATGCGCAACGCCGGGCTCGAGGTGGCCTTCGAGGCCGCCTCGCCCTCCCTGGATGATCTGGTGACCGCCCTGCTTGCCGCCCTCTCGCGATGAAGGTCCCGTTTCTTGATCTCTCCCTCCAGCACCGCGCCCTGCGTGACTCGGCGCTGGCCGCATTAGCCGCGACCTACGACGCGAACCGGTTCTGCCTCGGACGGGACGTGGAGGACTTCGAGCGGGCGTTCGCCGCCAACCTCGGTTACTCCGCGGTCCTCGGGATGAACAGCGGCACGTCCCCGCTGCACGTCGCCTGCCTGCTGGCGGGCTTCGGACCCGGCGACGAGGTCATCACCTCGCCGTTCACCTTCATCTCCTCGGCTTGGGGCATCAGCTACGTCCGCGCGACGCCGGTGTTCGCCGATATCGAGGCGGGCGGCTTCAACCTGGATCCCGACTGCCTCGCGGCCGCGATCACCCCGCGCACGCGCGGCATCGTGGTTGTCCACCTGTTCGGGCAACCGGCGCGGATGGACGAGATCCTCGCCGTCGCCCGGCGGCACGGCCTGTTCGTGATCGAGGATTGCGCGCAGGCGGTGGGCGCCCGCTACCGGGACACGCCGGTGGGCCTGCTGGGGGATGCGGGCACCTTCAGCTTCTACCCGACCAAGAACCTTGGCGCGTGCGGGGAGGCCGGGGCCTTTGTCGCCCGTGATCCGGCGCTCCTGACGCGCGCCCGCCACGTGCGCGTGCACGGCTCGGACCGGCGCTATCAGCACGACATCATTGGGGGCAATTTCCGGATGGACGGCTTCCAGGGGGCGCTGCTCAACGTGAAGCTGCCGCATCTCGCGGCTTGGACGGCCCGCCGGCAGGCCATCGCCGCCCGCTACCGCCAGGGAATCCGGTTGAGCGACACGCGTTTGCCGGTGCCCGAGGCGCACGGGGCCTCGGTGTTCCACCAGTTCACCCTGCTGCACCCGCGACGGGATCAGCTGCGCGAACACCTGGCGCGCCTTGAGGTCGGCACGGACCTCATTTATCCCCGGCCCCTGCACCTGCAGCCGTGTTACGCGCCGCTGGGCCACGGCCCCGGTTCGTTCCCCCGGGCCGAACGCGCGGCGGAGACCTGCCTCAGCCTGCCCATCTTCCCGGAGCTGACCGACGCCCAGGTCGAGCACGTGATCCGGTCCGTGAACGCGTTCTGAACCAGGAGTTGGAACCGATGATCGCCGGCATCCGAGTCAAGGTCTGCGGGCTGCGATCCCTGGTGGATGCCGAGGCGGCGGACGCGGTGGGGGCCGACCATCTCGGTTTCATCCTCTATCCGAAATCGCCGCGCGGGATCTCGCTGGAGCAGTTCCGCTCGCTGCTCCCGCGCTTGCCCCCGCGACAAAAGGTGGCCGTGTCGGTCGAGCCGCGGCCGGAGGAGCTGGGCGAATGGCTGGCCGCCGGGTTCGACCAAATTCAGGTGCACTTCCGCCCGGAGACGCCGGTTGCCACGGTCGCGGCGTGGGCCGCCGCGGCCCCGGGCAAGCTCTGGCTGGCTCCGAAGGTCCCCGCCGGCACCGCTTGGCGGCCGGAATGGCTGGCCGCGGCCGGCACGATGCTGGTCGACACGTATCACGCCGCCGGGTTTGGCGGCAGCGGTCTGACGGGCGATTGGTCCGATTACGCGCGTTGCCGCGCCGAACACCCCGGACACCAATGGATCCTTGCGGGCGGCCTCGGTCCGGAAAATGTCGCCCGGGCCCTCGCGGAGAGCGGGGCGCGTTGGATCGACGTCAACAGCGGGGTGGAGAGCGCCCCGGGAGTGAAGGACGCCGCCAAGATCCGGCTGTTGGCCGCGTCCATCCGGCAGCACGCCGCCGGGGGCAACGCGCCCCCGGTCTGAGCGGCGGCGGGCGGGATGGCGCCGTCGCCGCCGGGGGAAGCCTCAGGCCTTGGGCGCGGCCCCGGCGATGCTCAGCGAGAGCTGGATCGTCTCCGCCACCTTGTCGGTGTTCTTGCCCGCCTGGATGCCGAAATCGGCGCGGTTGATCGTGAAATTCGCCCGCAGCACGAGCAGGTCGCCCTTGACCTTGGGGTCGTTGACGCGGGCGCCCAGCTTGTCGGGCAGGTGGGTGAACGATACCGGGACCTTGATGTCTTTGGTCACGCCCTTGATCGTGAGCTTTCCGGCGACCTCGGCGTTCACGACGTTCCCCTGGGTCCGGACGTTGGAGAGGGAGACGGCCTCGAAGGTGATCGCGGGGTGATTCGCGACGTCGAGCCAGTTCCCGCCGCGGAGGTGGTCCGCCATCATCGGGTTCCCGACGGTCAGGGACTTGGTGTCGAGGGTGATCTTGCCCTTGGTGGCGGCGGGCTGCGCGGGATCGAAGGTGACGGAGCCGGAGATGCCGGTGCCCGTGCCGGTGATGGATTCGAGCGGGGCGTCGAGGCTGAACTGGACGTTGTTCACGCCCTTCGGGTCCTTGAAGTCGAAGGTGAGGGGGGCGGCCTGGGCGGAGAGGCCGAGGGCGGCGAGCAGGAGGGGGAGGCGGTTGAGGTGGTGGATTTTCATCGGGAAAATGGCGCTCAGGCGGCGGGGTTGCGGCGCTCCGCGGCGAGGGAGAGCAGCGCGAGCAGGATGGCCGCGCCGGCCGTGCCGAGGGGGAACTCGATGCCGGCGACTAATCGGGGGCGGCGCTCGGGGTAGTCGATCCCGGTGATCTCGTCCCGCTTCATCGTGACCACACTGGTTTGCGTGAAGCCGAGGTGCGCTCCGGTCGCCAGCCATACCCCCAGGCCGCCAATGAGGAGCGCCAGGGCGGCGCCGCGCAGGCCGTTGGCGAGGTTGAGGCGAAAGGGCATCGCCGCGAAGGAGCACAGGCGCGGGCCGCGTGCAATCCCGCGCGGGAATTTTTCCCGGGCTGGCATCGGCCTTTGAACTTTTCCCTCGCGCCATCGTCTGACTCGCACACGGTCTTTTTCACCCATGTTTTTCGCGATGATCGAGGTCCTGAAGGGCGCCGGCGTGCTGATCTACCCGCTGGCGGTCTGTTCCGCCGCCGCGGTCTTCATCGTGTGCGAGCGCGCCTACGCGTTGCGGCGTGCGGCGGTGATGCCCGCCGACCTGGTGGATGCGGTCGTGTCCGGCAAGCCGCTGGTGGGTGGCCGCCACACGGTGCTCGCCCGCATCGTGGAGTTCGCGGAGCAGCACCGCCACGACGAGGGGGCGGTGAAGGCGTTCGCCCGGCTCGAATTGAACCGGATGGAGCGCGGTATCCCATATCTGGACGTCATTTACGCGGCGGCTCCCCTCATCGGCCTCACCGGCACCGTGACCGGCCTGCTGCAGGTCTTCTCGCAGATCTCGCCCGACACGGGACTGCCGGACCCGGTCGCCTTCACCAAGGGCGTGGCGCTGGCCCTTTCGGCGACGGTCATCGGCCTCAGCATCGCGATCCCGTCGCTGGTGGGCAGCGGCTACCTCCAGCGCAAGATCGAGAACTACGCCGCCCAGCTCGACGTGCTGCTGGAGCGGATCCTGCAACGCTCCCGCGCCCAATGAGCCTGCGCTCCTCCCGCCGGCGCGCGCGGCCCGAGATGAACCTCGTGGCCCTGATCGACGTGCTGGTGATGCTGATCTTCTTCGCCTTCGTGACGATGCAGTTCAAGTCCGCCTCGACGCTGAACATCACGCTGCCGAAGGTGGAGACCGCCGGGAAGAACGAGTTCCGCGGCAATGTCACCATCTCGATCGGCAAGGACGGCGCCCTCACGCTGAACGGGAAGCCGGTCTCGGACGCCGAGCTGCCCGGGATCCTGCAGCAGGTGAAGAACGTCGACAAGGACATCCCGGTGCTCATCCGCTCCGACGAGAAGGCCACCCTCGACCGCCTGACCTTCGTCTGGGACGCCTGCCGCAAGGCCGGGCTCAACAAGCATCACCTCCAGAGCCGGTAAAAAAAGGAGGCCGCACCGTGAAGGTGCGGCCCCGGGGAGGGATGGCCGGCTCAGGCGAGGGCGGCCTGGTAGTTCCGCTCCGCGGCGTCCCAATCGACCACGTTCCACCAGGCGGTGACGTAGTCGGGACGGCGGTTCTGGTAGTGGAGGTAGTAGGCGTGCTCCCAGACATCGAGGCCGAGGACCGGCTTGCCCTCGATGCCC
>Ga0194133_10002885_pt1 | contig 25388 bp, 23 predicted proteins | sample TA2KigOf40mmetaG_FD_155448 | JGI IMG/M metagenome (GOLD analysis project Ga0194133, IMG submission 155448) | Freshwater microbial communities from Lake Tanganyika, Tanzania - TA2015055 Kigoma Offshore 40m | ecosystem: Environmental > Aquatic > Freshwater > Lake | place: Tanzania: Lake... | reverse complement strand
GGTGCGCGGGCTCGTCACGCGCTTCGGCGCGCAGGCGATCCACGACGGGCTCGACTTCGACATCCGGCGCGGCGAGGTGATCGGCATCGTCGGGGGCTCGGGCACCGGCAAGTCCGTGCTGCTGCGCACGATGATCGGCCTTAAGAAGCCGGAGGGCGGCGGCATCGAGGTCTTCGGCCGGCCCTGGCCGCGCCGCGAGAAGGAGCTGCGCGCGCTGCAGGCGCGCTGGGGTGTGCTGTTCCAGAACGGCGCGCTGTTCTCCGCGCTCACGGTCGCGCAGAGCGTGCGCGTGCCCTTCCTCGAGCACACGCGGCTCGACCCGAAGCTGGTGGGCGGGCTGATCCGCGTGAAGATCGACATGGCCGGCCTGCCGCCGGAGGCCGGCGCCAAGTACCCGTCGGAACTCTCGGGCGGCATGCGCAAGCGCGCGGCGCTGGCGCGCGCGCTCGCCCTCGACCCGGAGATCCTCTTCCTCGACGAGCCGACGGCGGGCCTCGACCCGATCTCGTCGGCGGCCTTCGACCAGCTGATCCGCGACCTGCAGCAGGCGCTGGGCCTCACCGTCGTGATCGTGACCCACGACCTCGACACGCTGGTGACGATCACGGACCGGATTGCGGTGCTCGTCGACCGGCGTGTTATCGTCGGCACGCTTTCGGAGCACCTCGCGAACCCGCATCCCTGGATCCGCGAGTACTTCCACGGGCCGCGCGGCCGCGCCGCGCGCCGCGAGCCCTGAGCCGATCGGACGGAGAGATGGAGAATCGCGCCAGCTACACGCTCGTCGGCGCCTTCGTGCTCGCCGTCATCCTGGCCGGCGCCGCCTTCGCCGTCTGGCTGGCGCGCTACGAGCTCAAGGAGGAGCGGACCTTCTACTACATCTACTTCCGCGGCTCGGTGGCCGGGCTGTCGGATGGCTCGACCGTGCGGCTGCGCGGCGTGCCGGTCGGCACCGTCACCGGCATCGCGATCGACCAGCGCAACGTCGAGCTGATCGAGGTCACGATCGCCCTCAAGGCCGGAACGCCAGTCAAGACCGACACCACGGCGACCCTCGCCTCGCAGGGCATCACCGGCGTCGCCTATGTCAGCCTCACGGGCGGATCGAACGCCGCGCCCCCGCTGCTGCCGCGCGAGGGCAAGCGGCGCGCCACGATCCCGTCCGTGGCCTCGCCGCTCGAGAAGCTCTTCGAGGAGGCGCCCAACGTCATCGCGAGCACGAGCATCGTCGCCGAGCGGGCCGCGGCGCTGCTGAGCGAGGACAACGTCGCGCGCATCGCCAGCATCCTGCGCAGCGTCGACGACCTCGCCACGACGCTGGCCGAGCGCAGGTCGCATGTCGACCCGCTGGTGCAGGACGCCCGCGCCGCCGCCGAGGCCGCCCGCGGCGCGGCGGAGGCGGCGCGCCAGCTGGCGGACGACGCGCGCGCCGCCATGGCGCGCGTCGAGCGCGAGGCGACCGCCGCCATCGGCGACACGCGCGTGCTGCTGCGCGACGCGGACCGCCTGGTCACCGGCGCGCAGCCAGCGCTCGGCGACCTGCGGCAGGCCGCGCAGAACTTCGCCCGGCTCGCGGCGCAGGCCGAGGCGCTGCTGCGCGACGCGCGCGGCCCGGTGCGCGGCTTCGCCGACCAGGGCCTGCAGGAATTCTCCCAGTTCGTCGTCGAGGCGCGCCAACTGGTCGCCGCGCTGCAGTGCCTGTCGCTGCAGATGGAACGGGACCCCGCGCGCTTCCTGTTCGGCGACCAGACGCGCGGCTTCGATCCCTCTCGCCGCGAGACGGTGCGATGACGAACGGCCGCAGGCGACTCCTCCTCCTCGCCGCCGCGGGGCCGGCGCTCGCGGGCTGCGCGGGCATGCTGCCCGGCCAGGGCGAGCCGGCGCAGCTCTTCACGCTGACCCCCAAGAGCAGCTTCGCCGCGGACCTCCCCGCCGTCGCCTGGCAGCTGGTCGTCGAGCTGCCCGTCGCCGCGGCGGGGCTGAACACCTCGCGCGTGGCGCTGCAGCGCACGCCGGTCAGCCTCGACTACTTCGCGCGCGCGAACTGGAGCGACGCGGCGCCGGCGATGCTGCAGACGCTGCTCGTCGAATCCTTCGAGAACACCGGGCGCATCGTCGCGGTGTCCCGCGAGTCGGTCCGCCTGCGCCCCGACTACCTGCTGCAGACGGACCTGCGCGAGTTCGCAGCCGAGTACTTCCCCGACGCGGCGCGGCCCCCGCTGGTCCGCGTGCGGATGACCGCGAAGCTGGTGCGCGTCGGCGACCGGTCGATCATCGCCTCCACCTCGGCCGAGCGCACCGAGCGCGCGTCGTCGGACTCGATGGGCGCGATCATGCTCGCCTTCGACGAGGCGGCGGGCGGCGTCATGCGCCGCATCGTGGAATGGACGCTGCGCGCGCCGGGCACATCCGCGCGCCCGGCGCGCTGACGGGGACGGAGGAAAGGGCCATGGGCGAGGTCGCGGAGCGCGTGCGCGCGAAGCTGGAGGCGGCGCTCGCGCCGACGCGGCTCGAGATCGTCGACGACTCCCATCGCCACGCGGGCCATGCCGGCGCGCATCCCGGCGGCGAGAGCCATTTCTCGGTGACGATCGTCTCCGCCGCCTTCGCCGGCGCCGGGCGCGTGGCGCGCCAGCGCATGGTCCATGCCGCGCTGGCCGAGGAACTGCGCGAGCGCGTCCACGCCCTGCAGCTCAGGACGCTGGCGCCCGCAGAGGATGCCGCCGCTCGCTGAGCGCCTCGCGCGCTACGCGGCCTGGGGCTGCGTCGCCGCGCTGGCCGTGCTGTCGCTGCTGCCGCGCGGGGACATGGTCCGCACCGGCGCCGCGGGCTGGGCCGAGCACGCCGTCGCCTATGCCGGCACGATGGCGATGTTCGCGATCGGCCATCGCGCGCGGCTCGGCCTCGCGCGCCCCGCCCTCGCGCTGTGCGGCTACGCGGCGCTGCTCGAGCTCGCCCAGCATCTCGCGCCGGGTCGTTCGCCCGCGCTGCGCGACGCGCTCGCCGGCGCGGCCGGCGCGATCGCGGTGGCGCTGGCCGCGCGCGCTCGGCCGCCGCTGATCAGCGCGCGATCGCGATCGCGCGCCCGGCGAAGAAGCGGTCGAACTCCGCCGGCGCCAGCCGTGCCCCGCAGCGAGTCGCCGCGTCGAAGCCCGAGGGGTTGTGGAAGACGATCGCGTCGGGACCGGCCTCTAGCACCAGCACGAGGTGCCCGCCGCGGCGCGGCGGCGGCGCGTCGGGCGCGCGGATCGAGGGGTGCACCGAGGCGATGAGGAACTCCGCGCGCTCCATGGCGCGCGCGATGCCGTGCGCGTCGATGCCGACCACGACCTCGGCCTCGATGCCCCAGTCCTCGCGCAGCCACGCGACGCAGGGCGCGTAGACCATGCCGCGTATCGCGCCGCCCGCCTCCTCGACATAGGCGCCACGCGCGGTGGCGGCGCGCGCGAGCTCGAGGATGGGCGGCGCGCCGAGGCCGCGCGCGGCGAGCACCATGCGCACGCAGGCCATGCCGCAGACATGGTGCGCCCAGCGCGCGTACTCGGCGGCGTCGCGCGCCCCGGACGCGGCCCAGAGCGGGTCCTCGGCGAGGCGCGCGGGATCGGCGGCGAAGTCGCGGCCCATCGCGGGGCTCTCCCACTGGGCGAAGCAGGGTGCCTGCGCCATCGACGCGCCTTCCGCCGCGCGCCGCTCAGCCGGCCGCGCGCGCCGCGGGCGCGGGCTGCTGGCGCGCGATGCGCAGCTGCGCGACCTGGTGGCGCTTGCGCCGCATCACCTCGAAGCGCATCCCGTGGAAGACGAAGACCTGCCCGATGTCGGGGATCACGCGGGATTCGTGCATGACGAGGCCCGCGATCGTCGCCGCCGGCTCGTCGGGCAGGCGCCAGTCGAACTCGCGGTTGAGGTCGCGGATCGTCACCGTGCCGTCGACAAGCCAGGATCCGTCGGGCTGCGCGCGCACGCCGGGCACCTGGAACTCGTGCTTCTCCGCGATGTCGCCGACGATCTCCTCGAGGATGTCCTCCAGCGTCACGATGCCGCGCAGCACGCCGTACTCGTCGACCACGACCGCGAAGTGGTCGCGCCGCCGGCGGAAGGCATGCAGCTGGTCGAGCAGCGTCGTCGTGTCGGGGATGAACCACGGCCGCGCGGCGATGCGCGGCAGGTCGAGGTCCTCGACGCGTCCGCGCGCCTCGCGCAGCGCGCGCAGCAGCGCCTTGGCGTGCAGCACGCCGACGATGTTCTCGCGGCTGCCGCGATAGAGCGGGATGCGCGTATGCGGGCTCGACAGCGCCTCCTGCAGCACCGCGGCCGGCTTCTGGTCGATGTCGAGCGCCACCACCTGGTTGCGGTGGATCATGATCTCGCCGACCGTGACGTCGTCGAGGTCGAGGATCGAGCGCAGCATCTCGCGCTCGCGCCGCGACGAGCGGCCGGGCTCTGCGTGCAGCTCGATCGCGCCGCGCAGTTCCTCCTCCGCCTGCGCGCGCCGCTCGCGCGGGCCGGCCCGCGAGCGGCGGGAGACGAGCGGCAGGACGATGCGCACCGCGAACTGGATCGCGCGCGACGGCGGGCCGAGCGCGCGCAGCGCGGGCGCGAGGACCGGCTCGATGACGAGGATCGTGCGGTCGGGGCTGGCAAGGCCGGCGGTCTTCGGCAGCACCTCGCCGAAGAAGACGACGAGGACCGACATGGCGAGCGCCGCGTAGGCGACGCCGGCCTCGCCGAACACGGCGACGAGCCAGCCCGTGGCGACCGACGAGGCGACCATGTTGACCACGTTGTTGCCGAGCAGGATCGCCGCCAGCGCCTCGTCCTCGCGCTCGCGCAGCGCCAGGACCCGGCGCGCGCGCGCGTTGCCGTGCTGCGCCAGCGACGTCAGCCGCGCGCGCGACGAAGCCGTGAGCGCGGTCTCGGAGATCGAGAAGAACGCCGACAGGCAGAGCAGCAGCGCCACGGTCGCAGCGGCCAGCGGCCACGGGATGGCGAGCGCGTCCAGCGCCTCCATGGCCCGCCCCTCAGGCCGCGAGCGCGGCGGCGAGGATGCGGCGCACCGCGTCGGCCGGAACGTCGTGCGCGACGAAGGCGTCGCCGATGCCCCGCGCGAGGATGAAGGTGAGGCCGCCGCGCGCCTTCTTGTCCTGCGCCATCAGCGCGAGCAGGCGCCCGGCGTCCCAGTCGCCCTGGGGCGGGCGGGTCGGGAGCCCGACCTCGGCGGCGTGGCGACGCACGCGCGCGGCGTCGGCCGGCGGGCAGAGGCCAAGCTCGACGGAGAGGTCGAAGGCGAAGCACATGCCGAGCCCGACCGCCTCGCCGTGCAGAAGCGCGTCGCCATAGCCCGCGGCGGTCTCGAAGGCGTGCGCGAACGTATGCCCGAGGTTGAGCAGCGCGCGCTGCCCGGCCTCGCGCTCGTCGGCGCCGACGATGCGCGCCTTGGCGCGGCAGCTCTCCGCGACCGCGTGCGCCTGCGCGGCGGGATCGCCGGCGAGCAGCCGCGCGGCGTTGCCCTCGCACCAGGCGAAGAAGCCGGCGTCGCCGAGCAGCCCGTACTTCGCGACCTCGGCGTAGCCCGCGAGCAGCTCGCGGCCGGGCAGCGTGGCCAGCGCGTCGAGGTCGCAGAGCACGAGGCGCGGCTGGTGGAAGGCGCCGACCAGGTTCTTGCCCTGGCGCGCGTCGACCGCGGTCTTGCCGCCGACCGCGCTGTCGACCTGCGCCAGCAGCGTCGTCGGCGCCTGGACGAAGTCGATGCCGCGCAGCAGCAGGCTCGCGGCGAGGCCGGCGATGTCGCCTACGACGCCACCGCCTAGCGCCACCACGAGCGAGCGCCGCTCCGGGCGCAGGTCGAGCAGGCGGTCGAGCAGCCGGCCGAGCTCGTCCCAGGTCTTGGTCGACTCGCCCGGGGGCAGCTCGATGCGGTGCGTGGTGACGCCAACGGCGGCGAATCCCGCCTCGAGCCGCGCGGCATGGAGCCGCGCCACCGTCGTGTCGGTGACGACGAAGACGCGCCGCTCGGCGAGCAGCGGCGCGCAGAGCTCGCCGGCGCGCTCCAGCAGGCCCCGGCCGACATGGATGTCGTAGGCGCGCGCGCCGAGTTCGACGCGCAGGCTCTCGGCGCCGCTCATGCAGCCGCCCCGCGTCGATGGGCCGCCAGCGCGGCGATGACGCGCTCGACCGTGCTCTCGGCCGGCGAGTCGTCGCTCTCCACCGCGAGGTCGGCCTCGGCGTAGACGGGATGGCGCAACGCTACCAGCCGCTCGAGCACCTCGCGCGGGTCGCCCTGCCTGAGCAGCGGCCGGTTGGAGCGCCGGCTGACTCGGCGCAGGAGCACGTCGAGGTCCGCGCGCAGCCACACCGAGACCCCGTGCTCGCGGATGCGCGCGCGCGTCTCCGGGTCCATGAACGCGCCGCCGCCGGTCGCGAGCACGATCGGCGCGCGGTCCTCGAGCAGGCGGCCGATCACGCGCCGCTCGCCGTCGCGGAAGGCTGGCTCGCCGAAGCGCGCGAAGATCTCCTCGATCTTGCAGCCCGCGGCGCGCTCGATCTCGTGGTCGGCGTCGACGAAGTCGAGGCCGAGGCGCTGCGCCAGGCGCCGCCCGATCGAGGACTTGCCCGCGCCCATCAGGCCGACGAGCACGACGCTGCGCCCGGCGGGCAGCAGATCGGCGAGGGGCGGCGTCGCGCCCTCGCTCATGGCTGGGGCCTTGAATTCGTCATCTTCCCTCTGTAGCAGAACCGATGCCGGCCATGCAGCCCCGCATCGCCCGCGCGACAAAGCCCCCAGGCTCCGCATGCTGCGCCGTATCGTGCTGCTCCTCCTCGCGATCCTCGTCGCCGGCATCGCCCTTGGCATCGCCGCGCTGGGCTTCGTCGAGATACCCCCGCCGACCGCGCGCATCGAGAAGGCGATCCCGAGTGACCGCATGCCGCGCTAGCGCACTCGCCGCCCTGCTCTGCGCGGCGCTCGCCCTCGCCGCTGCCGCCGAGGCGCACGCGCAGTCCCTGCCCGGTCGGCCGATGCGCCTCATTCCGGGCGGCGACGCGATGCCCGCGCCATCGGTGCCCCCCGTCGATCGCGGCATCAGGCTGGAGGGCGCGCCGAAGCCCGTGGACCAGGGCGCGAGCGGCCTGATCGACGCGTCGTCCGGCGCCCTGCCGCCCACGCTCTGGACCGGCTCGCAGCGCCGCGCCGTCGACCCGCTGGTGGACGCGCTGGCCGCGCCGCGCCAAGCGACGCTGCGCGACCTCCTGCGCCGCACCCTCTCTTCTCCCGGCCAGCCGCCCGAGAAGGACGCCGAGGAGGGCTTCCCGGACTTCTCGGTGCTGCGCGCGCGCGGGCTGCTGCGGCTCGGCGAGGCCCAGGCCGCCGGCGAGCTTGCCGCGCCGCTCGCCCGCGGCCAGCGCGACGAGGCCGCGCGCGAGGTGCTGCGCGACACGCTGTTCCTCGCCGCCGACCCGCGCCCGGCCTGCGAGCTGGTGCGCGGGTCGATCGCCACGTCGACCCAGCCGGGCTGGGCGCATGCGCTCATCGCCTGCCAGGTGCTCGAGCAGGACGTGTTCCGCGCCCAGCTCGGCAGCGCGATGCTGCGCGAGCAGAAGATGCCCGAGGACGACTGGCTGGACCGCTTCGTGTCGCTGGCGGACGGCGCGGCGCGCGCGCTGGAGGGCGGCAAGGCCGAGCTGCGCGCGCACCACCTGCCGCTCTTCGCCGCCGCGAAGGCGGCGCCGCCCGCCGCGACGCTGGCGGGCGCGCCGCCGTCGATCCTCGCCGCCATCGCCGCGAACGAGGCCTTCGCCGTCGAGACGCGGCTGCGCGCGGCCGAGGCGGCGACATCCTCCGGCTCGATGGAGGGCGCGCGCCTCGCCGCGCTCTACGAGGGCGTCCAGTTCGCGCCGCGCGAGGCGGCCGACCTCGCCGGCTTCGCCGAGCGGGAGGCCGGCCCGCGCGGGCGCGCCGCCCTCCATCGCCTCGTGCGCGACGCCGCCCCCGGCCCGGCGCGCGCCGCCGCCTTCGCGCGGGCGATGCAATCGGCGGAGAAGCGCGGGGCCGCGCGCGCCCTGCGCCGCGCCGCCGCCGACCTCGTCCTCGCGATCCCGCCCTCGCATGACGTGCTCGAGCATGCCGGGCTCGTGGCGCGCACGCTCCTCGTCGACCGCCGCGGCGTCGAGGCGATGCGCTGGTTCGAGATGCTGCGCGGCATGCCCGAGGGCGCCGAAGCGGCGGCCATGCTCGCGCCGCTGCTCTCGATCGCGGGCGTCCCGGATCGCGGCCTGGTCGACGGCGCCGCGCTGCGCGCCTGGCGCGAGGCGCAGGCGCGGCGCGAGCCGGCGCGCGCCGCGGCCCGCGCACGGCTGCTCGCGGAGACGCTGGAGGCGCTGGGCACGCCCGCCGCCGAGATCGCGGGATCGGCCCCGGCGGCGATCACCACGCCAGCGACGATCATGCGGCTCGGCCGCGCCGCCGGCCAGCGCCTCGCGGGCGAGACGGTGTTGCTCGCGGCGGCCGCGCTCGCGGAGCCGGCGCTGCGCGACAATCCCACCGCGCTCGCCGCGACGCTGCGCGCGCTGCAGGAGGTAGGCCTCGCCGACGAGGCGCGCGGCATCGCCCTCGAGGCGGCGCTCGCCGCCGGGCTCTGAGGCGGGCCGCGGCGGATGGGTCGTCGCCCGGTCCTGCCCGCCCTCGCCGACCCGCATGCCGAGGCCTTCCTCGAGATGATGGCCGCGAGCCGCGGCGCGGCCCGCGCGACCATCGCCTCCTACGGCAACGACCTCGCCCACCTCGCCGCGCACCTGCGTGGCCGAGGCCTGGCGGAGGCCAGCGAGCACGACCTCGGCGACTACATGCGCGCCCTGTCGCGCGCCGGCGCGAGCCCGGCCACCGCGGCGAGGAGGCGCTCCGCGATCCGCCAGTTCTATCGCTTCCTGCTCGAGGAGGGTCGGCGCGGCGACGACCCGTCCGCGCGGCTCGACGCGCCGCGGCGTGGCCGCGCCCTGCCGAAGCTGCTGTCGCGCGCCGAGGTCGAGGCGCTGGTCGCCGCGGCGCGCGCGCGCGGCGACGGCCCTGCCGCGCGCCGCCTCGCGGCGATGCTGGAGGTGCTCTACGCCTCCGGCCTGCGCGTGTCGGAGCTCGCCGCGCTGCCCCTCGGCGCCATCGACCGCTCGGGCCGCTTCCTGCGGGTGCGCGGCAAGGGCGGCAAGGAAAGGCTGGCGCCGCTGGGAGAGGCAGCCGCGGCGGCGATCGCCGCCTACATGGAACTGCGCGCGTCCTTCCTTCCGGATCCCGACCGTCCGAGCCGGTTCCTCTTCCCCTCGCGCGGCGCCGCCGGCCACGTGACCACCGCGCGCATCGCCCAGGTGCTGAAGGAACTCGCCGCGCCGGCCGGCATCGACCCGCGCCGGCTCTCGCCGCATGTCCTGCGCCATGCCTTCGCCACCCATCTCCTGGAGGGCGGGGCGGACCTGCGGGCCGTGCAGCAGATGCTCGGCCATGCCGACATCTCGACGACCCAGGTCTACACCCACGTGGCGGGCGAGAGGCTGCGCCGGGTGGTCGAGGCGCACCACCCGCTGGCCGCCAAGCCCCGGGTTTCCCGGGGCAAATAGTTCCCGGGTGCTTGCCGAAGGGTCGCCCGCGCGGCTAAGAAGCCGCGCCCGGGCGCTTGCCCGGGCAGGACGAGAAGCAGGGGAGTCGGCGACCCATGGCCCAGCGCAGGAAGCAGACCACGAAGAAGCCGGCCGGCAAGGCGGCCCCCGCCGCCCGCAAGGCCGCGCCCCGCAAGGCCGCCAAGGCCCCGGCGAGGAAGGCGGCGTCCGGCAAGGCCCCCGCCGCCAGGGTCATGGCGAAGAAGGTCCCTGCGGCCAGGGTCGCCGCGAAGAAGGCCCCCGCGCGCAAGGCCGCGCCAGCCGCCAAGGCCGCGACGCGCAAGCCCGCCCCGGCCCGCAGGCCCGCGCCAGCCGCGAAGGCGGCTTCGAAGCCCGCCGCGAAGGCGCCCGCGCCGGTCGCCCCCAAGCCGATCCGCCTGCCTGCCGGCGTGAAGCTCGTCTCGCCGCGCACGCCGTCCGACGCCGAGATCCTCGGCGGCGGCGCGCTCGACTTCCTCGCCCAGCTGCATCGCCGCTTCAATGCGCGCCGGCTCGAGCTGCTCGCGCGCCGCAAGGAGGTCCAGGCCAGGCTCGACGCGGGCTGGACCCCGGACTTCCTGCCGGAGACCGCCGCGGTGCGCGCGGGCGACTGGCAGGTGGCGCCGCTGCCGAAGGACATCCTCGACCGCCGCGTCGAGATCACCGGCCCCGTCGACCGCAAGATGGTCATCAACGCGCTCAACTCGGGCGCCAGCGTGTTCATGGCGGATTGCGAGGATTCCTCGACCCCGACCTGGGCGAACATGGTCGAGGGGCAGAGGAACCTGCGCGACGCCGTGCGCCGCGCCATCGCCTTCACCGACCCCGTCTCGCAGAAGCACTACCAGCTGAACGAGAAGGTCGCGGTGCTCTTCGTGCGCCCGCGCGGCTGGCACCTGCCGGAGAAGCACGTCCTGGTCGACGGCGCGGAGATGTCCGCGTCGCTCTTCGACTTCGGCCTCTACATGTTCCACAACGCGCGCGAGCTGCTCGAGCGCCGCACCGGCCCCTTCTTCTACCTGCCGAAGATGGAGAGCCACCTCGAGGCGCGGCTCTGGAACGACGTCTTCTGCTGGGCCCAGGACAAGCTCGGCCTGCAGCGCGGCACCGTGAAGGCGACGGTGCTGGTCGAGACGATCATGGCCAGCTTTGAGATGGACGAGATCCTCTGGGAGCTGCGCGAGCACTCCGCCGGCCTCAACTGCGGCCGCTGGGACTATATCTTCTCCTTCATCAAGAAGTTCGCGCGCTCGCCCGGCCACGTCATGCCGGATCGCGGGCAGGTCACGATGACGACGCACATGATGCGCTCCTACTCGCAGCTCGTGATCCGCACCTGCCACAACCGCGGCGTCCACGCGATGGGCGGCATGGCGGCGCAGATCCCGATCAAGGACGACCCGGTCGCCAACGAGGCGGCGATGGCCAAGGTGCGCGCCGACAAGGAGCGCGAGGCCAGCGACGGCCATGACGGCACCTGGGTCGCGCATCCCGCGCTGGTGCCGGTGGCGAGGGAGATCTTCGACCGCATCATGCCGGCCTCGAACCAGATCCATCTCCGCCGCCAGGACGTGGCGGTGACCGCGGCGGACCTGCTCAGGGTCCCCGAGGGCTCGCGCACCGAGGCGGGCCTGCGGCAGAACATCGCCATCGGCGTCGGCTACGTGGAGGCATGGCTGCGCGGCATCGGCTGCGTGCCGCTGAACCACCTCATGGAGGACGCGGCGACCGCCGAGATCAGCCGCGCGCAGATCTGGCAGCAGCTGCACCACGGCGCGAAGCTCGAGGACGGGCGCAGGATCGACCGTGCGCTGTTCCGCCGCCTGCTCGGCGAGGAGCTGGCGAGGATCGAGAAGCGCATGGGCCCGGCCTTCCGCAAGTCGCGCTTCAGGGAGGCGGCGCGCATGTTCCGCGACTGGAGCGAGGCGTCTTCCTTCGTGGAATTCCTGACGCTGCCGGCCTATGACTGGGTGATCGCTCACGAACCGAAGCCGGCGGCCTGACGCCCCGGCTCGATGGCGGACGAGGCATGGCCCAGTACCTGGAATTCGAGAAGCCGATCGCCGAACTCGAGGGCAAGATCGAGGACCTGCGGCATCTCTCCGGCTCCTCGAGCCTGAACATCGCGGACGAGGTCTCGCGGCTGCAGCAGAAGGTCGAGCGCCAGATCCGCCAGACCTACGCGAAGCTGACGCCGTGGCAGAAGGTGCAGGTCGCCCGCCATCCCGAGCGCCCGCACGCCGTCGACTACATCTCCGCGCTGGTCGAGGACTGGACGCCGCTCGCCGGCGACCGGCTCTTCGGCGAGGACCTCGCGATCCTCGGCGGCATCGGGCGCATCGACGGCCGCAGCTGCGTCGTGCTGGGCCAGGAGCGCGGCCACGACACGGAGAGCCGCGTGCGCCACAATTTCGGCATGGCGCGGCCGGAGGGCTACCGCAAGGCGCAGCGTCTGATGAACCTCGCCGACCGGTTCCGCCTTCCGGTCGTCGCGCTGATCGACACCTCGGGCGCCTATCCCGGCATCGACGCCGAGGCGCGCGGCCAGGCCGAGGCGATCGCCCGCGCGATCGAGACCTGCCTCGCGATCCGCGTGCCCTTCGTCGCCGTCGTGATCGGCGAGGGCGGGTCGGGCGGCGCGGTCGCCATCGGCGCCGCCAACCGCGTGCTGATGCTTGAATACGCGATCTACTCCGTGATCAGCCCCGAAGGTTGCGCCTCGATCCTATGGCGCACGCGCGAGAACGCGCCCGACGCCGCCGAAGCGCTGAAGCTGACGGCGCGGGACCTGTTCAAGCTCGGCGTGATCGACGAGATCATCGACGAGCCGCTCGGCGCGGCGCATCGCGAGAGGTCCGAGACGATCGCCAAGGTCGGCCGCGCCATCGCCTCGCACCTGCGCGACCTGTCGCAACTCGACGGCGACATCCTGCGCACGCGGCGGCGCGAGAAGTTCCTCGAGATGGGACGCAAGGGCCTGTCCTGAGCATGGGCGGCGCGACGCAGGCGCCGGCCCACGACGTCGCCGCGCTCGCCGCGGCGGTGGCGGGGGGAAGCCGGCGGGCGCTCGCGCGCGCCATCACCCTCGTCGAATCGAGCCGCGCCGACCATCGCGACGAGGCCGACCGCCTGCTCGACGCGCTGATGCCGCGCACGGGCGGCGCGGTGCGCGTCGGCATCTCCGGCGCGCCGGGCGTCGGCAAGTCGACCTTCATCGAGGCCTTCGGCCTGTTCCTGCTCGGGCTCGGGCGCAGGCCCGCGGTGCTCGCGATCGATCCCTCGTCGCCGCTCACCGGCGGCTCGATCCTCGGCGACAAGACGCGCATGGAGCGCCTGGCGCGCGACGAGCGCGCCTTCATCCGCCCCTCTCCCGCCGGCGGCACGCTGGGCGGCGTCGCGCGCCGCACGCGCGAGGCCGGGCTGCTCTGCGAGGCGGCGGGCTTCGACGTCGTGGTGGTGGAGACCGTCGGCGTCGGCCAGTCCGAGACCGCGGTCGCCGACATGGTCGACCTCCTCGTCCTGCTCCTGCCGCCCGGCGGAGGCGACGAGCTCCAGGGCATCAAGAAGGGGATCGTCGAGCTCGCCGACATCGTCGTCGTGAACAAGGCCGATGGCGACCTCGCCGCGGCGGCCGGCCGCGCCGCCGCCGAGTACCGCGCCGCGATTCACATGCTGCGCCCGGCGCGCGCGGGCTGGACGCCGCCGGTGCTGCAGGTCTCGGCGCTGCGCGAGCAGGGGCTGGACGCGATCTGGGCGGAGATCGGGCGCATGCGCGAGGTGCTGGGCGAGGAGCAGTTGCGTGCGCGCCGGGCGCGCCAGGCGGTGGCCTGGATGTGGCGCGAGATCGAGGGCGGGCTGCGCGCGGAGCTCGCCGCCGACCGCCGTACATCGCCCATCCTGCCGGGGCTCGAGGAGGGCGTCGCAGGTGGCCGGCTGTCGCCCGTCGCGGCCGCGCGCCAGGTGCTCGGCGCCTTCCTCGGGCGCCGCCCGCCCGAGGCTTGACCGTCCCCGCGGCCTCCCTTAAAAGCGCCGCTCTCCGTGCGCGGAGGCTCGTCGGCCGGTCGCGCGCGCGTTCAGATCGAAGGAATACCGCGATGTCCCGTCGCTGCGCCGTCACCGGCAAGACGATCCTGGTCGGCAGGAACGTCAGCCACGCGAACAACAAGACCAAGCGCCGCTTCCTGCCCAACCTGCAGGTCGCCTCGCTGCTTTCCGACGCACTGGGCGACAGCGTCCAGATCCGCCTCTCGACGCGCGGCCTGCGCACGATCGAGGCCGCCGGCGGCCTCGACGCGTGGATCTGCGCCCAGGCGAAGTCGAAGCTGGCGCCCGAGCTGCTGAAGCTGCGCACGCGCATCGACCGCGCGAAGCTGCGCAAGGCCGCCGCCTGATCCCTCCTCCCTGGAGGAGCAAGGCCGGAGGGGCCGTCGCGGGAAGCCGCGGCGGCCCCTTCGCTTTCGGGCACGGCCCGCCCGCGCCGCCTCAGCCCGGAAGGGCGAAGCAGAGCAGCAGGGTCCGCTGCAGGAGCCGCCTGTAGTTGTCGTCCGAGAGCAGGTAGACGAGCGTCGTCCCGTCGGGCGCGCGCAGGGCGGAGATGCCCTCCAGGTTGTCCACGAGGGCGGGATCGTCCCAGCGGCCGAGTTCTCGCCCCTCCAGCCGACCGCCCGCCAGGCAGGCCTGCCGCTCGAGCACGACGATGCGCGCGGAGAAGCTCAGCATCGAGAGGCGTCGCTGCAGGACGAGCAACCTGCCATCGGGCGCGATGCACGCGCCCGTCGGGGCGAAGCCCTCGTCGGCGAGCGTGACCCCGCGCCACGCCCCGCCGTCATGGATCCAGCCGCGATGGTCGCCGCGCATGTCGCGCAGTTCCTCCGCGAAGGCGATCACGGTCCCGTCGGGCCAAGCCGCCAGCGCCTCGATGCCGCCATTGCGCGGCGCCCCGGCGAGGCCGGGAGGCTCATCCATCCTGCGAGGCCTGCCGGAAAGAAGCCCGCCGCCAGGTGGATAGCGCAGGATCCTGTGGTCGCGCTCGAACGACACGAGGAAGCCGCCATCGGGCATGGCGGCGAGTCCCTCGGCATCCGCCTGCGCCCCGGCCAGCGCCTCGCCATCCTCGCCACGAAGGCGACCGAGAAGGGTGCCGGCCATGGCGCGTGGGACGCCGTGCGCGTCGAGATCCAGCCCGGCATCGAGCGTCCATCCGCCGTCCGAGATCATCGCGACGCGCCCGCTGCCAGGGGCAATCGCCAGGTCGGACCAGCCGCCGAAGCGGCGGTCGGTGGAGGAGAGGACCGCTCCCCCGCGCCAGGCGAGCGCCCCCGCCCGCTCGCCCCCGGGTTGCGGCGGCGGCAAGGGCTGGACGGCGACCTCGATCCGCTCGCCGCTCGCGGGAGGGGACGCCGCCCAGGCGAGCAGGCCGGCGCAGGCGCGGCGCCTGCCGACCGGGCGCCGTGCCACGCCCCGCGCGCCGGCGTCAGGCGACGCCGTGCTCCTTGAACCAGGCGAGGCAGCGCGGCCAGGCCGCCGCCGAGGCCTCGGCGCTGTAGGCCGGGCGGTAGTCGGCCAGGAAGCCGTGCTTGGCGCCCGGATAGACGACGAGGTCCCATTTCTGGCCCGACTTCGCGAGCGCGGCCTTGAGCATCTCGACCTGGTCGGGGGGGATGCCGGGATCGTCGCCCGCGTAGAGGCCCAGGAGCGGCATGCGGATGCGCGCCGCGAGGTCGATGGGCCTGCGGTTCATGAACTCGTTGGTGGTCAGGAGGTTGCCCCCGTACCAGGCGACGGCCGCGCGCGCCTTCGTCGACTCCGCCGCGTAGACGATCGTGTTGCGCCCGCCGCGGCAGAAGCCGGTGACGCCGACGCGCGCGAGGTCGCCGCCATCGGTCCCGGCGAAGGCGATCGTCGCGTCGAGGTCGGAGATCAGTTCGTCGTCGGGCTTGCGCATGACGATCGGCGCGATCTGTGTCTGGAAGTCCGTGGCGCCCTCGAGCTTGCCCTGGCGGAAATAGTAGTCGGGTGCGACCGCGAGGTAGCCGGCCTTGGCGAAGCGGCGGCAGACGTCCTTGATCCACACGTGGAGGCCGAAGACCTCCATCATCACGACGACGACGGGATGGCCGGAGCCGGTCGCGGGCTTCGCGCGGTAGCCGCCCATCGGGCCGGTCGGGGTCTGGATGACGACGTCGCCGGCGGAGAGGCCTGCCGTGTCCGTGCGCACGATGGTCTGCGCCTGCACCGGCCCGGCGGCGAGCGTGTAGCCCGCGGCCGCCGAGGCGCCGAGGAAGCCGCGACGGCCGAGCGATTCGGCGGGCGGGAAGAGCGATTTCGCGTGGTCGTCTGGCATCGTCGTGGTCCTCCTGCTGGAGGCGGCGTCCCGCCGCCGGTGGTTGGTCCTGCCCCGACGCGCGGTCCCGGAGACGCGCCGAGCGCTCGGCGCATGGCGATATAGGCTGCGGCCACGCCTTCCAAGCCCCGCGCAGATCCGCAAAGGCGCCTCGTCAGGCCCGCCGGCGGCCGCGCGCGGCGGGCTGCTCGTCCTCGTCGAAGAGCTCGGCGAGCTTCTCGAGCATCGTTCCGCCGAGCTGCTCGGCGTCGACGATGGTGACGGCGCGGCGGTAGTAGCGCGTCACGTCGTGGCCGATGCCGATCGCGGTCAGCTCCACCGGCGATCGCATCTCGATATACTCGATGACCTCGCGCAGGTGCTTCTCCAGGTAGTTGCCGGGGTTGACCGACAGCGTGGAGTCGTCGACCGGCGCGCCGTCGCTGATGACCATCAGGATCTTGCGCTTCTCCGTGCGCGGCAGCAGCCGCTCGTGCGCCCAGAGCAGCGCCTCGCCGTCGATGTTCTCCTTGAGCAGCCCCTCGCGCAACATCAGGCCGAGCGAGCGGCGCGCGCGCCGCCACGGCGCGTCGGCGGACTTGTAGACGATGTGGCGCAGGTCGTTTAGGCGGCCGGGCCCGGAGGGCTTGCCTGCGGCGAGCCAGCGCTCGCGGCCCTGCCCGCCCTTCCACGCGCGGGTCGTGAAGCCGAGGATCTCGACCTTCACGCCGCAGCGCTCGAGCGTGCGCGCGAGGATGTCGGCCGACATCGCCGCGACGGTGATCGGGCGCCCGCGCATCGATCCGGAATTGTCGATCAGCAGGCCGACGACGGTGTCGCGGAACTCGGTGTCGCGCTCGCGCTTGTAGGAGAGCGGATAGGCTGGGTTGGTGACGACGCGCGACAGCCGCGCCGCGTCGAGCATCCCCTCCTCGAGGTCGAATTCCCAGGAGCGGTTCTGCTTGGCGAGCAGGCGGCGCTGCAGGCGGTTCGCCAGCCGCCCGATCACGCTCTGCAGGTGGCCGAGTTGCTGGTCGAGCTGCAGGCGCAGCCGCGCCAGTTCCTCGGCGTCGCACAGCGATTCCGCGTCGACGACCTCGTCGAACTCGGTCGTGAAGGACTTGTAGCTCGGCAGCGCGTTCTGGCCCGACCAGTCGTTCTGCGGGCGCCAGCGGCGGCCGGGGCGCTCGGGCCCGTCCTCGCCCATGCCCATGCCCTCCTCGCCCTCGGCGTCCTCGGCCGCGCCCTCCTCGCCCGCGTCGCCGGCCTCCTCGCGGCTCTCGCCGCTCATGCCGTCGTCGGAGGAATCCTGCTCTGCCTCGCCCTCGGTGCCCTGCCGGGACTGGTCCTGCTCCTGCTGGCCCTGGCCCTGGTCGTCCTCGGACTCGGACTCGGCCGCGTCGGCCTCGCCCAGCTCGAGGTCCTCGATCAGCCTACGCGCCAGCTCCGCGAAGGCGGACTGGTCGTCGAGCACGCCGGACAGGCGCTCCAGGTCGGTGCCGGCCTTGGACTCGATCCAGGGCCGCCAGAGGTCGACCATCTTGCGCGCGGCCTGCGGCACGGGCTGGCCGGCGAAGGCCTCGCGCGCGAGCAGGCCGACGACCTCGACCAGCGGCGCCGCGTCGCGGTCGGTGACGCGCGCGAAGCCCTGGGTGCGGCAGCGCTCCTCGGAGGCGGCGGCGAGGTTGCGCGCGGTGCCCTGCATGCGCAGAGCGCCGCGCGCCTCGCAGCGCGCCTGCTCGACCGCGTTGAACACCTGGCGCGCCATCGCGCCCGATGGCGCGCGGCGCCGGTGCAGCGCCTCGTCGTGGAAGCGCAGCTTCAGGCTAATCGCGTCGGCCTCGCCGCGGATGATCGCCATCTCCTCGCGCGCGATCTCGCGCGAGGGCGCCGGCAGACGCGCCTCCTTGCCGCGCAGCGACGCGGGCTCGGGCGCGAAGGCGACCTGCAGCTCCGGGTCGCGCGCGATCGCTCGCATCGCGGCGCCGGTCACCTGCCGGAACGCCTCGACCGGCCCCTCGTTGGGCTTGCCTGCCATGTCAATGCCGCGCGGCCCGCCGCCGCCCTCAGGCCAGGCGCGCCTTGCCCGAGCCCATGTCGAGCTCGGAGCCGAAGCAGCGCTGGTAGTACTCGGCCACGGTCGCGCGCTCGACCTCGTCGCACTTGTTGAGGAAGCTGATGCGGAAGGCGAAGCCGACGTCGCTGAAGATGCGCGCGTTCTCGGCCCAGGTGATGACCGTGCGCGGGCTCATGACCGTCGAAAGGTCGCCGGCGACGAAGCCGGCGCGCGTCAGGTCCGCGAGCGCGACCATGTTGGCCAGGACCTTGCGGCCCTCCGCGTTGTCCCAGGCCGCGCTCTTGGCGGCGACGATGCGGACCTCCTCGTCGTGCGGCAGGTAGTTCAGCGTCGCGACGATGTTCCAGCGGTCCATCTGGCCCTGGTTGATCTGCTGCGTGCCGTGGTAGAGGCCCGTCGTGTCGCCGAGGCCGACCGTGTTGGCGGTGGCGAAGAGGCGGAAGCCCGCATGCGGGCGGATGACACGGTTCTGGTCGAGCAGCGTCAGCTTGCCCTCGACCTCCAGCACGCGCTGGATCACGAACATCACGTCGGCGCGGCCCGCGTCGTACTCATCGAACACCAGCGCGCAGGGATGCTGGAGCGCCCAGGGCAGGATGCCCTCGCGGAACTCTGTCACCTGCTTGCCGTCCTTGAGGACGATCGCGTCCTTGCCAACGAGGTCGATGCGGCTGATGTGGCTGTCGAGGTTGACGCGGATGCAAGGCCAGTTGAGGCGCGCGGCGACCTGCTCGATATGCGTCGACTTGCCGGTGCCGTGGTAGCCCTGGATCAGGACGCGGCGGTTGTAGGCGAAGCCCGCGAGGATCGCGAGGGTGGTCTCGCGGTCGAAGCGGTAGGCCTCGTCGCGCGCGGGGACATGGTCGCTTGGCCTCGAGAAGGCCGGGACCTCGAGGTCGGAATCGATCCCGAAGACGTCGCGGACCTTGATCTTCGCGTCGGGCAGGTTGGGCACGTAGACGTCGGCTTGGGCGGTGGCCATGGACAGCAATCCTCGGACGTGGCGCGGCCGGGGCCGCGAATGGTGTGGCCGGTCATCCATGTTCCGGACGCAGTTGCCGAGGCCGCGGAAGCGCCGATCTGGCGGCTAGCGGCTGGGCGCCTGGCGGGCGCCGAACGCCTGCGATTTCAGGAGCGTGTATGCCTGGTTTATGGATTTTAGCCGCTCTTCGGCCGCCTTGTCGCCCCCGTTCGCATCGGGGTGGTGGAGCTTGGCCAGGGCCTTGTAGCGGGCCTTGACCTCCTCGAAGGACGCGCCGGGCCCGAGGTCGAGGACGCGCAGCGCCTCGTCCTCGGGCGTCGCCGGCCGCGCGCGGCGCGGCGGCGGGTCGTCGTCGCCCATCATGCGCCGCAGGGCCGCGTCGATCGCGTCGGGGTCGATCCCGCGCATGCGCGCATGCATGAAGGCCTCGCCGCGCGGCCCCATGGGCCAGGTCGGGCGCTGGCCCACCGTGTCGCGGCGGCGCTCGCGCTCGATCTCCTCGGGCGACATGCCGCGGTAGTAGTCCCAGGCCTGGTTGTAGGCGCGCACGTGCTCGAGGCAGAACCAGTAGAACTCGCCGAGGTCGCGGCGCGAGCGCGGCGCGCGGAACTCCCCGCCGCGCGTGCAGCCCGGGTGGTCGCAGGCGCGCGTCGCGCCGCGGCGCGCGGCGGGCGCGGCCTCGAGCTCGATGCGCGGCCGCGACCTGTTCATGCCGCCGCGGCCTCGGTGGCGAGGGCGCCGGAGGGCGTGATCGCCCAGGCCAGCGCGCCGCCGCCGCCATCCGGCGCCCCGGCCAGCGTGAAGGGCGCGACGTCGAAGAGCGGCGCCCGGTTGCGGAACTCGAAGCGCGCGAGCGGCCTGCCGAGCCCGCCCTCCGCCAGCGCCATCAGCAGCGTCGCGGTGAGCGGCCCGTGGAACACGAGCCCCGGATAGCCCTCGATGCCGGTCGCGTAGGGATGGTCGTAGTGGATGCGGTGGCCGTTCGCCGTCAGCGCCGAGTAGCGGAAGAGCATGACCGGGTCGGGCACGACGCGGCGGGTCCAGGAAGCGACGGACGCGGCTTCGGGCGGCGCGACGGGCGCGGCCGGCGCCGCGCCGGGCGCCGGGGCCTCGCGATAGACGATGTCGTGCTCCTCCTCCACGGCCAGCGCGTCGCCAGAGAAGACGCGATGGCGCACGACCACGAAGACCATCGCGCCGGATCGGCCCGATTTCGGGTCGACGGACAGGATCTCGGAGTAGCGGCGAAGCCGCGCGCCGACGACGAGCGGCGCGGGGAAGGACAGCCTGCCGCCCGCCCACATGCGCCGCGGCAGCGCCACCGGCGGCAGGAATCCACCGCGGCGCGGATGCCCGTCGGGGCCGAGCTCGCGCGCGCGCGCCATCGGGTTGAAGAACATCCAGTGCCAGCCCGGCGGCAGCCTCTCGCCCTCGCGCGGCGCGGCCGGCAGGTCGAGCGTGGCCGCCATGTCGGCGACGCGGCGCGCATCGCAGGAATCCTCGGCGCTCTCGCGCCGGCCGATCCAGTCGCGCAGCCTCGGCTGGTCCGGGTTCATGCGCCGAACTCCCTTCTTATCGCCTCGCCATGCGCGTCGAGCGCGGGAACCGGGCCGAGCGCGGGCTCGCGGCGGCCATCGACCACGGGCGGCGGCGCGGGCAGCGCGACCTCGCCCGCCGGCGTCTGGACGCGCACGCGGCGCAGCTGCGGGTGGCGCGAGAACTCCGCCACGGAGTTCACCCGCGCGAAGGCGATGCCAGCGGCGAGCAGGCGCGCGCAGAGCGCCTCGGTGCCATGGCGCGCGAAGGCCTCGCGGATGATCGCGTCCATACGCGCGCGGTTGGCGACGCGCTGCACGTTGGTCGCGAAGGCGGGATCGCTCGCGAGGCCGGGCTGCTCCAGCACCTCGGCGCAGAAGCGCTGCCATTCGCGGTCGTTCTGGATCGACACCAGCACCGGCGTGCCGTCGGCGCTCGGGAACGGGTCGTAGGGCGCGACCGAGGGATGGCTCAGGCCGACGCGCCGCGGCGCGCCCGGGCCGTAGTCGGAGAAGAGCAGCGGCACCGCCATCCAGTCGGCCATGCCGTCGAAGAGGCTGACCTTGATCGACGCGCCCTCGCCGGTGCGGCCGCGCCGGATCAGCGCCTCGAGCACGGCCTGGTGCGCGTACATGCCCGCGGCGATGTCGCAGACCGAGACGCCGACGCGCGCCGGCGCCTCCGGCCCGCCGGTGATGCTGGCAAGGCCGGTCTCCGCCTGGACCAGCATGTCGTAGGACTTCATGGCCGCGTAGGGCCCCTCGTCGCCATAGCCCGAGATGTCGACCGCGACGAGGCGCGGATGGCGCGCGCGCAGCTCGTCGCTGCCGAAGCCCGCGCGCGCGGCGGCGCCCGGCAGGAGGTTCTGCACGAACACGTCGGCATGGGCGAGGATGCGATGGAGCAGCGCCGCGTCGACCGGCGCCTTGATGTCGGCCGCGAGCGATTCCTTGCCGCGGTTGAGCCACGCGAAATAGCTCGACATCCCCTTCGCCGCGCGGTCGTAGCCGCGCGCGAAGTCGCCTTCCGCGCGCTCGACCTTGATCACGCGCGCGCCCGCGTCGGCGAGCCTGCTCGTGCAATAGGGGGCGGCGACCGCCTGCTCGAGGGCGAGCACGGTGATGCCCGAGAGCGCGCCGCCTTGCTTCGCGTCGTCCATGGCCGATCGATTACCATGGCCCGCCCCGCCGCCGAAACAAGCCGCGCCATGGCCTCGACGCCCGCCCGCGCGTAGGATCGCGGCCTTCGCATCCGACGGCAGGCAGGACATGGCAGCACCCGGCTTCACCACGCGCCCGGAGATCCTCGGCACGTTCGGCGTCGTCTCCTCGACGCACTGGATCGCGAGCCAGGTCGGCATGGCGGTGCTCGAGAAGGGCGGCAACGCCTTCGACGCCGCGGTCGCCGCGGGCTTCGTGCTGCAGGTGGTCGAGCCGCACATGAACGGGCTCGGCGGCGATGCCGTCATCCTCGTGCGCCCGGCGGGCCAGGACGCGCCGGTCGCGATCTGCGGCCAGGGCCCGGCGCCGGCGGGCGCGACGCTCGCGCATTACCGCGCCGAGGGCATCGAGACCATCCCGGGCAACGGCCTGCTGGCGGCGACGGTGCCCGGTGCCTTCGACGCCTGGATGCTGATGCTGCGCGACCACGGCACGCTGACCCTCGCCGAGACGCTGCAGCCGGCGATCTCCTACGCGGCCGAAGGCCATCCGCTCGTCGCCGGCGCGGCCGGTGCGATCGCCGGCGTGGCGGAGTTCTTCGCGCGCGAATGGCCTGCCTCGGCGGAGACCTGGCTGCCCGGCGGCAGGCCGCCGAAGGCCGGCGACATCCATCGCAACCCCGGCCTGGCCAAGACGCTGGCGCGGCTGGTGCGCCTCGGCGCGCAGGCCGGCGCCGACCGCGAGGCGCAGATCGACGCCGCGCGCCGCGCCTTCTACCAGGGCTTCGTCGCGGAGACGATCGAGGGCTTCGCGTGCAGCACCGAGGCGATGGACGCCACCGGCCGGCGCCATCGCGGCGTGCTGCGCGCCGCCGACATGGCGTCATGGAGCGCCTCGGTCGAGGCCTGCGCGCGCGTCTCCTATCGCGGCTGGGAGGTCTTCAAGGCCGGGCCCTGGAGCCAGGGGCCGGTGATGCTGCAGGCCCTGAAGCTGCTCGAGGGCTTCGACGTCCCGTCGATGGACACGCTCGGCGCGGAATTCGTGCACGTGCTCGTCGAGGCGAAGAAGCTCGCCTATGCCGATCGCGAGTCCTGGTATGGCGAGCCCGAGCATGGCGACGTGCCGCTCGCGGCGCTGCTCTCCGAGGGCTATGCCGCGGAGCGCCGGCGCCTCGTGGGGCCCGCGGCCTCGCGCGAGATGCGGCCAGGCGCGCCCGGTGGCCGCAACCCGAACTTCCCGCGCTACGCGCTGGCCGGCGGCGGCGGCGGCGCGGGGATCGGCGAGCCCGCGCGCGTCGAGCAGGAAAGCCAGGACCGCGCCAATGCCGCGCGCCCGTCGCGCGGGCCGGCCGAGGGCGACACCTGCCATCTCGACGTCATCGACCGCTGGGGCAACGTCGTCGCGGCGACGCCGTCCGGCGGCTGGCTGCAATCCTCGCCCGCGATCCCCGGCCTCGGCTTCTGCCTCGGCACGCGCGCGCAGATGTTCTGGATGCAGGAGGGCCTGCCCTCGACGCTGCGCCCGGGCGCGCGGCCGCGCACGACGCTGACGCCGACCATCGCGCGGCGCGGCGACACGACGATGGCCTTCGGCTCGCCCGGCGGCGACAACCAGGACCAGTGGATCCTGCAGTTCTTCCTGCGCCACGCGGACCATGGCCTCAACCTGCAGGCGGCGATCGACGCGCCGCAGCTGCAGTCCGACCACTGGCCGAACTCCTTCTATCCGCGCCACGCCGCGCCGGCGAAGCTGCAGCTCGAGGGCCGCTTCCCGCGCGAGACCATCGACGAGCTGGCGCGCCGCGGCCACGAGGTGAAGGTCGTCGGCGACTGGACGCTGGGCCGCAACTGCGCCGCCGCGACGGATGGGCGCGTGCTGCGCGCGGCGGCCACGCCGCGCCTGCAGCAGGCCTATGCGCTCGGGCGCTGAGGCGCGAGGGACGATGGACGACGCGCGCGCACGGGCCGAGGCCTGCCTCGCCGCGATCGCGCGGCTCGATGGCAGGCTGCGCGCCTTCATCACGCCGACGGCGGAGGCCGCGCGCGCGCAGGCCGACGCCGCCGACGTGGCGGCGCGCGAGGGGCGCAGCCTCGGCCCGCTCCACGGCATGGTCGTGGCGCTCAAGGACTGCATCGACGTCGCCGGCACGCGTGGCACCGCGGGCTCGCGCTTCTTCGCCGACCGCGTCGCGCCCGCCGACGCGACGGTCGTCGCGCGGCTACGCGCGGCCGGCGCCACGATCGTCGGCACCGCGAACCTGCATGAATTCTGCTTCGGCGGGACGACGCAGAACGCGCATTGGGGCGCCTGCCGCAACCCCTGGGACACGACGCGCATCCCCGGCGGCTCGAGCGGCGGCTCGGCGGTCGCGGTCGCGTCGGGCATGGCGGAGGCCGCGCTCGGCACGGACACCGGCGGCTCGATCCGCGGGCCCTGCTCGATCACCGGCGTGACGGGCCTGCGACCCAGCGTCGGCGCCGTGCCATGCACCGGCATCTTCCCGGTGAGCCCGCCGCTCGACACATGCGGGCCGATCGCGCGTAGCGCGGCGGATGTCGCGCGCGTCTTCTCCACGATCGCCGGCCACGACCCCGCCGACCCCTTCAGCGACGCGCGCGAGCCGCCGGACGCGATGCGCCGCCTGTCCACCGGCGTCGCCGGGCTGCGCGTCGGCATCCCGCGCAACCACTATTTCGAGGGCGCGCCCGCCGCGATCGCCGCGGCGGCGATGGACGCCGCGCGCGTGCTGGAACGCCTCGGCGCGCGCCTCGTCGACATCGAGGTCGCGGGCGCCGAGGACGCGCCGGCCTGCGTGCAGAAGATCATCTTCGCCGACGCGGCCGCGCTGCATCGCGACCGGCTGGCGCGCGCGCCGGACATCTTCGACCCGCTGGTGCGCGAGCGGCTGCAGCCGGGCCTCTCCCTCGCCGCCGCCGACCTCGCGGACGCGCTGCGCTGGCGCGAGCGATTCACGCATTCCACGCGACGGATGCTCGCCCGGGACGTCGACATCCTGCTGTCGCCGATGGTCGCCACGGACGTGCCGCGCGCCGACGACGCGCGCGGCATCGTCGCGGTCTCCGCCGCGATCATGAGGAACGCCTGGGGCTGGGCCGCGGCCGGCGTGCCCGCGCTCGCCCTGCCCTGCGGCTTCTCCGCCGACGGCATGCCGATCGGGCTGCAGCTCGCGGCCGGCCACTGGCGCGACGCCGTCGCGCTGCGGGTGGGCCATGCCTTCCAGCGCTGCACCGACTGGCACATGCGCCTGCCGCCGCTCCACGCGCGGCATGGCGAGGCAATGGAGGGAACGCGATGACGGACAAGCCCCTGCCGCGCGACGCGGCGATCGGCGTCATCGGCGCCGGCACGATGGGCGTCGGCATCGCGCAGGTGGCGCTGCTCGCGGGGCATCGCGTGGTGCTTGTCGGCACGCCGCCCGCGACGCTCGACGCCGCGCGCACCGCCATCTCCGCCGCGCTCGACATGCTCGCGTCGAAGGGCCGGATCGAGGCCGCACGCAAGCAGGAGATCCTCGGCAGGCTCGAGACCGCCGGCGACATCGCGGCGCTCGCGCCCGCGCGGCTCGCGATCGAGGCCGTCCCGGAGGACATGGCCACGAAGCACGCGGTGCTGTGCGCGGCCGAGGCGGCGATGGCGCCGGACGCGATCATCGCCTCGAACACGTCGGCGCTG
>Ga0194133_10002883_pt1 | contig 25406 bp, 4 predicted proteins | sample TA2KigOf40mmetaG_FD_155448 | JGI IMG/M metagenome (GOLD analysis project Ga0194133, IMG submission 155448) | Freshwater microbial communities from Lake Tanganyika, Tanzania - TA2015055 Kigoma Offshore 40m | ecosystem: Environmental > Aquatic > Freshwater > Lake | place: Tanzania: Lake Tanganyika... | reverse complement strand
GTTATGATGATGCACCTGCTTATTATGAATCAGATGTATTACCAGAAGCTAGTAATGGAACTCCAAAATGTCCTCCAGGATATACTTATAATGAAACTACTAAACAATGTGAAAATACTAAAGGTAGAGTTAAAAATCCTATTATGAAATATCAAGATTGGTTTGTTGATCAAACAGATCCTGATAATTGGCCAGGAGCATATGCAACAAATGAACCAGATGATCATAAATTAAGTACTGATCCTAATGAAGCTACAGCTTATGACACGTGGTTAGATGAATATACAGGACCAAGTGCTGATCAAGAAGCAAAAAGATTTGAAGATTATCAAAACTATTTAAACTTTATTAATGAGGATGAAGATGAAGAAGATGGAACTACAAATAATAATTATGTTAATTATTCTTCAAATACTAATACACATAACTGTCCTCCAGGATCTTTATGGGTTGAAAAATATCAACAATGTGTTCCTATAATGCAAATAAAACTTAATCCTAGAATAGTATCAGGAGATCCGGGTCTACATAATATTCTTCTTCCTTGGAATCCTATACGTAGAATTAAAGGTATAAAAGAGGAAAAGGGTGATCAATTAACAATTAAAGATTTAAAAAAATATTTTGGTAGACCACTAGGTGATGCATATGCAACTTTTACATATAGAAAACATATGTTAGCTCCTAAAAGACAACTTGACATTTGGAATCCAGATGGTAAATTTTCTCAAGCTGACATGAAAGCATTAATGGACTATGGTGTTGGAAAAGGTTGGAATAAAAAAGGTTCTAAAGATAAAAGTAAATCTAACAATAAAGGTAATAATAAACAAGAAGGTCCACGTGAAGTAAAAATTAGTGCAGCTGCCCTAAAATATAAACTAAATCCTTTTAATAAGGAAAAAGGTCCCAGTGAAGTAAAATATCCTAATTTTAGAAGATGGTTAGAAAGGAAACTATATAGTGAACCATCTTATACTTCATATAAACAAGAAAAAAGAAATGCTAAAAAGAAAAAATCATAAAACATTATGTACAACAAAAAAGATTTAAGAAGATTTTTACCTGGTGGTATTAATGATGGTGGTGGATGGGATTTTCCTAGTGGAACATTTCGTCCATTTGATTTAGGTTCTGGTTTTGGATTTGATACTGGTCCTGTAAATGATATGACTGAAATGGCATTAGATGATGCTGCATTTGATGCTATGATAAATCAACCATCAGCTCCAGATGAAAACCAACCTGAAGAATCAGATTTAGTTATACAAGAAAAAAGAGCTAAAACAAATTGGACACTTCGTGGTGAAGAATTGGTTAATGCTTTTAATAATGTTGGTATAAGATATCCACTTGGTATTGCTAGAAGAAGACAAATGAATAAACAAAACTATCAATTAGAACTTGATAATGCAGATCCAATAAAAGAAGTAGGTTCAACTAATGAAATAGATGAGGGTAATACTGTTGCTTATGGACAAAGAGTAGGTCTTCAAGGCGATCAAGGTCAAGATAGAAATAGTAGAGCTACTTTTGGTAACTTTGCTGGAGACCAACAAATATCTAAGTATGGTGGATTTATGCAAGAAGGTGGATCTAGTGGTTATAAAGTAGGTCAAATAGTAGAAATGGAACCGTGGGAGCTGGAACAATTTCTAGCAGCCGGAGGTGAAGTAGATTATATTTAATATATCTCAAATGATAAAAGTTAGAATTAAGAAATTACCACAAGCTAGAACAGGATACCAAGTTCAAGGTGATTTAGTTAATGATGTTCCTGCAATGGGAGGAGCAGACTATAATGCATATATAGGTAAACCAAAACTTAAGGAAAGTAAGTATATCACGGCTGTCCCTAGAGAAAAAGCAAATCTTGAAGCAGAAGGAGGTGAAACAGTATATGGTGACATCAATGGTGATGGATTTCCAGAACATAAAATTATAAAAGGACCAAGACACCATTCAGGAGGAGTACCTTTAAATCTTCCTGATGATACTTTTATCTTTAGTGATACAAGAGGAATGAAGATAAAAGATCCAGAGATCTTAGAAATGTTTGGTAAAGTAGGAACAAAACAAGCATATACTCCGGCATCTTTAGCAAAACAATATGATATACAGAAGTATAGAAAAATTCTAGAAGATCCTGAGTCAGATCATTTAGACAGAAAGACTGCTGAGTTAATGATCAAGAAATTTGTAATTAAACTTGGATGTCTTGCACTTGCACAAGAAGCTAAGAAAGGATTTCCTCAAGGTATTCCTGCTGTAGCAAAACCTTGTATGCAAGCTAAAGGTATTACTGAAGATCAAGTACTACCTAACCAAGAAGTGTCATTACTCTCTAATCAAATAAAAAGTAGATATAAATTAGAAGAGAATGATGAAGAAACAATGGAATCAGAAGAACAATCTGATGATGTTGCACAAGCAGAAGAATTAAACCAAGGACAACCTGTTGCTCAACCTACAGAACCACAACAACCATCACCAGAAGAAATGATGATGTATGGTGGTTATTCTCCAAGAAGATTGAGAAGAGCAGAACAAGGAATGGAACAAGTTCCTGAAGAAGAGATGATGCAAGAACCACAACAACAAGGTGGTGATCAAATGATGGAGATTGTTCAAGCAGTAGGTGCTGCATTACAAGAAGGTGCTAAACCTGAAGAAGTTGTAATGAGTCTTTTACAAAATCAACTTCCTCCTGAAGCAATCATGCAAATATTTGTACAGTTAGGTGCTTCAGAACAAGAAGCAGCAGGACTTATACAACAAGTATTACAACAATTACTAAATGATGATCAAGAACAAATGATGGCACAGGAGCAACAACAAGCTCCTCCTATGGCAATGTATGGTATGACCATGGGTGGTTATGATATGCCATTCTATGACGAACCAGAATATTATGAAGAAGATATACCTGAAGCTGAATATGGTATGGCTATGGGATCTGGTATGTCACAAAACTATCAAGGTAGACCTAAACCTATTCCGGGATCAGGACCAATGTTCCCACTCCCTAAAGCATCAGATGGTTGGATTATAAAAAGATCTGATTATCCTGCAGGTGCTGCAGGTGATGCACAATATGAAAGAGCTGTATGGACTGCAAATGCAGAAAGAGAAAAATTAAGGAAAACTGATCCTAGAAATCCTAAAGCAAATCAAAAAATTGAAGTAATTGATGCTTCAGGTCAAACAAAAACTTTTAAAGGTTATAAACCAGAAGCTGCATCAGATTATGGTGATATTGATCTTTCTCAAGGTTGGGGTAATGGTACTAAAGAATCTAAATTAGCAGCTGCTCAATATTATATTGTTAGGGAAGGTGTTAAAGATCCTTTAGTGAGGAAAACAATAATTGATGAAACAAGAAAAGCATTAGCAGACGAAAAACATTATAGAAGTAAAACCAATCCTAATGATAATGCAGAACATAAAACTTGGAAATCAAGAACAAATAAAGATCCTATGGATCCTGCTAATCTTTCTGATGACGATATTATAAAGAACTTTTTACAACATCAAGAAAGAAATCTTAAACTTCAAGGTAACCGTGTAGATCCTGAAATGTTTAGTGATAGAGGAAATAAATTTAGAGAGTGGAGTGACTTTAAAGCAAAAGTTGTTGATGCTGGTAAAGAAGTAATAAATCCAGCAACAGGAACACCTATTACAAATCAGAATGAGTTTAAGGCTTATAAGAACTATTTAGCAACAAATTTTGGAGGGACCTTTGTAGGTGGTGAACCTAAATTATCACTGATGCAAGTATCAGCTTCTCCTACTATAAATGAAGCTTTTGAAACTGATGCAACAACAAGAGCATTACAACAAGCTACTTTTCATGGTTATGCAAGGGCTATGGAAAATTATGATACTTATGATCCTGATATTCAATATGCATTAAGAAACTTTTCAGGTGGTTTACAAAGAGGTGCTGCAGATGAAGTCTCAATGATGCCTCTATTTAAAAAGGCAGGTATTAGAATTTCTCCAATAGATGACTTTTATGCACCAGCATCTTCAACATCTGGTAATACAACAGCTGGTCATTTAACAGGAGCTGCTAAACTTACTATGGAGTTTGAACCAGATCCAAATAATCCACCATGTCAATGTGAAGATGAAACAAAACCTGATTATGGTAGATGGGATGCAACACAAAAGAAATGTAATCCTGAATTATGTAAAACTACACCACCTAAAAAATGTCCGTGTGTAATTGTAGATGAAAAAACAGGAGAACAAACTACTATAGAACAAGCTCCTGATCCTCAAACAGGAGAGTGTCCTCCTTGTGAAAAAGATCAAGATCTTGATATAGAAGGACCTCCTGCAGAATGGTGGTTACAAGATACTATTAAAACTACAGGTGCATTTGGAGATCTAATGGGTGTTAAAAAATACATGCCATGGGCACCTGCAGTAGAGTTACAAAAACCAAGACCAACATTCTTAGATCCTACTAGAGAACTTGCTGCTAATGCAGAACAAGCAAACATACAAACTCAAGGTATGGCACAGTTTGCTGGACCTCAAGCATTGTCTGCAAGATCTGCAAGTGTACAAGGTCAAGCTGCTAAGAATGCTGCAGATATACTTTCTAAGTATAACAATGCTAATGTTAACATAGCAAATCAATTTGAATTAAAAGGTACTGATATTGCAAACCAAGAAAGTATGTTGAAACAAGCAACTGCTCAAAGATTGTATGATCAGAATACTGTAGCTAATCAACAGTTTGATAATGCTAAGTTAGCAATGAGAAATAACTTAAGAAACTACTATACAAATGCAATTACTAATAAGTGGCAAACAGATGCATTAAATCAAATGTATCCTAACTATGCTGTAAGTCCAGGTGTAGGAGGTAGAATGTTCTTTAAACCAGGTAATAGACAAGTTACTGGACAAGGTGCTGGAAGTACAATAACTAGAGAAGAAGCTTACAGACAGTGTAGACAAATGAATCCTAATGCAAATGATCAAACAAATTGTGTTAATTCTATGATGAATTTAAGTAAAGCATCTACAAATACATCAGGTGCTAATGCTAATATAGGAATGGGTATGTATGGTACACAAAGAAAAATAAGCGGTTCAGGTTTTGCAAAAGGTGGTGAATCTAATGGATATGTTTACTTAGATTCATGGCTACCATTTTTAATGTAAACTTTATATGTTTATTAAACTTAAAAAATTTTAATAGTTTTACACAAAGATAGATTATGGCAACGTATTTACAAGGAGTCACAGATTATATACCAGATTATCAGCCGTTTCAACCGGATCTGAATTTTTATGCAAATCTGTTACAAACAAAACAGACCCAGTATGATACTAACTGGAATCAGTTAAATAATTTATATGGTCAATTGTATGGTGCTGACCTTACTCATGATTTAAATATTAAGAAAAAAGATGAATTACTAAAACAAATTGATTTTAATCTTAAAAGAGTTTCGGGTCTTGATCTTTCCCTAGAGCAGAATGTAAATCAAGCAACGCAAGTGTTCAGACCATTCTATGAAGACAGATATCTAATTAAAGATATGGCTTGGACAAAAAATTGGAAAAATACATATGCTGATGCTGATGCATTAAAAAATTCTAGTGATCCTAAACAGAGTGCAAAATATTATGCTGAAGGTATAAGAGGTCTTGAGTATAGAAGACAGATGTTTAAAGATGCTACTTTAGATGAAACATTAATGATGGGAGATGCAAAGTATACTCCTAAAGTTGATGTTCTTAAGGAATATATGGACTTTGCTAAAAAGTATGACATAGGAATGGTAACACAAACCCCTGATGGAATGTACTTGGTTAGAAAGAAAAATGGTGAACAATTACTTCCTGGTCTTCAACAAATATTTTGGGCTCAGTATGGAAATAATCAAGCAATGCAGGATTATTATAGAGAACTTGCTTTTGTTGAAAGAATGGACTATGCAACTCAAAATTCAGAAAAGTTTGGAGGTAATAAATTAGAAGCTGAAAAAGACTATTTAAAAACTAAATATAACTGGCTTAAAAATGTAGTTGCATCCAATCAAGTAAAAGCAAGTGATGAAAAAAATACTGCACAAAATTTAGTGTCTGGTGTTCAATCTGATATTAATCAAGGAAATTTTAATCCTCAACAAGGAACATATCAAGAAGAGCTTAATAAATTATTAGGTGTTACTACTGAAGTAGAGAGGGTTACTTCTGATGTTAACTCAAAACTTAATGATAAAGTTAGTTCATCACCTACATCTTCTAGTGATGAACTATTAAGTAATATTGAACTTGCTAGATTAAAAGTTGATGCAGGATTTGCATCATATAAAGCAGGTGTTGATATTCAAAATGCTGCAGGTAGTTATGCAATTAGTAACTATGAAGTAGAGTATAAACCTAATGCTGTTGCTATAGCACAATTTAAAGAAGCATCTGCAAATGCAAGGTTGCAGACTGCACATCAAATGAAAAAAATTGAAAATGAGCAAGCTGAGAACTTAAAAAGAATTACTAAGTATCAAGATCAAATGGTTGCTGATGGTAGAGCATACCGTAAAGCAGATGGTACAATTGAACTTGATCCTACATACAATGGTTATGAACAAATCATATTGGGTAATCTAGATTCAGGACAATCTGCCGGTGATCAAATTCAATTTGATAAACTTAATCAACAAATAATTGATGAAACTATTACAGCTAAAGTTGGTCCTGGAGTAGAGTCAATGATGCAATATATTAATAACTTGGTTAATAATAGTACTGGTTCTAAATTAACATCGGCTCAATTAGGACAAGTTCTTGGTCACTTTAGAGCAAATGATCCTACTATAGATAGACTTATCAATGAAGGTAAAAAATATCCTGATCAAACTAAAGCAAAACAAATTTGGAATGAAATTTATAATGAGTACACAAATGGTGATAAAACTAAATTTGCTAAAGATGTTACTAAGTATGGTGATATTTATCATTTAAATTGGTATTTGAAAGAATGGAATAAAAGAAATCCAGGAAGTGAACTTGTACAAAATTATAATAAGAAACAAGAGATTTTAGATTTAGAAGTTTATGGAAGAAGACATGAAGCTATGGAATTGACTCGTGCTGAAAATGCAAAAAAAATTCAAACTAAACTTAAAGAAAATCTTGATTTTCAAGCTAAAAAATTAAAAGAACAAGGTTTTAAAATATCTAATGATCAAGTAAATAATGCTGTTAAAGTTGTGATGAATGAGTATGTAGCAAGTGGTTACAACTGGGCTGCAATGAGAGAAAATGCTGGTGAAATAGATAAATTAATTGCAGGTCAATTAGGAGCAAACTTTATTAAAAGTACAGAAACAAATAGAGATAGAAGTTGGTATGAATATATACCAGGTATTTACTCAGCTGAAGCAACATATGATGCACTTACTGGTAATAGAAAGAATGTAGCTTCTTCATGGATTAATGACATATTAGACAAATCTTATGTAGAATTAGCAAGTGATACTAATCCTAAAACAGGTTTAAAACTATTTGTACAAGATGTTTCTAGAAGTAATGATATGATTTCATTATCTTCTAAAACACAAATGGTAAAAGTTGATGCTGACTATGCAGGAGATTTTGGATACCAAGCTGCAAAACAAGCTATACAAAATGCACTTGATTTACCTATGGGTGATGATACCAAATTTAAGTTTGCATTTGGGAATACAATACCAACAAATGAAGATGGTGAAGTAGATTATAGTCAAGATGGTTTAGATGATAAATTAGCAAAAAGTTTGTTACAAACTTTATACTCTAAATTAGGCAAAAAAGAAACTCCTGACTTTATGTTAGGTACATCAAGAGTTGCTATGGAAAATAGTAAACTTGGTTCTACTACTTTTAATATTCCTAGACCAATAGTTGAAGAAGTAATGAAATCTGTTGATGGTGAATTTACATCACAACAGCTTGCACAAATGACTGATAAGATTGTACAGAATGGTATAACAGCCATTGCACCACATGAATATTGGACACATAGTTTATGGAATAAATCTACTCCTACAGCAACTGAAGTTGTTTTAAATTCTAGACCTATTGAATATGAAAGTCCACATAAAGGAGGTCGTTATGTGATTAATAAAGTTAATGGAGTACCTGGTAAAGATTATGATATTTTGTTTGAATTAAAAGCTATAGGTTCTGATGGTAATCCTATAATAAAAACTAGACCTATGGATCCAAAAATAAGTGGTCAAACTATTGAACAAATAGAACAAACTATGTGGAATGCAATTATTGAAATGGATAAGAAAAATCTTGAAATATTTAGAATGTTTCATAGAACTAATAATACAGAAGCTATTCAAAATGCAATGAAACCTACAAACTTTGGTGGTACTAATCCAAATGCATACTGGAAATAATAAATATTATGGCAGAGAACTCTCAAAATAGTAATCCTACACCAATGGATGAATTTCTAGCACAAAGTGATGCATTAAATCCTGCTAGAATTGAACAACCTGGACCTATTGCATTTAATTTCAATGAGCCAAAACCAATAACTAATCCTATATATCCTATAAAAGATTATGGTACTGGTGCATCACCAAATTATTATCCATCACAGGTAAAAGATAATGCACCAAATAATCCTCAACAATCTATAGATACATTGTTTAATGAAACAATGAACAAGATTAACGGTGCTCAAGATCGTAATAATTATGGATATGCATTTGGTTATGATAGTGGTCCTAAAGGAACACTTAGAGATAGATATAAAGGTTATGGTCAAGAAACTTTTAATAAAGTTGGATTTAGTCCATTAATAAATAATGAAGCATGGTTTAATGCAAATACTACATTTGGTGATGATTTATCTAGATGGTGGAATTATGCTGCGTGGCCTATGTTATCTAAAGGATTTATGGATCCTATTAAATCATATGCTAGTGTTATAAATGGAGAAGGTTTATTTAGTGCAGATGAACAAAGTGCAAGAGACTATGAATACTATAATGCAATAGGTCAATCAAGTAAAGGTGGCTTAGGTGGATTTGTAGTTAACCTCTTTAATTCAGCATCTTACTCTGCAGGTATATTAACTGAAGGTGTTATAGAGTCAGTACTTATTGAAGGTCTTACAGGTGCAGCAGGTCCTGGAGGATTACCAGCAGCTCTAGGTTTTGGTCTTGGTAAGTTTATGAATAGACTTAGTCAAGTACCTAAAGGTTTATATAATACAGCAAAAGGTACAGTAAAGCTTGCTGAGACTATGAAAGATTATAGTCAAATAAGTAAAGCAAAAGATCTTTTTAAAACTGCTTCTGCAAACTTTGGAAATTTTTTAAATCCTTTAAGTAATACATCTAGGGCATTATTTGGTCATAGCATTAACAATATTCATGATCTTGCAAGAGCATCTAAAACAGCAGGAGCATTATGGCATGACATAATGGTAATGAACTTAGCATTATCAGAAGGTAAACTTGAAGGTGGTTTTACAAAATATCAAACATATGATAGATTGTATAATGAATATATGAATGATCCTAAGAATAAAGGATTGGCTCCTTCATTAGAAGAACAGGAAAATATGATGAAAGAAGCTACCAAAGCTTCATTCTGGAATACCCTAAATAATACTGCTCTTATTTTTTATTCTAATAAGTTAGTATTTCCATCATTAACTAATGCAAGTTTTTTAAAAGGTGCACCTAAATTTGGATTCGGTACAGTAATAGGTGATATTAATAAAGAGTATCAGTTAGTATTTAACCCAGGAAAAAATATTGCAAAGTCAACATTCTCAAAAGAAAAGATTAGTTTAGTAAATGCAATAAAGTCTTTAGGAAGACCTGCAACATATGGTAAAGTTGGATTAAACTATTTTAAAGCTAACATAGTTGAAGGTTTACAAGAAACATTACAAGATGTTCTTCAGGAAGCTACTCAAAACTATTATGTAAATACTTATAAAAACAATGCATCTAAAAACTTTTTTTATGGTGCCGGTTTAGTTGGAGATGCAATTAAAAAACAATTCTCTGCACAAGGAGCCGAAACATTTTTATCTGGTTTCTTAATGGGTAGTATTCTTCAAGCTCCTAGTAAAATAAAGAGTTATATGACCATGGGTTATAATGACTACTTTAAAAAAGATGCAAAGTTTAGAACTTACATGGAGGAAAGAGAATCTGCAGCTAATGAAGTTGTAGAACATATGAATACCATGTGGGAGAATAGTCATTACTTGTTTGATCCAAGAATGAATAATTATGCTACACAAGCTTTACTATATGATGTTGTAAGTAATCCTGATGAGACTACTACAAAAGAAATTCATGATACAAAGTTTGCAGCATTTCAATCTGCAGTTATAAGTTCTTTACAAAGAGGGACTTTTGACATGTTTTTAAAACATTATGAAAATTACAAACAAGCAACTCCAGAAGATATTGAAGAAGCATGGCATCTAAAACCAGGTCAAGGTGCAAAAGCACTAGAAAATTTTGGTGAGTCTTTAGAAAATGCAAAAAAGATTGCATACAGATGGGGTCAGGCAAAAGATAATTTTATAAAATATCAAGCTGATTTAAATAACTATGAAAAAGATAGTTATCAGTATAAAATGGCTCAGATATATAATCAAGCTTTTTCTCAATCTTTATTTAACTATGTATTCTTACAAGGTGCATTTGATGATACATCAGCAAGAATAGGTAAACTATATAATAAACTTGCTCAGTTATCTACTATTAAGAATTCAAACTTTGCAGACTTTGCAGGATTTAATGATCGTTCAAGGTTACAAAGAGAAATAGAGATGATGAAAACTGATATAGAAACATTAGAGCAATCAGGTGTTCCTATAGCAGCAGAAGAACTGGATAGAAAAAGAAAACTTCTAGAATTGTATTCTGATTTTGCAGAGAAACAAGACATTGTAATAAATACATACTTAAGTAAGAAAAAGTTAACTGCATTAACTGAAAAACTTATTGAGGCTAATCCTGGATTGACAAGAGAACAACTTAATCTTAAAGTAATAGATAACCTTGTTAAACAATATGAAGAAGGTAAAACAACTGAATTTGATGATTATAAGGAATCATTTAAAAAACTATTATTTGGATTAGGAAAAAATGAAGAGGAAAAACTAAAACTACAACAAGAAATAAATGCTCTTCCTAAAGGATTAGATGGTTTATTTGATGATCTTCTTGATACACATATTCTAACAAATGAAAAGAATGCATTGGCTCCAATGATAAACATTCTTTCTAATCCAAATGATTTTTATGATCATCTATTGAGAAACTTTCAGTGGATGAAAAATCTATATCATAATAAGAAAAACATTATTAAAGATATAGTAAATTCAGAAATATCTAACATAGAAAGAAATGCATTATTAAATGAGCTTGCTGATCAAAAGATATTTGTTGATCTTGATGAGTTTGCTAAATGGATTGAAGATCCTACATATAGACCAGAAGGTTTTATTGATGTAACAAACAATGCATATATTCCAGAAGGTAGTTTATTGTATGATCAATATTATAAACTATTTGAAAATGCAGCTCAATTAGAATCTACAAAACCGGCAGGTGAACCAATACCAGATGCAGAAGTATTACAAAATATAATCGATGATCTTACTAAAGATAGAGATAAAAGATTAGATCAAGCTAAAGAAAAATTTGAAAAAGCACTTAAAGAAAAATATGATGCTACTGAATTAGAACTAAGGAAACTTGCAGAAGAAGCATTAAATAGTGTTACTGAAGATGCTGAATTAGAAAAAGCTAGACTTGAAAAATACTTACAACTTCAAAAAGAATTAGAAGATATAACTAAAATAAGAAGTGTAGCTGTTAGATTGATGGAGGATGAAACCATAACTAATGAACAACTTATTGAGGCTACAAATACAATTATGGCTGATCCTGCTAATGTAAAAAAACTTACTACATTAGCAAATAAGATTCTTAAAGAAGATGATAATGTAGAAACAAATGATGAAGCAGCAGAAAATGCAGGATTCTATTTTGCACTAAAACCTTTTATTGATGATTTAGTTCAAGAACAAAAAGATATAGTTGATAATATTAAGACTCCAAATTATATTGATGTAGAAAAAACTCCTGAATGGGAACAATATCAAAAAGAGTTAACTGATATTAATGATGAGTATGAAGCACAAGTAAAAGAAGCTAAGTTAGATTTTGTAGAATCAGGAGGTAATCCTACTGAAGTTAAAGAATATACTATAGAAGATGATTTTGCTAGTTATCCAGAAGATTTACAAGAAGAATTAAATGGTGTATTTGATGACTTCTTAGCTACAAGAACAACTGAAAGTGCTACTTTAAAAGAAGATGATCCAGGAAGATACAATACTCTTCGTGAAAGATGGATGGAAAATGATCCGGTAGCTCAAGATATTCTTGATACATATAATGAAAAAAGTAAACAAGAAGCAATCAAAAATGCTACAGAAGGTTTAAAACCACCTAAGTTATTATTTGGTGATGCAGTAATAGAGCCAGGTACTCCTTTGACAAACATTACTGATTTATATGATACTTACGAAAAAGCAATTAAAACTAAAGAACTAGAAACAGAAAAAGGTGTAGTAAAACTATCTACAGATGATATCAAAGCTATCAAAGAAGATATGAAAGCAATTGCTGCATATATTGATAGTAAAGAAAAAGCCTTTAGATTAAAACCAATTGCTCAAGAAGTAATTGATAGAATTGAACAAACAATCTTCAATAGACAAAATGAGTTAGTTCTTACTGTTGATGAGGAAGGATTTGAAAGTAGAAGATTTAGAGATTCAAAACCTGAAGATCCAAGACCAGAAAGAGCTACTGAAGTAGCTGCATTAATGGAGCAAGACATTGAAGAAAAGGGTCCATTTTTATTTAATAGACTTGAAGACAATAGTATTCAAAATGTATTTAGAGAAGTTGTACTTGATAATCCAATTGGTTCATTAGAAGAAAGAATAGATTCTTTTTTAGTTAATCTTAGAAGTTATCCTCAATTCCAATCTGATTTAAAAATTGCTGGAATTAAAGAAAGTTTGATGCTTGATCAAAGCATAGAAAACTTAGAGAATGTAGTTAAAAAATATTCATTCAAAGAGTCAAGTGATGCTGGTATTAATCTAGATGCATTAATTAGACAGTTCTTGACATTAAATCCAAAAGGTGGATTTATGGAAGTTGGTTATGATTCAACAATTAATATTAGAGGAGTTAATGTAAAAGTTTCTGATCTAATGTCCAAACAAGCATATGACTTTATGTTTCATCCTGTTACAGGAAGTACTACAAGATTAAGAAGAAATATGATTGATGGAGGTTATCAGTTATTTACTGGTAATGTTAAAGTCTTTGATAGAAATGCTAGAGATGGTAGAGGAGTTACAGGTGAATTAGATTTATTGTTAATTGATACTGATGGTAACTTAGCAGTAGTTGATATTAAAGCTGCTGGTGCTTCTACTTGGGATAATTTAGGTGTACCATTTAGAGTTAATAAAAAAGGAGAACAACTTAAAGACGAAGATGGTAATCCTATAAAGAATAAAGGAAATAAAAAGACATACTTTAGAGCTCAACAAAGTATATATAGAAATAATATCTTTAATATGAGTGGTCTGGATACAGATATTTTATTGTATCCTATTGAGATGACTGTTACAAAAGATGGTTATATAACTAAGTTAAGCAGACCTACAGCTGATCTAAGTAAAAATAATAGACTTAGTGAAAATGGTATGTTCATCATCTTAGAACCTATAGATGATGCTACTATGCAGAAATTTGGGTTCAATAGAACTGGTCCTACGGATACAGTTGAAATGCCTGAAAAAGAAGGAGAAGAAATTGAAATTAAACCAGGATCTGTTCCTGTTAGTGATCCTGAGAAAAGTACATTAAATGATTTTCTTGATCAAGATGTTCTTTATCAGGGTAAGTTAGGTAGACTAGTACGTAATAGTGATGGTGGTTTTTCAGTAGAAGTAGAGGAAGATGGTAAGATAGCTCAATATGATATTAATGTTTCTGGAAAAAATGCTAAGGATGGAACTATGAACATCCTTAAAGCCGGACTTTCTCCTATTGCAGCAGTAGAATCTACAGGTCAAGTAACTCAAATAGCAGGACAGACTATTAATGCTAAATTCCTAGACAAGAATGAAAGAACTGCTGAAATAAATGGTGTTAAGTATACTGTTAATAGAGATGAGACAGGTGCTATAGTTTCATTAACATATTACATTAATGATAAAGAAATATCTGAAGTACAAGAAAAAATTAATGAAGTAAAGACTGAAATAAATAATTTACAAAAACAAAAGAAAGAACGTCAAGAGAAAGAACTTCCTAGTAAAAATATTGAAAGAGAGTTAATTAAAAAAACATTTGAATTAAATAAGTTACTTAGTAAAAAGACAGAACTTATTAATAAGAATAAGAAACGTACACGTAAAGGTGGTAATACTGATGATTTAATCTTTGCATTAAACAGATTACCAAATAGATTCCAAAAACAAGTTCCTTCAGGTGAGCCTACAGATAGAGAAGATCAAGTTAACTTGATAGCTCAATTGTCTGAATCTGAATCAGTTACAAAAGAAATTGATAAGATTTTATATGAGCATGGAATGCCAAAAACTGTAGAAAGAGTAATAGAAGGAAATATTGATAACCTTACTCCTGCTATTCAAAAAGAAGTAGAAGATTGGGGTATTGAATTACTCATTAAACTAGAAGAGTATCAAAGTAGACTTGCTAATGAGTTAAGGTCTACTGTTCCTGTAGATAACACTATAGAAGCACTTAATGAAATATTAAATAATTTAGCAGCAATTAAATTTTTCAAAAATGGAAAAATCACAAAAGCCTCAAGAAAAGAGTTTGAAAGAAGAACAAAAGTACAGCAGAGGACAAATGTATCTCCTATTCAGAAGTCTCCCGGAACAACAACAGAAGGAGTTCCTGGACAAACAATATCAAGAGAAGATCTTGAGAAGAGAATCCAAGAATCAAGACAAAGGATCCAAGGGATAGAGATTGGAGAAACTCCAATAGAGGATCAAGATATACAAGAAATTAGATCTAAAATTGAGGCATTATTTAAAGATGCAACATTAGACACTATTGATGAAATAGAAGCTGATGCAATTATAGTTTATGCTTTTGGTTCAGATGAAAATTTACAAATAGATATTGGTGAATTAATTCAAGAAATAAAGAATGCTAAACTAGAGACTTTGAGGGTTGATATGAGTTTAGAAGAACTTGCTGAAGGTACTATATTACTTAATAAAGAACCAATACTTACATTCAAAAAAGCTAATGAAACTTTTATTGTAAAAAGTGTTGATACGGCAGCTCAAACTGTAGAGTTATATAGTGCAAAAAGAAAGAAAAGTTATATCTTTACTGCAGAAGAAATTAAAACTAATTTTATGAAACCTGTAGATGAAGCAACACCAGTTGATGAGATAAATGTTACTCCACAAATCAAAGAGAATATCAAATCAACAACAGATAATGTTCAGGATTTAGTTAAAGATACAGATCGTCTTGATAAAATTGAAGATGCATCTAAAAATCAAACTAAAGATGATAGGTTAAAAAATATTCGAGACAAATTTAATCAGTGTTAAGATGGCATGTAATTTAAATTCAGATCAAGTAGCTGACTTATATGGCTATTTATATGGTGAAATAGCAGATAGAATGTCTGGTACAAATAAAAATCCTCTTGATATAAAGGGGATGATGAAAGAACTATATACTTATCTTAATAGCCCAGAAGGTCCTGCATTTGAATCTGAAGAGGAAAGAAAAGAAAAAGCATTATACTATACTCAAGCAATACCTGAAGTATTTCAGATTGTAATTACAAGACCTGATATAAGAGATTACATTCTTAAAAATAATCCTCAACTTTTTATTGATACACCTACATTAGCTAGTGAGTATTCTGATATAAAGAAAGTTGAAATACTAGTTAAACCTACTATTAAAACTAGAAAGGTTGCTAAAAAAGAAATTGAAGATGATATAGATGAAGAGTCTATACCTAAAGAAAATGAAACTAAAAAATATTCTTATGCAGAGTATTCTGCAAAAGTGGTGTACCCTAATGGAACTAGTGGTCAAGAAGCAATTCCAATAGACCCATCAACTGGTAAACCAAAGAATGAAAAAGATCCTGAGAAAAAATTATTTTATGATGTAATCAAAGACATTGTTTACATTGCCAGAAGTACTAAGAATGATGAAGTGTTATACGGTGAAGAAGATCCAGTATCTTTAGTATTAACTGTAATGCAAGTAAAAAATGCAGATCCTGCAATGTTTACTCAAAAAGATAAAGCAAATCAAGAAAGATTTGGAAATGGAATAGTTGCCATTATTACTGACACAGAAGGTAAGGAAATATATTTTAATGAAGACGGTAGTATAAATAGAGAAGGTGGTGGTCGTAGAGTTTACCAATACTTAAGAGTACCAATTGTAGAAAATGGTAAATTATTCTTTAGAGGATGGGGGAATAAAAAAACATCTCTTGTTCCTGCAGAGGAAGTAGCAGAAACATGGGCTAAACAACAAAGAGAAAAGAAAATCTATCCTAGAAAAGAAGAAATAGCTGCAAAAGCAGTTGCTGTAAGAAACATGCAGACTAAACTCTTTAATGATTTACTTAGATTAAGAGAGTATGTATTAAACAATGATGAGCCTGTAACATTAAAAATTACTAATGGAAGTTTTGGTGTTGTAAATGAATTTAAAAAATTTGTAACATTTGCTGAAGCTGGTCTTGAATCTAAAGATTTAAATTTTGTACTTCAAGGTAAAGACTATCCTGGCAGATTTGGTGCTGCAATAAACAGAACAAGACCTGGTGCAGTAATTGATCAACTTTTATTATTACAAAGACCTAACATTACTGATGACTTAGCTGGTCATATTGCAGATATACTAACTACTAAAGCTACACTAAAAGGTGTAGAACTAACACCATCACAAAGAAGAGTGTTTTTTGAAAACTTTATTAATAATAAACCTGAAGAAGGTGAAGTTACTAGTCCTGATAAAATAATTGTAAAAGAAGGTATTAATGAAGAAGGTCAACCTATTTTAAATGTTAGTATTAATGGTGAAGAACCGATTCCTCAAGATGTTTTATACACATCAAAAGGTAGAAAATTAATTTATGAGCACTTAAAAACAGCTAAAACTGATCCAGAATTATTTAAAAAATATGGAACAAGTTATAGTGCAGCATTAAATTTTAATAAAAGTTTATTAGATGGTAGTACTATTAGTGAAAATACTCCGGGTAGTTTTACTGACTATGTTCTTGATGATGATGGTAAAAGATTAATTGAAGTAGTAGATGACTACTATGATTTTATCAAAGATAAGATGCTTATTGAATTTCCTGATGAAACAGCTGCATATTTTTCAGGAATGAATGCATACTTAAATTTTGCAATACCACAAAATATAATACCTGCTTACGAAGAAGTATATGAAATAGGTGAGCCTGCACCAAAAGAAGATAAAACTCCTGTAAAACAAAGTGAGAAATCTGAACCTAATGCTAAAGTTAAAAATGTTACTAGTTATAAAGCTGCAAAAGAGTGGCATAATAAAGGTAAAGGTACATGGGGTATGAGACCTGCAAAAGGTTTAGTTCCTGTTGTTCCATTTACTGAGCATGTAGGAAATCCTTGGTCAACTCAAAAAGATGCATTAAATAAATTTGTTAAGATAGTTGATAAGGTAGAAACAGCAGTAAAAAATTATGAAGATTGGTTAACTGGTAAAAAGTTTAAAACAGTAGAACAACCAAGAAGAAAGTTTATTTTAGATGCAATAGAGAAAGGTTGGTTTGACAATACAACTTTTGTGTACTATAAACCAGCTGGAAAATCTTACAGATCACATATTGATGTTCTTGTTGATATGATCAACAAAAGAAACAAAGTTGAGAAAGCAGATATTGTTATTAATGAACCTATAGAAAAACCAAAGGCTGCTCCTAAAAAAGATCCTGTAGTTATTAAAAATTCAATAAGTAATATTTTAAATAACAAAACTAAAAGAAACTATCTCAAAAGAGATGTAAAATTAAACAGCTTCTTTGAAAAAATCTTTACTACTAAAAAAGCAAAAGATAAAGCATTTAAATGGTGGGAAGATTCTTTTATATCTCAAGTAAAAGTAAATGGAGAAGCCCCTATTTCATTAGAAAGACTTACAGAAATTGCTAACTCAGATGCAGTTGCAACTTTTGAAAATGCTGGTATTAAATTATACAAAGGCAGTAGTAATATTGATATCTATCATGAGGCATGGCATGCATTCTCTCAATTATTTTTGACTCCTGAAGAACAAGAGTCATTATATGATGAAGTTAGAAAAGTTCCAAAGTGGGCTAATGCTGAATCTTTTGATATAGAAGAAGACATTGCTGAAGACTTTAGATCATATATGAAGTCTGAGAAGTTTAAAGAATCTCTTCCTAAATTTTTAAGAAATATTTTTGAAAGAATTGGTGCATTCCTTAGATGGGCATATGGTAAAGTTACTAGACAAGACATGACTCGTCCTAGAGATATTCCTAGAGTAAGAGAAATGTTTGAAGTACTTAGAACAAACAAACCAGAAGAAGCAATTAAAAAAGGATTGTTTCAGAGTCTTAATGCATCTACTGAAAATGTAACTTTTACAAAATTAAAGAGAGGTAAAAGAACTATACAACCTATTAAAGCTAACAAAAACATTGATGTGTTTAATCCACAAGAAACCATGCAAATTATGAATGCAATGGATTCTATGGCTGCTTTAGCATTTCAAGATTATAATTTAGAACATAATAATACTGCTGGATATTTGAGAGTCAGTGAAGTTCCTCAGAATAGAATTGAAATGTATGAGGATATGAAAGATCTTTTTTATAATAGTCTTACATATTTTGTTACTGAATTAGAGGAAATTACTCTTAAGAATGTGGAGGCTGAGGAAGTTACTCCTGAAGATGCTGCTGAAGAAAACAGATTAATTAATATGGTTGATCTTCTTAAAAGAATAGTAGACAACTTTGGAGATATAAAATTATCCCTAGATAAAAAACAACATACGGGTGTGGTAGCACATCATATGAAAAAGTCTAGGTTTACAATGTTAAAAGAAAGCTACAATGAAATAGAAGATACTACGTCAATTGAAGCAATGAAAATGCTTAAAGATGCAAGTGGAAATATTTTATCATCAAAACAAATAGCTAGTGAAGAAACATTAATGCTTTTGTCAGGTATATTTAAACCAGAAAGAATTGATGGTAGAGTTATAAGAGATGAGGATGGTATGATTGTTTATAAAAGAGATGATTTTGGTATGCCTGAACTTGAAAGTGTTCATGACATGTGGAACAGACTTGCTAAAATACTTGAAGGTTCATATGATATTTCTGAGATGCACCAAAGAATTTTGGACAGCATGGAAAATTATCCAGAACTTGAACAGCTATTTAATCTCCTACCTCAGTTGTTACATGTTAATGATAATACTGGTTATACTATAAATACTGAATTTAGAGTTGAAACAAACTTCTGGCAGGATCTTAAAAAACCACGTATTAAATACATACAGTTAAACATAGAAAAAGAAGGAGATGATAAGTTCACTGCTAAGTTATCTAAAGCAAGTATGGATGTATACCAAGTTATCAGTGATTGGGAATCAAACTTTGCACTTGCTAACATTAGTGTAAATCCATATATAGAAAAAATCAATGATAATAACTATTTAGATCTAAAAGCTATAATAAATAGATTTGGTAAAAAGTCTGTTATGAGTGCTAAAGACTCAGTTGAGTTTTTAAAAGCACTTGGAATAGAATTAGATTTATCAAGTCCTACAATTAGAAACATGATCTTTAATCCAAGAACAAATTTTGCATTAGACCATGGATTAAACTTAATGTTAGATACAATTAAAGAAGTTGATGCTGCAAAGAATAATGGATATAAAAACAACATTGAGTTACTAAAAGATGAGTTTAGAAGAAACCCATTAGAAATGTTACGTAAAGGTCTTCCTGTTGAACTAAGATCTGATAAAGAAAAAAGTTTAGATGTACAATCTAGAATAAGATTATTGGCAGAGATTCAAAATGAATTTTCAGATGGTTATTCAAACTTTAGTGTACTTAATGCTGAAAGAAATAGAGTATGGGAACACTTTGTAGATAACACAATTACTCGTGTAATTACTTCTATAAATAAAGCTGAGTCATACCAAGAGTTAACTCAGTCAGAAGATTTTAAACACATGCATTGGTTATCTAAAAAGAACAATACATTAGCTCCGTTTTCTCAACTTTTGAACTCTGTATTTTATATGAAGTTTAATCTTTTAAAACCTGATCAGCATGGTACTAAAAGAAAGAATGCTAAACTAATACTTCAAAATGTTACGGGTACTCAGTTTATAACTAAAAATGTTAATGATACTACAGGAAGTAACACAGCTTCTATGGATGCTGTAGGTAAGTTTCTTCAAGAATACCATACTATGTTAATGAATGGTGTTGAAGAGTTTATGAGACATGCTTCTAAAAACATGGCAATGGGTATTACTGTAGATAGAGATACAGAAATTAAAACTTATGCTGGTAAGACACGTAATAAACATTTGTATATTGATATTGATGCATTTGAACCAGGTAGAGATGGTGAGTTACAAGGTGCTCAAATTATGTTGGGTTACTTAGCAGGTGAATCTAATAGAATTTTTAGATTTAAAAGTGACAAGAAGTTTGAAAAGTATGCAGGTTATAATAGAGAAGTAAAAGATAAACTAGGTAGGACTGTTATGGCCGGAGAAGCATTTACTTTATTTGATGACATCCTTACAAAAAAAACTCAAGAAGAATTATATGATCTAATTCAAAATGCAGTTAATACTAATCAGGTTAAATTTAATATGGCATTAGAATTAGAAGATAATGTTGATTTAAGAAATAGAATTGAAACAGATATTATTAATTACTTTGATTTACTTACTCAAGAAAATTTAGATAAATTAAATGAAAATAGATATGTTGATTCTGGTTTATTGTCTGAATATTATAAGGCAGGTGTAGTTGAAACTAAAGAAGATAAAATCAACATGCTTACTAAAGCATATTCATATAATTCATTTATACATAAATATGAGACTGTAATTCTTGCATATGGTGACTTGGCACAATATAATCATGCTGAAGAAGAGTTCCATAAAAGAAATGCTGGTCTTGGTTCTGGTGGTAAAAGTTTTAGAGCTGATCAATTAGCACAACAATTTATAAATACTCAATTATCTAAAGTATACATTGATCATTTAAATAAAACTAGATCTAAAGATGATCAGTTAGTGGCAAGAAAATATAATGGCACATTCAGAACTGCTATTATGAAAGAGCTCAAAATGACATCAGAATACTATAATGAGTATCTTGCAGAGTTAACTAAAGCATATACTGAAAGATATGGTGATGCAACTAAAGCTAAACAACTTGCTGAAAAAGTATTAAAAGAATATAAAGACATGAAGATTGCTGATGGTCAGGGTTATTTGACTATGGAGGCATATAGAAATCTTAAATGGTTAGAAGGAAGTTGGACTAATGAACAAGAAGCACTTTATGAAAAAATTTCTAATGGAGAAAATATATCTATAGAAGATGCAATACAGTTTTTTCCACCATATAAACTTCAATACTTTGGTAATATACAGTCAGAAGGTTTACCAGTAACTTCATTTCATAAGTTTTCACTTGCACCACTTATTCCTGGTGTAGCAAAAGAAGGTACACAGTTATATGATTTGCATGTTAGAATGATGGAACAGCAAATAGACTATGTAACATTTGAAACAGGGTCTAAAGTTGGTCATATTGGAAATGGTGACAATGTATTTAATGAAGATGGTTCATTTAATAAACAAGTTGATTTTACTCCAAATGTTATATTCGCTGAGTTTTTAAAGAATCAAACAGAAGTTAATTCATCTTACAAAGGTGTTACAATATTCTCTACTCAGTTAAGAAAGATGATTCTTGAGGGACTTTATGAACAAGGTGACATTAAATCTAAAGATAAAGAGTTTGTTAAAGGTAGAGCTGATGACTACATTAGAAAAGTTGAATTCTTAACTAATATACACAAGCTTCAATTACTTAATGAAATAGGATACGAAGAAGTTAACGGAGAGTTTATTCCAACAAGTAGTGCTAGTACTGAAAAAATAGCAAACATGATAAGAACTAACTTAGAAAAAGATGAAATTCTAAGTGATGATCTTATTGATTTTATTGATGTCTATGAAAAAGATAACACTTTAGTAAATGATTTATCTTTTCACCCAGAGTCTGCTAAAATAGAGAAGTTACTTTTATCAATAATCAACAAAAAGGTTATTAAACAAAAAGTAAAAGGTGAGGCATTAGTACAAATGTCTTCTGCATTTTTTAATAATTATTCAACAATTCCTGCTGGTCTTACTACAGGAACTAAACAACAAAGAGATGAGATAGTTAAAAAATATGCAGGAACAAATTTCTTACCTACATATCATAGAAAAGCAAATGGTTTTACTGCTGCTATGAAAGTTATGATTTCTATGCAAGGTGACTATTTAAAATTATTCAATCTTAAATATGCTAATGATGAAACTGTTGGGGTTTTCTTTGATGACGGAAATCTTGATATAAATAAGTCATTAGAAAGATTAAATGAAAAAATAAAAGATGATAAATGGTTAGATGCTAATGATGGTGCTAACAGAAAAGCAATAACAATGATGGGGGTTAGGATTCCTGTTCAGGGTCTTAACTCTATGGAGTTTATGGAAGTCTATCACTTCTTACCTCCACAAGCAGGTAATGTTATTATTCCTCCAGCAGAAATTGTTGCTAAATCAGGAGCTGACTTTGATATTGATAAACTCACAATTTTCATGACAAATATAGATGAGAATGGTAGAGTTAAAAAACCAGAATATTCTAACTATAAAGACTTTAAGAATCAATATGATTTTATGAAATCTGCAGGTTTGTCTGCCGGTGAAATTGAAATGTTCTTTGAAGAACAAAAAGCTGGTGTAGAAAATGAACTTATAGAAAGTATGAAAGGTATTTTGGAACTTCCAGATAACTATATATCATTAATTAAACCTAACAGTAATTATATATTAGAACCACTTGCAGCTGAATTATCTCAATATGTAATGCAGTATGATCCTTTTGCAAATAAAATGACAAAAACAAATGTAGATCCTGATGGTAAAACAGTTATCAGTCCTACAAGAGTATTAGAGTCATTATATAATGTTTACAAACATGAATCAAATATTGTAGGTAAAAGAACATTGGGTCTTGGTGCTATTGAAAATACATTTAATGTTATCTTTAATTCACTTGGTGCTTACATGCCAAATAAATATATTCATACAGTAGGAAAAAATAATCAAGATAGAGAAGCTCATTTATTCTTAAGACACCATAAAATGAATATAAATGGTGAGAAACACATTTCTATATCTAATATGTATGATGTTGATAATGAACATAAAATAGCTGATGTACTTGCTCAGATGATAAATGGATGGGTTGATGTTGAAAAAGATCCGTGGATATTCTTTATTCAAGGTAACTATGAGACGGCACCAACATTACTTTACCTACTAAAGGCAGGAGTACCTGTTAAAGAAGCAGTCTACTTTGTATCTAACCCATTAGTAATAGATTATATTAAGGAGAAAAATGTAAGTCAATCTACATTTACTGAAGTATTAGGTAAAAAACCTGAGTATAAAGCAAAACTTGCTGAAGAAGCAGCTGGTAGAGTAATCAGAAAATACTTCAAAACTACTGAATTAAAAATGGGAAGTAGTCAATTTGATAGATATACTAAAGGTGTTGAGCTTGCTGAAGAATATTTGGAAGATAGAAAAGAGAAAGCATTTACTGAAGAAGAAATGCGGGATCTGATTGTAAACTTTAAAGAGAAGAATGGTAAAATATCTGAAGAAGAAAAAGATTTAGCAAAAACAATGTTTTTACATTTCTTAGAAATTGAACAACAGATTACAGGTCTTACAGCATTGAAATTATCATCTAATCCTGATACAGCTACAAGATCAACTGCATCTGAAGTAGAGTTAAGTGAAGCTAGTATAGATCAACTTGCTGATGAAACTAAGATACCAAAAGAATTACTTACTAAAATGCTTAATGATTCAGTTATTAGTTCATTCTTTAATGGTCCATTATCTTTAGCAGTTATTAGACCACTATTTAAATTAAAGTATAATAAGCATATAAGTAATTATATTGTAGAAAATGCTAAACTATTTAGAAGCACATCAATCAAATTACTTGGGGAACGTAAAATAGATACTTTTATATCTATGTTCCGTAATGATTTGATTAATATGATTTTCCAAAATGCTGTTAGAAAATATAAAATGGGTGATTCTTACATGTCTTACACCATTAAAAAAGAAGTACCAACTGCACTAGCCTCTGAAATAACAGCAAGGGGTGCTTATGTTAAAGCTAATAAAGATGGTACTAAATTCATGTATATTGATGAAAAAAGTTTACGTGAAGAATTTGATTCTGAAGCATGGGTAATAGGATCTGAAGAAGATAATAGCTATGAAAATAGAAATATGTATCCTTTAGATTCAAGAACATTTAGACAGAATGGTAAACTAAACTTCAAACTTTATATGAAGTTTGTAGCTGAAAGAGAACTACTAAGATCAGAATTTCCTATTACCGAAATGGTTAATAAATCATGGTTCAGAAAAGAAGGTTTAGATCTTTATGAAGCTAACCCTACTATAGATGGAGGAACATTAGGTAGATTTGTTTATGAGAGATTCATTACTAATAAAGCTTTGGATAATGTATATAATTTCCATCACCTCTTTATTGATAAAGAAAACTCACTTGCTTCAAGATATTCTAAATTCTTGATTGAGCATAAAGATTCATTAATACAACAGTATGATTTACTAAATGTATTAAAGTATGACTCAAATAAAACTAGATCAATATTTAATATTTATCTTGCTGATAAAGATATGAATACTGATAAGGCAAATGTTTACACTATGAATCTTAAAAATTTAGCTGACAAATCTGTTATGAAAGTAGTAGATAAAGATGAAAATGATAGGATTAGTGATATGTTTGCATTGATGTCTAATTTTGCATTCTTACAGACAGGTCTTAGTAAAACTAAGTTAAGCTTTACAAATATTGTTGACTTTAATAGTTTCTTAGATATTATGAAAGATCAATCAGAAATATTTATAAAA
>Ga0194133_10002882_pt1 | contig 25419 bp, 19 predicted proteins | sample TA2KigOf40mmetaG_FD_155448 | JGI IMG/M metagenome (GOLD analysis project Ga0194133, IMG submission 155448) | Freshwater microbial communities from Lake Tanganyika, Tanzania - TA2015055 Kigoma Offshore 40m | ecosystem: Environmental > Aquatic > Freshwater > Lake | place: Tanzania: Lake... | reverse complement strand
ATAATATTATAAATAATTAATTTCGGTCTTATACTTTTCATTTTTTATATCTTTCTGTTTTAGGCTGTAAAACCTATGGAACATATGCGGTTTTATTACTTTATTGCTTTTTACAATTAATCCTATAAAGATTAAGATTGATATCAATAGTTTATTAACTATGAATTTTTGCAAATATCGTAATAGAATTTCTGTCCCTTTTTATTTTTTATTCTATTATACTTCTTAATAGAATATTCTTTGTTGAGTTCACATCACGGTTATATAAACTTAAACAATTTTTACAGTTATAATCTCTTGAACTACCAATATTGTTTAATGAACCACAATTTGAACAGGCCTTTGTTGTATTATATTCGTCTATTAAACCAAATTTACATCCTCTAATTAGACATTTATATTTTAATTTAGTGCGAAACTGATAAAATTTAATACTACTGCCTATTCTCTTATTCATCTTTTGACTTTTCTTACTTTCAACCATTCCTTTTGTACTATAATTTCCTAAAAGTATATGATTATAATTTTTTGTAAGATAATTTGCTGTCTGCCAATGTAAATTATTTATATAATTTGCCAAGTCTTTCTCATGCTTTAATAAATATTTCTTTTTATTTTCTATTTTATTTTTTTTTATATTATCAATTTTTATTAATTTCTTTTTTATTTTATTATCTATTTTATTTCCTATTTCTATTACATGATCGTTTGAAAGACCAGTCAAAAAAGTTTTATGACCAGCATCTAAACTTATTATTTTTTGTTTTTTTATTTTATTTTTATTAATTTTTACTTCTTTTCTTGCCAACATATAAAATTTATTATTTTTATATTGTATTGTTGTTATACGATCATTTACATGTTTAAAATTAACTTTAGGCACTGTCTTTATTAAATTACCAAATTTACTTGTACAAAAACTATGCTCCCTTAATGAATGATATTCAATTTTAAATATTTTATTTTTTTTTGTTTTTTTAATATATCTTAATTTACTTTTTTTACAATTACCTTGATTTAAGTTTGTAATAGATGATCTCAACATACTTAAAACAGTATCTATACAATTATCTAATACGTGTTTATCAATACCTGTTTTATTATTAAGATCATCCTTAAAAGACTGTAAATCTTTTTTTAATATACCTAATTTAAGATTATCTAAGTTAATTTGATTATATTTTAATGGTTTATTAAGTTTAATAGATTGTTCTCTTCTTTCATTTTTAATAATAGATAAAACTTTATTATACATTACGATCCAACTATCCATCCATAATAATAAAATATTTTTTTGTTCTTTAGTAGGTTTCAATAAAATTCTTTGAGTTTTAACTAAAATATCCTTTAATGGATTTTTATTAATTAAATCATCAGACTGTAATTTTAATTTAGATTTAATAATTGATGTATTAAATAAATTTGTATTAATTCCATTAATTAAAAATGTTTGTATTTTATTTGTATCATTATTAAAACAATAATTATTATAATCATTAAAAATAATTTTATTTTTAGTTGGCAAATTAATTAATGAACTATAATTTATAATATTATTATGTAATTTAATACTTTTTTCTTTATTAATTTTATAAAATAATTTTTTTCTTTTCTTCATTTAATTAAATAAATTAATATAATTTTAAATATTTTTATATATATAAAATTAAATAAATAAATATAAAGATAAACAATATATAATCATATAAAATGAACGATTGCTACAGTGATAAATACATTGGTAAAAAGAAAGCATTAGAAATTTTAGGTATAAGTCCTATAACACTATTGAAATTAGAAGAATTAAATAAAATAGAGGTAATTAAAACAATAGGAGGACATAGAAAATATAATGTAATGAAATATATAAAAGAAAATAAAAAAGAAAGTGAAACAAAAGAAAAAGATAATAAATTAAATAATAAAGAAAAATTAAATTTATGTTATGTGCGTGTATCAACTAACGGACAGAAAAATGATTTAGAACATCAAAAAAAGTATATGATTAAAAAATATCCAAACTATGAAATAATAGAGGATATAGGATCAGGTATTAATTTTAACAGGAAAGGATTAAGAAAAATAATAAAATTAGGAATTGAAGGAAAAATAAATAGATTAATAGTAGCATATAAAGACAGATTGACTCGTTTTGGTTTTGATTTAATAGAGGATTTAATAAAAGAGTATTCGAATGGTGAAATAATAATAGAAAACGAAAAAGATGAAAAAGAACCAAAAGATGAATTAGTTGATGATGTATTACAAATATTAAATGTTTATACCGCAAAAATGAATGGATTAAGGAAGTATAAAGGTAATATGTAAATTTATACATTTTTATACATTTTTATATCTACTAGTAGCTGTCCCAATCTGGATTGCTGTTTTTTATGATGTTCTCCAACCCCATTTTCTTTCTGTATGTATTATTTATGTTTATAATATAAAAATCAATTTTTATAAATTATTATAATTGAATTTAGGCTTATTTTTTTTTTCTTCTTCCAATTGTTTTCTTTTATATTCAATAGCATTTTTATAATCTATATTATTTTTATATAAATTTTCAAATTTATGCTTGTTATTTTTTTCATCATCCACAATTTTATCAATTGCATCATTAATTTCTTTCATAGTTTTACAAATCTTATTTTTTATAAGAATGTAGGTTATAGAACTTTTCCATTCTGGATCTTTTTCCACTAATTTATCTATACCCATTTTCTTTCTGTTTTTTTTTTGATTATATATATTTATAATATAAAAATCAATTTTTTTGTAATTATAATATATTATATTATCTCAAGTTTTACACAAATTCTTATATTTTGGCATCTTAATTATAATTATAATATTTATTTTTAGCATATTTATCATCTTTATTATCTTTTTTATCTTTACTATATTCTTTTTTTTGGAGGAACAGATTTCTCTTTAGATTTCATTGCAAATTCTTTCTTATATTTTTTTATCATCTTTTAGTTGATATTCTAATACTTTATTTATGTCTTTAATAGTTCTACAAATTTTATTTCGAAGAAGCCTAAATTCTATAGCTTCTATCTCTTTTTCTGTCATATGAAGATAAATCAATTTTTATAAATTTTATAATCTATAAAAATATATTATTATTGTAATATTTTTCAATAATCATTAGATTCTAATTTACTTAAATAATATTCTTTTTTTTTATCTATAAGTCTTTGTTTTTCTTTTTGTTCCTTTATCTCTTGCGGTGATAAACCTTTCTTTTTTTTTTCTTCCAATTCTTTTTTTAATGCTCTGTTAATTGCTTTCATTGACCTACATATCATATTATCTATTTTTATAAAATCCACATTATTATCCCAATTAGGATTATTATTTTGAATCAATGTATCAATACCCATCTTAGGTTAATATAATTCTATATAATATAAAAATTTCAATTTTTTGAAATAAATTTATTTCTTTTTACCTTTCTTACCTTTTACTTTTTCAACTACCTCTTCTTCTTCCTCTTCTACTACTTCTTTTACTTCTTCTTTTACCTCTTCTTTTTTAGTAGTTTTCTTACTTTTACTTTTTTTGGGTTCTCCTACAGGTTCTTCAACTTTTACTTGTTCAGGTTCAGGTTCTTCTAATTTCTTTTCAGTTTTAGCTGGTTTTTCAGTTTCAGTTTTTTTCTTTCTACCTCTAACACCTGTTTTTGGTTCTACAATAATTTTATCTTCATCGTCAGAATTATCATCAATATCGACTGAAGGTGTAATTTCACCTTCTCCCATAAGATGTCTATATCCTGATTGAACAAATTTAATTTTATTTAAGAGTTCTATTCTTTCATCATTCAATTTAGAAATCTGTTTCGATACATCAATATATTTAGTATTTAATTGTTTAACAATATTTTGATAAGCTTCTTCCTTACCGTTTTGAATATTATTAATATTTTTTACAAATTCATTGTAATCGCAAGTATTATAATCGTTTTCTATTGTCATTTATAGGATAATTATATATATATAATTTTAAATATATTATTTATTTTTCAATTTTTTATATAAAAAGTAATAAAATCCCATATATATCAATTTTACAAAATAGTATTAATTTTCTTATGAATTAATAAATAGTCCATGGATTAATAATTCTATTATAATCAATATTATAAGCATTTGTTAAATATTTTTGAGTATTAAATTGATCAGGTATAAACATATAATTACCAATATTTTTTGAATTGACTTTTATACATTTATCTTTATCTATATTATTATTTATTTCAGCATAATAGTCTGAAAAATAATCTTTTAATTCAGCATTTATTCTATTACCAAAAATATCAATATAATAATTTTTAAGATAATCTTTATCTTTAAGAACTTGTATATTATCACAATTTGGTTCATTTTCATTTATTTTATTATTCATATTATTAATTGTATCAAAATAATTTTTATTTTCTAATAATTTTGGATCATTAATAGGAACATCTTCATCTGGATCATTTATATTCATAGTATTTTTTAATAAATCTTTGATATTATCTTTATAAATACATTTAGAAATATTTTTAATATTTTCTCTATCTTTAATATTAAAAAATTGTATTTTATTTTTTAATATTTTAATTTCATCTTCAGTTAAAACATTTTTATATTTATCAATTAATTTATTTATGTATTTTTCGTATTCTTTGACTCTTTTAATAATATACATATCATCTACATCAAAATTTTCTAAATTACAATTTGACTTATCTATATTACTATTATTATTAATATTAGTATTATTAACATTATTATATTTAATTAATTCATATAGTACTAATGTTAGAATTCCCAATATTATAAAAAAAATTATATCTACCATATAAAGTATTCTATAAAAAAATATTTTTAACAATTATATAAATTTAATCTAAATATACATTTTTTCATAGTTATAATTTTCATTAGTAGTTCTTCTATTAATAAAATTATCCATTGCTTTTGTGATATCATCAAAATTAATAATTTTAAATTCATTAATATTAGAACAAACAATACGTCTTGCATGACAATATTTTATATCTTGAATCAATATATCAATATCACCTCCAAAATATTTTAAATATTTATAGTTATTTTCAAATAATTTATTAATATCATCAAAATTAATATCTATTTTCCAATTTAACTTATATATTTTGTGAATAAAGATATCTCTTAATTCTTGATAGGTATATTTTTCAATTTTAAATCTAAATGGAAATCTACGTATTAATCCTGGATTTACAGAAAAGAATGAAGATTCTAATTCTTCTGTATAGCCAGCAATAATACAAACAAATTTTGATTTATTATCTGATAAATTTTGATTTATAATATCAATACATTCTTTTGAATATATATCTTTTTTTTCATCACAACCTAATGAATATGCTTCATCAATTAATAATACACCTCCTAAAGCTTTATTAATAATATTTTGTGTCTTCTTTCCTGTTTCTCCTAAATGTGTCCCAATTAAATCAGTCCGTTTTGCATAAACAATATTTTTATTTTCTAAAATTCCTAAGCCTATAAGAATTTTAGAAATTATTTTTGCTAATTTTGTTTTGCCACATCCTGGGGATCCTTCAATAGAAATATGTTTCATTTCTGATGGTTCATTATTTTTGTTATAAATTAAATAATACAAAATAAAATTAATTAATTCATCCTTAATTTTATCTAACCCAACCATTTTTTTTAATTTAATTAGGGGATTAATAATTTTTTCAATTTTATGTAAATTTAAAGTATCATATTTTCTATTAAATTTGTATGTTATTTTATTTTTTTGATAATAATCATTTATTTTTAAAAAATCATCTAAACAATCTATCTGATTTTTATTAATAATTGTTTTTATTTCTAATTTATCTTTTTTTATTATTTGATTAGTATTTGTATCATGTTTATAAGTAATATCATTAATATTAATATCAATATTAATATCATCATCAGAATCATCAGAAATTATATTATTATTATTTTTTTTTTTATTTTTTTTTTGTTTAATATTTAAATTATCAAATATCGTTAAAATAGATTCACTTTTATTTTCTTTTTCATTATTTCCTTTTTTAATACTCTTACTTAATTTTATATATTTAGATTCTAAATCTGAAACTCTATTAAATAATTCTTTTAATATTATTTCTTTCATATATATATAATATATATTACATAACCAAATCAATTTTTATCCTCTTTTGATATTTTTTTTAATATTTTTTATAATAATAAGCATATTTTTAAGATCTAAATAAGTATCATCTTCTATATAAAAAATAGGATTTTTTATAAAATATGCTTTATTTATCATATAAATTTGATAAATTTCTTCAATTTTAGTAGGATTATCAAATTTATTCCATTTTTTTTCATCTTCAAAAAACCAATTTATTTCAGAAATTTCTAATTTTTCTAGAAAAATTCTTTTTATTTTTCTATTTATTTTAGAATTATCAATATTTATAGTGATCAATCTCATATTTTTGAAATCAGCTAAAATTTTAGGATCAATTATTGTTAGCGAAGAGGATTTAACTGATTTCATCGTATCTAAGTATTCTTGATAAATTTTTTCTATTTTATCATTATTATATCGTTGCCAATAATTAAAACTATCTTTATTTTCATTTAGAATGAACCATATAATATAATTTATTTTTTTCCTTTCTAATATAGTATTATCATCACTTTCACTATTTATTTTATTATCAATATCTTTTGATTCAGATTCATTTGATTTTTTTTTTCTATATTTATAATCACTTGAACTACTTGAACTACTACTTGAACTAGAACTATATGATTTCTTTTTTTTTAATTTTCTAAATATAGGTTGACTTGGAAATATACTAGTTGTAATATTTGGATACAATGATATATTTTGTTTATAAATTAAAGTTATAATATCATTATTATAAATATTATAATAAGAGATTATATTATTATCTTCTAACGTAATATAATTAAAAATTAATTGTTGTTTATTAGGTAAAAGACCTATTTTCTTAAAAATAAAATTTTTAAGATTATATACATAATCATAACTATTTATGTATATAGAAAAAATATTATTAATATATTTTATATTTATTGAAATATAATTATAATTTGTAATAGGCGATGAATATGTATTTTTTTTATAAATTGTTAAATAAAAATAACCAAAATTATCTTGATCACAAGATCTTAACTTAAAACTATAATTACTATATCTTGAATCTAAAGAATTATATATACCATTTGGAATATTATATGTGCAGTCAATTTTAAATTTTATTATTTCTGATGCATTTAATATCATCTCCTTTCCTATAAATGAATCTGGTATAAATCCTCCTTGTAAACTTTTGTATTTTTTCTTATATTTTATATATTTATCTTTGAATGACATATATTATTAAATATCTAAAATAATAATTTTTAATATTTAAAAATTAAAATTTATTATTAACTACATGAAATATACATTAGTTAATAAAAACAAATTAATTCCTAGTATTACTCATTTTACAAGTGAAAAATCTGCTATTAGAGAATTAATTGAAATAACGACAAATTATAATAATATAACTCTTTTAAAAAATATCTATGTTTATGCAACTGATTATAATGAAGAAACTGAATATATTATATTTAATTTAAATAATAAAATAGTAAAAAAAAAATTATCTAATAATAACGATTATTTAACTTTTTTTACAATTGATAGTCTTTGTAATGAAAATAATTTAATAATTAATCCTAAAAATAATATTAAAAATATTATTATTGATGAAATTAAACCAGTTCAAAAAGACGAAGAAGATAAACATAATTTAAATTCTGAAAAAGATAAAATAAAAAAATCATGTGAAGAGATATTTGCCATGTATAATACAGAATTATCAAAAATTAAGAAGATAGAGAATAATCTTAAAAATTTAGAAAAAAAAGAAGACAAATTAAATAATAGAATTATAAATCAGAATATTGATAACGTAAATAAATTATATTTAGATTACAAAACATTTTTAAAAATTAAGGAAAAAATTAATATTAAATCAGATAAGTTTACTATTCCTGAATTATTTATAAAAAAATATATGTATTTTAATGAATTATCATTAAATTCAGATTATAATGAAGTTTTTAACAAATTAAAAAATATTAATATTAATGAGTCTAATGAATATTTATCAAATAATGAAATAATTCTATTTTCTAAAAAATATGTTATTGATTCTAAAAATTTAAATTGTTCTTTTGATCATAATTGGGATGATTTAACAAGTGATACTGAAGGTATTGTTAAATCAAAGGGTTGGTCTGCTAGGACTTAAATTAAAATTAATTCAGAATGAATATTAAAATTAATAAATAGATATGCTTCTTCATACATTTTATTTAGCACATAAGAAATTACATCAAAGCATTTAAAAACTATATTTTTATCAATATAAATTTCATCATCTTCGAGATTATCATAAATATTTTTATGAGAATAACTATCAAATTTCTTAATTTCTGTTGTTTTTTTATTATAAATTATAATATTGTCATTCAACATCCATAATAAATTGTTATATAAATTATTATCTTTAGATTCAATCAACTTTAATGAGTCTATTAATACTTTTATATCTCCTAAAACCATATCAAAAACAAAATGATTTTTATCACAAATTTTTAATTTATTTTTATGAATAATACAACTATCTTTAAAATTACAAAATTTATAGCTTGAAGTTTTAAATACTTTTATATTATCAGTGTCATTAAGTAATTCTTTTCTATTTTTTAGAACAAAATTAACTTTGATTTTATCACAAGCATTATATATCCATGTTAAATATTGAATTAATTGATTATAGGTAATATTATCAGAATTATTAATGAAAGGATTTTTTTGTCTTACAAATCCTCTTAATTTATTTGAAATAAATGACATATAATTCATAATAACTAGTATTTCTTCTCTTTTTTTTACATTTAAATTAAGTTCTAAACATTTTTCAATTTTAATTTCTTTAATATTAGTATCAGTCTTATTCTTCTTTTGAATATCTCCAATTGTTTCTACTTTTTTTTTTATTATAGATTCACTATTAAATAGAGTTTCGTTATCAAATGAATTATCAGAACACCAATCAATTGAACTCATTTTAAATTTAATATAGATATATATATATATATATTTATATTTATTTTCAATTTTAATAATGACAAGTTTAATTATTCAAAAATATAATGATATTTATAATAGACATGAGGAATTAATAGGATATAATAAAATGATTCCTGAAAATAAACAATTTATTAGAGAGGGTGATATTATAAAATATATAAGATTTGATGATAAAGATGAAACAATAAAAACTGCTTTTATAATAAAAAAGTTTCATAATAAATTATTATTAAAATCATTTAGTTATAATGATAAAAGTATGGTTTGGTATATTTGGATGAAAAATAATTATATATTTTATAAACCTAAAAATGATAAAAAAAATTTTATATTAAATAATCTTAAATAATAAACATAAAAATATTTTATTTATATATATATTATGAATTCAACTCAAAAAAAAAATAATAAAAAAAATATAACTATTAATGATGATGAAAAAATAACTACTACTAATAAAAGTATCTTTATTAAAGAAGAAAAAAAAAATAGTGAAAAAAAAAATAGTGATAAGAAAGAAATTAAATTAGAAAGTAATAAATATAAAAAAAATGGTTTTGAGCGTCCTGAAATTACTTATACAGATCAATTATCAAAAGAAGAAATACAAGATAAATTAGCAGATTATTCTAAGGTTGAAGATATTTACAAAGTACCGTTAGGAGTTCATTTAAGATATTTTGTTAAAAAAGACGGACAAATGTTATTTAGAATGGGGGGACAATTATTTAAAAATAATGGTCTACCTGAATATGTTATTCTAAAAAGTGGTACTAACGCACAATGGTCTGTTCAAGTTAAAGATGCAGTATTTTATAGAAAAATGACACTTGATGAAATAAAAAAAGAATATGAAGATCTTATTAAGAAAAAAAATGATAAAATACATGCACTAAAAGAAAAATTAAAAAAATATGAAAAGTAAAATATATCCTTACTGTAACATTTTTTTAAGATTAAAATATTTAGCTTTATATTTTAAATATTTCCTTTTGGCTGAATCAACAGAAATTTTTAATTTTCTAATTAAATGATCATGTTTATTAAAATCAATAGTTCTTTGTATAATATCCATAAGATGATAAATTTCAATATCTAAAATTGCTTTATATATATTTTCATATTTTTTTCGATTTTCCAAAACTTTTAATTCCCTTACTAAATTCCATAAATTTAATAGATATCTTGAGATTAAAAAAGAAAAAATATATTTATGAATATTTTTATATATTCTTTTTGTACAACATTCATTAAACTCTCTGTAATATATATCAATTTCTTCATTTGTATATTTATTAGTAATTATTTTTACAAATTTATTTTTTTCTAATTCTTTTATTTTAACATCATTTTTATATTCTATTTTATTAATAATATTAAAATTTAAATCTAACATCATAAAATTATCATATAAATATACTACCATAAATATTGGTATTAAAATAAATTTACCTACTGTATGGATATAAACAAACAAGAGATTATTATTTACATTATTAGTGGTTTCTGCAATATTAGATCTATAATCTGAATGATTACTAAAAAATATATTTGGTAAAAATGATATTATATCATCTATTTCAAATGTTACTAAATTATAATCTTGTATAGTTCTAATATTTTTAATAAAATCAAAATTTTTAAAGAGATATTTTCTAAATATTTCATATAGGTCTGGATTTAGATTAGGTCTATAAGATTCTTGTGTTTGTATCTGCATTTGCATTTGTAGATGCACTTCAGTATTTTGCTGATTAATAACTTGATGTTGTATTTTAGAACTTTTAAAATCTAAATCATAAATTATTTCTCTAATATCATCTAATTTTAATTCATATAAATTAAGAATTTTAATTACATCATCTATTTCTTTTTTATTAAAAATTAAACTTAATGGATTACTTGGAAAATCCATAATAAAATAATAATATAAATCTTCTTTATATCTTTTAATAAATTCACCACTTCTTTTCTTTCTTATATCTGATTTTAAAGCTTGTAAATTAAGATTATTTTTTTGTTGTTCTATTAAATTTTTCTCATTTATTCTAAAATGATCTAATAATTCTTTTTGTTTATTTATATTAAATTTATGTAAAATAAATGATATTTCGTGTCCAAAATTTAATTTTCTTAATCTAAACATAGCTTGTGCTACTTCTGAATAATAAGATAAATTATCAACAATACATAAACCATGTAAAATTGGATAATTATCTTGTTTAATATCTATACCAACTATATGTGCTTGATCGTAATAAAAAAATGGATTACTATAAATTTTATTCTCATTTAGTTTTTCTAATTTACCATCTTCTGTTATTACCATTTTATCATCTTTTTCATCAATAAAAATTATATTTGTTTGTAATTTTCTATTTAAATCTGATGCTATTTTAATATTTGATTGATTATAAAAATATCCACATACATCAATTAACGCATTAATACCAACTAAATTATTTAAATAGTTTTCCATATTAAATTTTAAAATTTTTGAATTAATTATGGCATATTCTATATTATTACTTTCATCGTCATCTGGATATTTACATTCTTGTGTGAATTTAAATAAATTTTGTATATTTGGTAGATTTATATTAATTGTTCCTGAATATCCTATTTTAAATATATTATCTATATTTATTATATCAACAAAAGACGTATTATATTGTTGTGTTGGTAATTTAATTTTATTAAATATCTCATTAAAAAATAAATTAAAAAAATTATCTTTATTTTGTCGATTTTTCGTATATTCATTAATATATTCTTTTGTTAATTCTTCAATCGGTTTTCTAAAAAATTCAATAAATACACTATAATTATTTAATATATATTTATAAATAATATCATCTATTATATATTTTTTAATATTAATGTAATAATAATATGATAAAAATAACGTTTTTATAATAGAGGTAAAAGATGAATTTTTAATTGGTTTATCTTTACTCCTAAATGGTATGGCTAGCAATTCATCTGAATCTATACCCCAATTTATATTAAATTTTATTTCTTCATTTTTTATTTGCTCTATAATTGATAAAATATTATTAACTACAAATTCTTTATTTACTATTTTAGGATATTTTCTTATTTCTAGTTTTATTTGTTCTTTATTATTGTAATTCATATTTATAATATTAAAAATGAATGTTCTAATATCTTTTATAAAAGAAAAATCTAAACTTTCATTTACTTCTTTTATATAATTAAAATTACTCTTAAGTGGATTTATTAAACTATCAAATTCATCAATTAAAAAAATAATATTATTATTTTTTACATTAAAAATTTCATCTAAAAAATCTTTTTTAATATCATCTTCAGATTTTATTATAATATTTTTAATTTGAAATATATCAATATAGTCTTGTAAAGTAGATTGTGTTTGTTTTACAAGATGCTTAGGAACAATAATATATACAAACTGTTTTTTTATAATATTAAAATAAAAAGATAATAACGGAGTAATAATAGCAGATTTCCCTTTACCCATCATAAAATGATGTAATGGATAATAATTACTAGATTTACACAAACTTAATTGTTGTTGTTTGTATTCTAAATGCATTTTAGTATCAATTAAACTCGTATCGTTTTGTGTTAAATCATCATCATATTCTAATATTTCTTCAGGCGGTGAATTATGAACGTATGCTCTACCGTTACCTTTTTGAATATTATTGTAATTATTATAAGAATCAATCATTATTTCATATCTTTCCATTTGTTCTTTAAGGATTTCATTACCATTAATTATTTCAAATAATATTTCAAACTTATATGTTAATGGGTTTTGTTTTGTGTTAAATAAATTATTATAATTTTTTATTATTGAACATAAATTTTTATTATCGTTTATATTTGCTAATATTTTTTTAATAAAATTTAATATTTTTATATTTAATAAATATGATTGTAATAAAGGATAATTATTTTTGGTTAATAAATCTCCTAAACATAAATTTTTAATAAGTTCTGTAAATCGTTTAATTTTATCTTTTAATTCCTCTATTATATAACTAAATTTATGAATCCATTCCAATTTATTTGTTTCATTAATATTACATTTACTAATTTTAAATAATAATTTTTTATAAGATTCTGTACTATCTTTATTTTTATCATCAATAATAAATTCTAATAAATTATGATCAACAGATTTAGGATTTAATAAATTAAAATCTGTTAGATCATAACAGATTTCTTCTTCAAATATTGATTTTTTATCAAAATTATAAATACTTGCATATTTTTTATTAACGCTATAGCCATTAGTATCAGTAGTAGTTGCATTTAAGTTAGTATATAATATATTATAACCATTAACTTGGTAATTTAAACATATTAAATTCCAGTTTTTAAAGCTTGAATTAGATGAAAATTTATTAAGAAAAAACTGGTTATTTGGATTTATTTGATAAATATGATAATCTTTTAGATTAAAAGTTCCTAATAACCTACTGTCTAATAAATAAGAATTATACTCCCGTAGCGAATTAAAGAAATTATATGCTATATTATAAACACCATTTTCTTTATAAATTAAATTTATATCAGTATTTGGTATTAAATATTTAAATGGATAAATAATATCTTTAAATTTAATAACTTTATTTCCATTAACATATATTTCTAAAATTCTAAATTTAAAATCTTGATTGTTTGTTATACATAAACATTTATATCTTATATAATTAACATCAAAAATTTGATATATATCAAATTCTGAATTTTGATTAATATTATCTTGTACTAATAAATTTGTTTTATATGAATCTTTATGATTAAATATACCATAATTAATATAATTTTTAGTAAACTGTTTAAAATTAATTTGGGTATTTTTATAAACATAATCAGGAATTATTTTAAATTCATCTTCAAATATTATATCTTTTTGATTAATTAAGATATCTTTGAATTTATTTTTTGAATCTGTTTTATTTTTTATTTTATCTATTATGTAGGCAAAATAAGTTAAATCCAAAGTAAAAAATTTTATACATAAATTATATGGACTCCTTATTACAGGACAACCAAATAATAATATATATAAACTTTCTATATGATTGACAATTTCTAGATTTATATTACCTAATTTAGTTTCTTCATTATAATTTGTTAAAAATGGCAAACTAAAATTATAACAAATATTACAATAATAATCAATAAGTTCTTCTTTTTGAAATTGATTAATTCTATTAATATTAAAGACTAAAAATTGGTTTGTGATAAATTTTTTATTATTAAAAACAAATTTTTCAATATCAGTTAAAATATCAAATTTTTCCATAAAATTATCAAATAAATCAAATTTTTGTATAGAAATTTTTTCTTCATAAAATATTTCTAAAAAATCTGGTATATAATCAGAATCAAAAGGATTCGGTCTATTCGCATAAATTCTTTTTATTATTTCTTTTGTTATTTCAGTATCATAATCTTTAAGTCTCTCACCTTCTCCCCCCACAATTAAATTATCTATTAAATCATACAGTATTTCTATTTTAAATTTTTTATTCTTTAAAAACATTTCATTACAAAAACAATGAATAATATAACCAATTATATATAATCTAAAGAATAACAAACAACAATTAAATAAATTTTCTCTACCATCAGTAAAATTTAAATTTATTTGATTATCAAAAGAACTATTAATATATAAAATAATTGGAATATAATAAGTTAAATATGATGGAACATATTCACCTAATTGTATAAGGTATGTTTCTTCTAATATCATTAATAGATTTATTATTTTTTCTGGATCAATAAATTCTTCGAATTCTCCATCATCTCTTTGTTTAAATGGCAAATTTATTTTTTCTTTTATTTTTGTAAGATCTATATGATGTTTAAAAAAATTATTTCTCTTTTTAAAATAAATATCATATGCTGTACAAAAAAATGTTTGAAAAAATTTATTACCACTATACATTGGGTTCATTTCTAAAGGTAAAACATTTATGATTAAATTTTTTATTATTTCACTATTATTAGATGTATCCTCCGATAAAATAGGCATTTTAAGTTCATAATTATACGATAATGTATTATTTCTTGTTAAATTTAAAGTAAATTCAGTTTCATATATGGTATCAAGATTATCATACAATATACTATTATCAATTAATTTAATATCAATTAATTTACTACATAATTGTTTCATGTAAATATAATTATTTTTATCATTTTCTAATACTTGAATAAAATTATCTTTAGTATAAACTCTTAATAAATAATTATAAAATTTATCATTTATTTTATTTATAAATTTTATATAATTAGATAGTTCATCATGAATAACATAATATAATAATATTGAAAAATAAATAGAATACCAGGTGCATGATCCACTTTCTTGAGGAAAAATATATAAATTATCATTTTGATTATATAAAATAATTTTTTTTATAAAACTTTCGCTTAATTTATCTCTTTTTAAACGTGGTATGACATTTTGATTATATACATTAAATTGATTAATATTCCTAATTTTACCAATATTTATAAGTGGATTTTTATCTATAAAAGCAGAAACTAAAATATAATAATTATCATTTATTTCTAACGTAAATTCTTTATCATATACAGTATTTAAATTATTTAAAAAATATTGTAAATTTACATCTGAATTATTAAATTTAAATATTTTATCAAATATAGGACGTATATCTGATAAAGATAAAATATGAATACTCTTTTTAAATTCATCCGTATAAATATAATCCCTTCTATTAAATTCTGTATTCCAATTCAATTGACTATATTTTTTTTGTTTAATTTGGTTATAAACCCAACTTATAAAAAAAAAGTTTTTAATAAATTTATATGTTCTATCTAATTTGGTTTTATCATGGATATCATCGCATAATATAATTCCTTTTGTTAATTGATAAAGAACTTGATTATTTATATTTGCAGATTTTCCATTTACCTCCATATCTAATCCTGTATTTAAAATGTATAAATACATTTCTATTCCTTTTGTAAAAATAATTGTTGTTGTTCGATGACTATTATAACCCATAGAAATTATACAAAATTTAAACATATCTAAACTAATTTGATTAGTTTCTTCTTCATCATGTTTAAAATAAAGTATTGAATTTCTATTAATAAAATCTAGGGAACTAAATAAATTACTATTAAAATAAATTTGTGTTAATACACCAAAAGTAATATCTTCTGGCAATAATCCAGGTATAATATCGTTTAAGGTTGATATTACATTAATAAAATAACCACCAGAAATAGTATTTAATAATCCATCTAAAAAATGAAAATAAATAGATCTATATTTATCTATACTATCTAAAAATGACATTAATTATATAAATTGAATATAAAAATTTTTATATAAATATTTATTTATATAAAAAAATATAATGGTTTCAAATATTATCTACGATGAAAAAAATGACAATTTATATTTATTAATATATAAATTAGGCAAGGGTTCATATGCCACAGTATGGTTTAGTATACAATTAAAAGGTTTTGTTAATAATATAAAAACAAAGAAAAAAATAGATTTACATCATTATGCTTTAAAAGTTCATAATGAAGAAGATTACGATGAAGGAATGTTAGAAACAAAAATAGATAGTTATTTATCAAAAAATGGAAAGAGATCTGAACTAATTAATTATCCAAAATCTCATTTTGTATATGATGAAAGTATAGTTATTGTTGTATATGAAACCGCTTTATGTTCTTTATATGATTTTCATAAAATTTTCAAAAGAAATTTTGAAGAAGAATTTGTTAATAAAATTACACCATTATTAAAAGAAAGTATTAATTTCGTACATGATTGTGGATATATTCATGGTGATATAAAGCCTGAAAATTATTTATTAATGGGAATCAATAAACTTCAGAATGATATTTACAATGATATTCTTAAATTTAATATTATGTCAAAAATAAGTATAATAAATATATTAAAAAAGAAAATTAATTATGAAAATATTATACAGATTTTTAAACCTATTTTAAAACAATTATTATTAGAATTAACATCGTCATTTAATTTGACAGATAATTTATTATATGATGAGGATGATTCTGAATATACTGATGAAGATTCAAGTTCTGGGTCTTCTTTACGTGAATCCTCTCTTTCATATAATGATTATAGTTATGAGGAATCTGAATTTTATAATACAGATTGTGAATCCTATAATTCATCTGAAAATGAATTTACTAAAGAGTATGATAAATTTCACATCAATAAAATTGTCTATGAATATTATAGAGATGATAATAAAAGTGAAGAGAATAAACAAAATAATAATAATGATGAAAAATATGAATTTATAAAAAAATATTTAGAAAATCCTATTATAAAATTAACAGATTTTGGTTTAATGAAAAAACAAACAGACAAATGTAGAACAATTCAAACTAGATACTATAGAGCACCAGAAGTATTACTTGGTTGCAAATATGATAAAAATATAGATTTTTGGTCATTAACTTGTACTATATATGAATTAATTACTGGAAAAATATTATTTGATGTTGAAAAAAATATTTATATTAAAAAAATAGATAAAGATATTATACAAATAAAATTAATCCTGGAGTATCTACTCAAGGACGATGTAGACGCCTATTTGCGCATATACGACCGAATTCATAACGAAGCCTCTCGTAAAGAAGCATTCGTCAACAAAGACGGGACTCTAAAACAATTTAGGAGTGATAATTCACTCATATGAACCAGGCGTCATCGAAAACACACCACCGTGTGTCATGCTAGTTGTAAAATCGGAGGGCCCGTCCCCCCAGTAATTGTTGTAGCCACATGAAGATGGCGCATTCCTATTGTCACAATAGGGATACTCCATGTTCTTACCGATCTCGCAAATCCGGTCGTAGTATTCCCGGTTGGACCCATAATAATAATACCAGTTGGTTTGGATGTCGGGTTGGCTGGTGGAGAAATATTTCATGATGATAGTTTATTCAAAAGAGTATATTTTTCAACTTTTTTTATATATATAAATTATATAGTCTTTTACTTATCTAAACCAAGTTTCTTATTTTTATCTTCATCTTCTTCTTCAGGTTCTTTCATTTTAACCCCAAGAAGATAATTATTCTTAATTTTAAAATCATTAGTACTAAAGTATTCTTTTAATTTCTTCTGATTTGGAACCTTTTTAATATTATAGTTTTCACCATACCATTCTTTGTATAAATCATAGATAACAGAGATTGGTAATTTATCTTTATCAGATTTTTCTAGTTCAGAATTGTAAAATTCTAAGAATGTATTGCTATCTTGCTTGTATTTGCTAGTAGATAATTTAACTTTTTCAGGAGTAATCTTCTCCAAACCATCCTTCTTGTATTTTGGATAATACAAATTAATTAATATCCATACAAATGCTTGTTTCCATGTTGGTAATTTGTTTCTTAGTTCTGGATCTAACGGATGTTGCCACAGTTTCTTAGGATCAGGAGTATCAACAAATTGTTGTTCAAATGGTAAAACACGAATTCTTCTCCATGTTCCTCCATCATCACCACCAACTTCTGGTAATTTATTACAAGTGCAACATAATTTAAATTGTGGAGTATATTCAAAAGGGTTTCCATATAGAGGTCTTGCAGTAATTCTATCCTGTCCTGTTAATTCTTTAAATAATCCAACCTTAATCTCATCACCATCTTCAGGTTCTTGCAAAATACAGAATCTTTTACCCTTCTTATCTGCTAATTCTGGTGTAGCATTTGAACTACTCTTTCTTTTCTCTGTAATTAGAGTACATGGTAAAATACCAAAATAATCACTTCCCAATGTATGCTGAATCAATTCAACTATTGTAGATTTACCATTTGAACCTCTTTCACCTGTCCAAAATATAAATTTTTGTTCTTTATTATATCCATCCAATAATGATGAAATAAAACATAACAAATAATTCATCATATCTGGCTCTGGTTGAATAGATTTTAAAAATGCAAAAACTTGCACTACTGTTTTGTCATTCTCGCTAAAATCTATATAATCATATTTTGTAGAAAATGATAAATAATCTTCAGGATAACCTTGACGGAAAAGACCCTTTTGTAAATCATATACACCATTATCAAAACCAATTAAATAATGATTCTCATCTAATTTTTCTTCAAATTTTTCAACATAAAATTCACTAGCACATTCAGAAATGATTCTATCTTTATAAGCATGTTTCTTTAAATCACCAATCAATTTATTTATGTTTGTTGATTTATTTCTTAACATATCACTTTCTTCACCATATTTTTCACTGCTCTGTTTAACATAATGTCCTGACAATAAAGCAAATAATTTTGCTAATTCAGTTGATAATTTCTGTTTTAATGTATACGCTTGATCTACTTTTCGCCATCTATGATTGTGAAATTCATACCAAATATTTCTACTAATATCACTGCATACATAATCATATTTATATACCTCTCTAATAATTCTTGCCATATCATAATCTGAACGAATATCTGCTGTTTGCATTTTAATTACAATTACATCTTTCATTATTTTTAAATATTCCTTTTCGTTATCTTGTCTTGCCCATCTATATAATGATGCAATCGTATAACCACCCTGATTGTTATTAGTAGCTGTAAAATTTGAAGCATCTCTCCATACTTTTTCACAACAACCTGGTTGATATTTTTTTGATGATTGTTTTGAAAATTCTATAAACTCTGGTAATAATTTAGGTGAAACATTATGTAAAGCCCATCCAACTGTTATCCAATCTAGATAACTTTCTGCTCTCTTTGGATTAAGTATCTTTAGTAATTTTTTTGCCATTTCTAATTCAACAATTGGATCTGTTTCTACCAGCTTTTTAATATGCTTCTTTAAATTATCCTTTGTATAATCGTCTATCTCAAATTCTGAATTAGATACAAGTATATTATCAGGTATTTTTTCTGTTGCTTCTTTATTAATAGCCATTTTCATATATTTTCTTTTAATATTTGCATATTTATCATCTATTGCTTCTTTTAATTGTAATACATCTTCTAAACCTTTTCTAATGGATAATATATCAACCAAATCTTCAATACTATAACTGTCTTCTATTAATTCACTATTACAATCAAATATATATCGTAATTCATAAAAATAATTCTTTCCCTCTATTTTCTTTCCTGAACCATACATATACCACTGATTAGAACTAATCACACATTTATCAAATATTTTTTCAATATCATCAATCTCTGAATATAATTCTTCTATTACTCCTGTTTTCATAATCTCCTTCTTTGATTCATCGTATATTAAATATCTATCTACTACATTAATATTTAAATATGGATATTCAATATGAAAACCATCTTTATACAATTCTTCTTGTTCTACATAACATAATTCATTTTTCATCGTTATAAAGGATTGTAATTCATAATCTTTGTCCTGAATTTTGTAATATTTTAATATTATCTTATTAATAATTTCTACAACCATCATGATATGATCCACTTTTATTTTCCTTTCACTATCAACCTGTCTTAAATCAAAGTCTAAACATAATGGACCATTCTCGCGAGGTTTTTCTAAAACTCTTAAACTTCCATAATTACCATTTAACGCTGTTTTATATGCTGTTAAAAATTCTTTGTAGTTCTCGTCCTCTATTTTAAATATTATCCTTTTATCCCCAAATAATGTGTGTGTAAAAGTTTTATCACCAAACTCACACTTATTTTCATTTATTATCTTCATAAGGTCTTCTAACGTGTTATTTTTATCGCCTTTATTCTCATTTATATTTACGTTTTTAGAAGATTTCATTATATATATATATATATTAATTTTTTAAATTCAATTTTTTATATTGTTTTAAGACCATAAAATATTAAAAAATATATTATATAACGATAAATACGTTGTAATTATCATCTAAATGACAAATATAATTATATTACATGCTCTTATTTATTATAAAAAAAATGAATTTAGAAATATATATATATAGAAATATATAATTATAAACATGTTTTGTAAGATATGTCAGAATTTTATGGATATAACGAATAACGTATCAGTTTCTAATAAAGAAGAAGATAATGAAACAGAAACAGAAGTAGAATCATCAGATTATGATGTTACATCAAGTTCTAAAAAAAGTAAAAAATCTTCTTATACAGTATTAAATGAAGATATATTAGAAAAAGTTTTAAATGGAGCCATATTAGAGATAGAAATAGATGAAAAAGATATAAATGAAATTAATAAAATTTCATATTTTAATAAACTAACATCAAATCAGAAAACATTATTAATTAATAGATTATACGAAAAAATTCCAAAGACACAAAAAATTCCCAAAGAAACAAATAAAAATGTTAAACTTTCATATTTTTATTGTAAAAATTGTGGTTATAATGAAAAAATTCCTAATAAAATGTTAATTTTCAATAGAAGTAATGAAAAATCATCTATTGATAGTTTTAATACAAATTTTTTAAATTATAAATATGATCCATTACTTCCAAGAACCAAAAAATATACTTGCAATAATGCTTCCTGTATAACTCATAAACATCCAGAAAAAAAAAGAGCACTTTTTTTTAGATTAACTAATACATACATCATTAAATATATATGTTTAGAATGTGATAGCTTCTGGCAAACATTCAATATTAAAGCTTCATAATTTTTATAAAAATTGATTTATAAATATAAATTATATATATATATAAATATGCCTTCTAAATCTAATAAAACAAATCAACTATCTAAAGAAATAATTGATGTTTCAAAGCTAAATATAACTGATAAATTATCAGGAGGTGCTAAAAAAAAAGAAAATAAAGAAAAAAATGATTCAGAAACAGAATCAGAAATAGAAACAGATGATTCTGATATTGAATCATCTGAAGAATCAAATATAGATGAACAGATTTCTTCAGATGATGATAGAGATAATGATATGGATGAAGAAGAGGTAGATGAAGTTGAAGAATCAGAAACTGAAGAAACAGAATCTGAAGAAACGGATAAAGAAACAGATGCTGACGAAAAAACTAATAGAGAAAGTGATAATGAATCTAAAGATTATGACAACGAAGAAAATACTAAGGATAAATGTTATCAAAAATTTTCCAAAAAAAGTAATATAGATACAGATATAGACTATGATGAATATTTTATTAAAGATGATGAAATTATTATTAATAAAACTGGTAGATTAACTAAACCATATTTAACTAAATATGAAAAAGTTAGAATACTTGGTGATAGAGCAAGACAATTAGCCCAAGGAGCTAAACCTATGATTAAAAATACAACAGGATTATCTCATAAAGAAGTAGCATTATTAGAATTAAAAAGTAAAATAATTCCTTTAATTATAGAAAGACCTATTCCTAATGTTGGTGTAGAAAAATGGAAATTATCTGAATTAGAAATTAATCTTTAACTTTTTTGTTTTTCTTTTACTTCTTTTATATATTCATTAATTTTATCTTTAGTAATTTTTTTTATAATATTTTCATTATCATTAATATCAATATTATCTTCTTTAGATATTTTATAAAATAATGATTTTAAACTATAATTATTTTTTTTTTCATTATTTTTAGTATTCCATTCTTCAACATAATATCCAAATTTACCTTCTTTTAATATATATTTTTTATTGGCATTTATTACCCATTCGTTCTTTTTCTGTAAATTTTGTTTTTCTATTTTTTCAATAGTTAATTTAACTAATGAATCATCGTTAATTTCTTCTAGTTCTTCTTCTTTTTGTGGATTTTCTAGTTCTTCTAATTCTTTATCTAAATCATTTGTTATTTTTCCTAATAAATAATTTAATCCATATTTATAATTATTATAAGTTACATATTTACCATATTTACCCTCATTTAATATAATATCTATTTTATTATATGAACCTATAACTTTTGGATATTCTTTATTATCTTTTTTCTTTATTTCTTCTATTGTTCTATCTAATATTTTCTTATTATTTATATCTTCATCACCATTAAAAAGATATTTCATATTAAATTTATGTTTATCGTAAACTATATATCTACCAAATTTTCCATTATGTAGTACAATATTAATATCTAAATAAGTTCCTAAAATTTCTGAATTATTTGTTTTGATATCTATCAAATTAATCTTTCCTAAACATTCATTAATATATTCATAAAATATTTTAATAATTTCATTTTTATCTTTTTTTCCTTCTGCTACATTATCTAAATCTTTTTCCATATTAGCTGTAAAATCATAATTCATTATTTTATTAAAATTTTTCTCTAAAAATTCTGTTGTTTTTAATCCTAACTCTGTTGGAACTAATTTTTTCTTTTCCTTACCTAAAAATACTTCCTTCTCTTCTAAATCTATAACTTTTGGATTATCTTTTTTTATCTGATATTTTTTTATATTTATTTTCTTTCCTTCTACATCCTTTATCTCTACATATTTTCTTTTTATAATTTTATCTATAAATGTAGCATATGTTGATGGTCTTCCTATATTTAAATTCTTTGGATCCATCTTGTTAATTAATGAAGCATCGTTGTATCTTACAGGAGGTTTTTCTGTATCTTCTATACCATTAATGTCTATCCAATCTAATTTCTTCTTTTTAATATCCTTTTCTTCAATTGGTGTATTTCCTTTCTTACCATCCACTATTAAATAACCCTCAAATATTAAATTATCTAATGTTCCTACTAATTTGTATTTTTCTAATAACTTCCTTTCTAACATCTCAATCTCAATAATAAAACTCTGATATTCTGCAGGTTTCATCTGAGACATAATTGTTCTTTTCCATATCATATTATATAACTTTTTCTCATCTCCTGTTCCTTCTATATCATTATATTGAATCTTTGTAGGTCTTACACATTCATGTGCTTCCTGTGTATTTTCTTTTTTATTTTTATATTCTTTATATTCATAATATTTTTCACCATAATCTTGCACAATCTTTTCTTTGATCGTTTTACTAGCTTCTGTTGAAATACTAGTTGAATCAGTTCTCATATATGTAATATGTCCATCATGATACAATTTTTGTGCTATACCCATAGTTCTCTTTGAATCCATACCGAATCTTCTTGATGCATCTTGTTGTAATGTTGATGTTGTATATGGTGGTGGAGGATAAGTTTTTTTTACCTTTAAATTTAAATTTAAAATCTGATATTTACTTTTAGCCATATTTTTAATTATATCAATAACTAAATCTTCATCTTTCTTTGAAAATTTAATAAATGTTTTATCATCTAATTTGTTTTTCGTATCAACTTTAACCTTCTTTTTACCTTTTTTATTATCTAGTTCATCTTCTAATTGATCTATATTATGATCTTCATTTTCTTCAAGTTCATTATCATCTTTATCTTTAATTTCTTCTATTAATGTATTTTTATTACATAATTTAGATAAAAATTTAAATTCACTACCTATACTAGTATTGGAATTTATAATAAAATAACTATCATTCTTATTGTCAAAAAATGAATTTATTTCTCTTTCTCTATCTACAACAATCTTTACAACAACGGATTGAACTCTTCCTGCTGATTTTGCTCCATAATATATCTTGTTTAATAACGGTGATAATAAATAACCAGCAAATCTATCTAAAATTCTCCTTGCTTGTTGTGCTTTAACCATGGATAAATCTATCCCTTTTGGATTTGATACTGCGTTTTCTAATTCTTTCTTTGTAATAGAATTAAATACAATTCTCTTTGGATTTGTAATTTTTAACTCTTTTGCTAAACTCCAAGCAATCATTTCTCCTTCACGATCCTCATCTGCACCAAGTAATACATTGTTTTTACCAACTTTAATTGTTTTTTTAATTAAATTATCTACTACATTAATTTTATCATCGTATATCTTGTATTGTGGTTCAAATGTTTCTATATCTATTGACATTTTTGTTTCATCTAAATCTATAATATGACCAATTGATGCCATTACAATATATTCATCCCCTAAATATTCTGATATCTTTTTTATTTTACCTGGTGACTCTACAATTAATAATTTACTCATTCCTTATACTAATAAGTGGATGTTTCTATATATTAATTTATTTATCTTTATTTTTTCAATATTTTTATAAATTATACAGTTCTATGAACCAATTTTAATTTTACAAATAAAAATTGAGCACAAGGCCAATTTTGAATTTACAAATAAAAATTGAACACAAGGCCAATTTTGAA
>Ga0194133_10002876_pt1 | contig 25454 bp, 23 predicted proteins | sample TA2KigOf40mmetaG_FD_155448 | JGI IMG/M metagenome (GOLD analysis project Ga0194133, IMG submission 155448) | Freshwater microbial communities from Lake Tanganyika, Tanzania - TA2015055 Kigoma Offshore 40m | ecosystem: Environmental > Aquatic > Freshwater > Lake | place: Tanzania: Lake... | reverse complement strand
CCTTGACCAGCCGCATGCGGTCGCGGCCGCGTGTCAGTTCGATGCGATCGATGACATCGCGGTCGAACACCAGGGCACGCTTGTCGCGCAGGGCGAAGGTCTTCTTGTTGAACGTGGTGTCGAGGTATGCCCCGACCAGAAACACGCGACGCGTGCCAGGCTTGACGGCATACATGTCGCCCTGCGTGGGTGTGGTGTCGCCAAACGCCACTTCGCCGCTGGTGGCCCCGGCCTTGAACGACACGGTCACCTTCGGCGTCTGCAGGCCGTAGGGCGCCAGATCGGCGGCGTTCTCGTCGACGACGCGCGTCTGTTCGAGCGAGGCCAGATTGGTGGTCAGGCTCGTGGTCTCGGTGGCATCGGCGGCCGCCGTGACGGGCGCGGTCAGCTGCCAGCCCGCGTCGCCCTTCTGCATCGTGGTGGTCTCACCGCCGGCCGTGACGGTGATTTCCTGAATGGCATCGGCCTCGACGGTGAAGACCTTTTCGGTGGGCGTCGTGCCCGACGCCGGCTTCTCGCGTTCGACGAAGTAGATGTAGCCCCCGAGTGCCCCGAGGACCATCACCAGCGCAAGTGTGGACCAGCCGCGGTTCACAGGGTCAGCGCCTCCCGCGCCAGTTCAGCACGCCGAGCGCGAAGATGAAGCCCGGGATGCCGAAAATCGACAGCCAGAACACCATGTTCTGCGCCTCGGCGGTCATGGTGATGCGGCGGTCCTGGGGTTCGCGCGGGCGGATGGAGATGAGGCCTTCCTGCTGCGCCAGCCAGTTCACCGTGTTCTGGAAGAAATCGCGGTTGCCCTGGACCCCGAGAATGCCGTTGGTGGGAAAGTCGGAATCGCCGATGACGACCACGCGCGACTGCGGCGTGGGCTTCGGTTCTGCCGGAGCGGCTCCTTCGGCGGGCGGCGGGGTGGGGGGCACCTCGGTCGCCGGTGCGGATACTGCGGCGGCGAGCGAGATGGGACCGGGCTTGTCGCCCTTGTCTTCATTGAGTTCGACGCGCCCGCTGCCTGAGCTCAGCGCGGCCAGATCAGACTCGGCCCAGCTCTGCGCGCCCGTCTGCGCGAAAACCTCCGGGATGCGTCCGCCACTGGTGGCCGCATCGCCAGCCACGACGGATCGGGCCAGGGGGAAGGCGGTCATCAGCTGGAAGTTTTCGGTGATCGGATGCGGCGGGTAGTTGGCCACGACGGGCACCGACGCATCGGTGCCGAGCAGCTGACCGATGCCGCTGGCATCAACGACGATGTTCATGCCCAGGGCAAAGCCCCACGACTGCAGCAGGCCATCGAGCAGTGGCGTCGTCGAGGTGGAACCGGCCGGCGGGTCGATGAGCGCGAGCAGCTTGCCGCCCTTGGCGAGGTAGCGCGAGACGGCATCGACTTCGGGCTGCAGGAAATCGGTGCTGGGACCGGCGACGACCAGTACCGTGGCATCGGCGGGCACCTCGCGCGTCTGGGCGAGCACGATCTTCTCGACACCGTAGTTGTCAGTCGACAAGGCCTGGGCGATGGCGCTGTAGCCGGCGCGGTCGGTGCTGACGTGGTCCTTCTCGCCGTGGCCCTGCGTGAAGTACACCTTGCGGGTCTCGCCGGTGATGGCCTTCACGAGCGCGTTGGCGACGGCCTGCTCCTGCATCGACGTGACCCGCTCGGTGCGATCCTTGTACTGAATCAGCACCGTGCCGAGCGAGGTGATTTCCGCCGCGCGTGCGCGCAGCGGATTTTTTTCCGGATCGATGTACTCGGCGGTCACCTTGGATGACTGGTAGGTGTACGACTCCATCTGCTTGCGAGAGTTGTCGAGTGCCAGTTCGCGGTCGAAGACGGTGAAGGTGACCGGGGCGTCGAGTTCCTTGAGGATCTTGATGGTCTGGTCAGAGAGGCTGTAGACCTGGTTGGCCGTGAAGTCCCAGCGCTTGTTCTGGCGCGAGGCCAGATAGTTGACGGCGACCAGAATGCCCAGGAACGCGATGAGGCCGACGGCCGACATCGACCCATAGCGGCCGCTGCGGCTTTGCAGCAGCGTCAGCACGTCGCGCCATTCGCTGGCGACATAAACCAGCACCATGGCGAGGCCGGCCCAGGCGGCGTACTGCTGATACTGGGCCCACTCGGGGCGCAGGAAGCGGATGCCGACGGAGGCAAAGACAAGCAGCGTGCCGAGCCAGCCGATGAGGCCGAAGACCGTGACGCTGGAGGACGAGGACGGGGGTGTCTGGGATGCCATGGCGACTCAGCCTCTCCACCGCTCGCTGTCGACCGACTTCATGGTGAGGAAGAGGCCGGTGGCGATGAAGCTCAGGTAGTAGACGATGTGCTTGGTGTCGACGATGCCGCGTGAAAAGTCATCAAAGTGTTCGGTGACCGACAGGTAATTGATGACGGTCTGGGTTTCGGGGCTGACAAAGCTCGACACCCAGTTGATGACCCAGAGCAGCAGGAACACCGAGAAGGTGATCATGCCGGCGACGATTTGGTTCTTCGTGAGGCTCGAGATGAACAGGCCCAGGGAGAGGAAGCTGCCGCCCATCAGGAGCAGGCCCAGGTAGCCGGTGGCGATGGGCTTCCACTCCGGGTTGCCGTAGAAGAACAGCAGCCCCATGTGCAGCAGCGTCACCGACAGCATGCCGGCGAACAGGGCCAGCGCGCCGAGGAACTTGCCCATGATGATTTCAAAGTCGGTGATGGGGGCGGTGAGCAGCAGCTCAATGGTGCCCGATCGCTTCTCTTCCGCATAGGTGCGCATCGTGATCAGCGGAAACACGAGCAGCATCACCACCGTAGAGTTGAGCAGCAGTGGCGTGATGAGCATCTGGTTGACATTCATCGCACCGCCCGGGCCGCCGGCCATCTGCATGCTCTGGCGTTCGAAGAAGGCCAGGAGCGTGTAGAAGAACCAGCCGAAGAGCAGGGCGAAGAAGCCAATCAGCACATAGCCAATGGGCGAGGCGAAGTAGCCGCGCAGCTCCTTGCCGGCGATGGCCAGAATGTTACGCATCGGCAGTCTCCCCGGCGGGGGCAACCGCCTGTGTCTCGTCGGTAATCACGCTGAGGAAGATGTCTTCGAGGCTCATGCGCATGGGCCGAAGCTCGAGCAGGCCGAAACCCTGCTGCACGACCGCCGCAGCGAGTTCGCGCCTGAGGTCGAGGCCCTGGCCGGTTTCGACCTCGAAGCTGGCGCCGGTGGCCACCGGTTCGCCGCGGCCTACGCGGGCCACACCGGGCACGCCGACGAGCAGCGGTTCGACCTGATCGGCGGGGCCATCGCTGTGCACGAGCACGGTTGCCGCACCCTTCAGGCGACGTGTCAGGTTCTCGGGCGAGTCGACGGCCACGACGCGCCCGCGGTTGATGATGACCACCCGCTGGCAGGTCTGCGAGACCTCGGGAAGGATGTGCGTGCTGAGCACGATGGTGTGCGACCCGGCCAGCTCGCGGATGATCTGGCGGAACTCGATGATCTGCCGCGGGTCGAGGCCGGCGGTGGGTTCGTCGAGCACCAGCACTTCGGGGTTGTGGATGAGGGCCTGCGCGAGACCGACGCGCTGCTTGTACCCCTTCGATAGCTTGCCGCAGTGACGGTCGGCCATGTCGGCAGTCTGGGTCTTGCGCATGACCTCGGCCACCCGGTCGCCGACATGCTGGCGCACGCCCTTGATGCGGGCGACAAACGCGAGATACTCGCGTACTGTCATGTCGGGATAGAGCGGCGGCGTCTCGGGCAGGTAGCCGATGCGGCGCTTGGCCTCGATGGGCTGCTCGAAAATGTCGAATCCGGCGACGCGGGCCGTGCCGCCGGTGGCCGGCATATAGCCAGTGATGATGCGCATCGTCGTGGTCTTGCCGGCCCCGTTCGGGCCGAGGAAGCCCAGAATCTGCCCCGACTCGACCTTGAAGCTCACATCGTCGACGGCCGTCACCGACCCGTAACGTTTGGAGAGGTGGTCCACCTCAATCACGGTGCTGCTCCGATACTTGGGAGGCCTGTCTGTCGACAGGCCGGATGCCAGACAGTGGCATCGAACCCTCATCCTAGCGAATCGGGATGGCGAGGGGCAAGACATCGTGACGGCGCCGGGTCAAACCGCAGTAGGCTAACCGTGTGGACTGGGTGCTGATCGCGTTGAGCGTGGCCGGAGCCGTGCCGCCGGCCCAGCGGGCGCTGACGGCGGCGGGCCGCGGCCGGCTCGATATCAACGGGCTCATGGTGCTGGCCGTCCTGGGGGCCCTGGCCATCGGTGAGTATACCGAGAGCGCGACCGTGGTGGCGCTGTTCGGCGTGGCGCAGTGGATGGAATTGCGGACGGTGCGCCGGGCCCGGATGGCGATTCGGTCGCTGCTGGATGTGGCCCCCGACGTGGTGCGGCTCGACGACAACCCTGACGGGCCGCCGGTGCCCGTTGCCGAGGTATCGGTCGGCACGTGCGTGCGCATTCTTCCCGGAGAACGCATTCCTGTCGACGGCATCCTCGTCCGGGGTGACACCGATGTGAACCAGGCCCCCATTACCGGGGAATCGACGCCGGTGGATCGGCATGCAGGTGACGACGTGTTTGCGGGCACCATTAACGGCCACGGCGCGATGGTGGTGCGGGTGACGCGCCCGCAGGCGCAGACGCTGCTGGCCCGCATGGTGCACCTCATCGAAGATGCGCAGGCACGACGGGCACCGGTCCAGCAGTTCATCGATCGGTTTGCCCAGTGGTATACGCCGGCCATCGTGGCGGTAGCGGCCGGGCTGGCACTGGTGCCGTGGATCTGGCCCGGCATCGACCGCAGCGCGTCGGACACGTGGCTGTATCGGGGTCTGGTGACACTCGTGGTGGGATGCCCGTGTGCCCTGGTCATTGCGACGCCGGTGTCACTGATGTCCGCACTGGCGTCGGCTGCGCGCCACGGCGTGCTCATCAAGGGCGGTGCGGCCCTCGAACGTCTGGCCGGCGTGCGTGTGGTGGCCTTCGACAAGACCGGCACGCTGACGCACGGCGAGGTGGTGGTGCGCTCGGTGGTCCCGATGCCCGGGGTCAGCGCAGACGAGGTGCTGCGACTGGCGGCAGCGGTCGAGCGCTATTCGGACCATCCCATTGCGAGAGCGGTCGTCGCGGCCGCACGAGCGCAGGCTCTCGCGGTGCCTGAGGCCCACGGCGTGCGCGTGGCACCGGGCCTTGGCGTCAGCGGCGCGGTCGACGGGCAGCAGGTCCATTGCGGCTCACCGCGCTCGGTGATGCAGCAGGGGTGGATGACGCCCGACGCGCAGGTCTGCGTCGACGGCCTAGTGGCGGCCGGCACGTCGCCGATGATCGTGGTCTGCGATGGACGTGTGCGTGGCGCCGTCGCCGTGGCTGATCGTGCGCGTGCCTCAGCGGCTGTGACGGTGGCCGCGCTCCGCCAGCTCGGCGTGCACACCACGGTGATGCTGACGGGCGACCACGCGCCTGCCGCTGAGGCTATTGCGCGCGAGGTGGGCCTCGACCGCGTCGAGGCCTCGCTGCTGCCGGCCGACAAGGTGCGATACATCGAGCACCTGCGGCAGGATGGCCCGGTGGCGATGGTGGGTGACGGCATCAACGATGCCCCTGCGCTCGCCGCGGCCGATGTCGGCGTGGTCATGGGCGTGATGGGCAGCGGGGCCGCTGTCGAAACCGCCGATATCGCCCTGATGACCGATGACCTGCCCCGGCTGGCGGCTACCGTGCGGCTGGGGCGCGCCACGCTCACGAACATCAGGGGGAATGTCGCGATTGCCCTGGGTCTCAAGCTCGCCTTCGTGGTGGCGGCGGCCTTGGGGGTGGCCACGCTGTGGATGGCGATGCTGGCCGATACCGGGGCCTCGGTGATTGTCGTGGCCCACGCGTTGCGGCTGCGCGGGTTTCAGTGGCCCGACAGCGCGAGCCGGGTGTCGACGCAGGCATCGATGGCCGCCTGAGTGTCGGCAGGTACCCGCGTGAACGTGAGCCCCATGGCCACGCCCGGTTCACGCCAGCAGACACGCGCCTCCAGTGCCACGTCCTCGGCATGTCCTGGAAGGCGTAGGCTGACGGCCACGGCCGTTTCCGGCGCCAGCGGCAGCGTGGTGCGCACGGCCATGCCGCCGCGGCTGATGTTGCTCGTGAGCGCCGCGGCCACGGCGTCTCGGCTGCGGTACGACACGGGCAGGCTGATTTCGAGGCGCGGATGGCTGCGCCGGTTGAAGTTGTCGGGATAGAGCCACGGTGCCAGTGCCGACATCAGCTGGCCTTCTTCGGTCGACGCGCTGAGATAGCCGGTGATGCCAACGGCGTGCAGGGCCCGCGCATCGGCGGCACTCTGCACCGACTCGGCCACCACGATGATCGGCAGTGTCGCGTCATGCTGTGTGCGCCATGCCTCTGCGAGGTCTGCCGCGCTCGCCGCACTGTGCCGTACGTCGAGCAGCACCAGCAGCAGCGACGACGTCAGCACGTCGGGCAGCGGATGCGACGGGTCTGCCGCAAGCAGGTCGAGACCGGCGCGCGCGAGCGCCGACTGCAGGCGTGCCTGCAGTGCGGTGTCGTGTGTCATCACGACGACCGCGCGTCGTGCCGGACCCGGTGACGTCATCGCGGGCCGAGTATATAATTCCCGTCATCGTTCGTTTGTAAGGAGCCACGCTGATGTCCGCCATTTGCCCCGAGTGCGATTCCGTTCTCGACATCGATGAGGATGAAGTCGATCTCGACGACGAATTGACATGTTCCGAATGCGGATCGCTGCTTGCCATCGCCTCGCTCTCGCCGCTGGAACTTGAAGCGGTCGATGAGGACGACCTCGACGATGAAGACGACGAGGACGATGACGAGGATGATGATGACGAGGACAGCGACGAAGACGACGACGTCGACGACGACGACGACTGAGACGCGGGCGGCACGGTCTGCGCGCCTCGACGCGCGGCTATCCGAACTCGGGTCGGTCATCGTGGCCTTTAGCGGCGGCATCGACAGCGCACTGCTGGCGGTGACCGCCGCACGTGTGCTGGGCCCCCGCAGCCTGGCCGTCACGGCGGTGAGTGCCAGCTATCCCGAGACCCATCGACAGCTGGCCCTCAGCGTGGCCAGTGACTTCGGCCTTGCTCACGAGTTCATCAGCACCGACGAGATGTCGAGGCCCGAGTATCGGGCGAATGCGGCCAACCGGTGCTACTACTGCAAGGACGAGCTCTACCATCACCTCACGGCGCTGGCGCGTGCCCGCGGTTTCGCGCACGTCATCGACGGCAACAACGCGGACGATCGCGGCGACTATCGCCCCGGCCGTCAGGCCGCGCGCGAGCACGGTGTGCTGAGCCCGCTCGACGAGGCTGGCCTCGGCAAGGACGACATCCGGGCTCTGGCTCGAGAGGCCGGCATGCGGACGTGGGACGAGCCCGCCTCGGCGTGCCTGTCGTCGCGGCTGCCGTACGGCACCGAAGTGACCGACGCGCGCCTGCGCCAGGTCGAGCGCGCTGAAGCCGCCGTGCGCGCGCTCGGCTTCCGCATCTTCCGTGTGCGGCATCACGACGATGTAGCTCGACTGGAAGTGGCACGCAGCGAGATGCCCCGCATGCTCGAACCGGATGTGAACCGCCAGGTGGTCGAGGGCATCAAGGCGGCGGGCTACCGCTACGTGGCGCTCGACCTGCAGGGCTACCGGCTGGGCAGCCTCAACGATGCCCTGACCCTGCGGCCGATCCCGTGACGCGCCTCCGTCTTCTGATTGCGGCTGCGGTCGTTCTGGGCGCGCTGCACCTGCCGCTGCTGCCGTCGACGCTCGAAGACATCGACTCGGTCAACTTCGCGCTGGGGGTCCGCTCGTTCGATGTGGCCAACCATCAGCCGCATCCGCCCGGCTATCCGGTGTACATCGCGCTGGGAAAGATGGCGGTGCCGGCCGTGCGCGCCGTGATGGGTGAGGCCGAGGCATCCACGGTCGAAGCCCGCGCTCTGGCGATGGTGTCGCTGCTGGCAGGTGTGGCCCTGTGGTGGGGACTCTTCGAGCTGTTCAGTGCGCTGCGCGCCACGCGTGGCACCGAGCGTCCGTGGGACACGATTGACGCAGGGGCGGCGGCGGCGGCACTGCTCGCCGTGTCGAGTCCGCTCATCTTCACGATGACGACCCGTCCCATGAGCGATGTGGTGGGGCTGGCCTTCGGCGTCGCGGCACAGGCCTGTCTGGCACGCGCGTGGTGGTGGCAGACGTCACCGGCCGACGGTGACCGCCGCCTGACCATGGGTCAGATTGAAGCCTCGGGTGGTCTCATCGTACGAGGCGCCTTCCTTGCGGCCCTGGCCATTGGCGTGCGCACGCAGACGCTCTGGCTGACCGCGCCGCTGCTGGTGCTGGTCCTGGCCGATCGCATCGGGCGCGGGGCGGCCGGTGCCCTGCTCGGTGCGCTGATGACCTCTGCGCTCGGGTCGCTGCTGTGGGCAGTGCCGATGGTGGTAGCCACCGGGGGGCTGAGCGAATACCTGACCGTGCTCGGCATGCAGGCCGGCGAAGATTTTTCGAGCGGCGAGATGCTGTTTACCAGCGGGTCACTGCGGGCGCTCGCGCAGGGCCTGGTGCACACGTTCGTCGATCCCTGGAATCATCCGGTGCTGGGGGCGGTGGTGCTGCTCCTGGCGGCCGCGGGCAGCATCGCCCTCCTCAGGCATGACCGCCGCACCCTGGTGCTGCTGTCGGCACTCACCCTGCCGTACCTGACCTTCCATCTGTTGTTCCAGGAAACGCCCTTCATCAGATATGCGATGCCGCTGGTGCCGGTGATGGCACTGCTCGCGGTGCGTGGCCAGCAGATGCTGCTCCCGCGCGCGATGCCTGCTGCGTCGGGGGCGCTGGTCGTGGCCGGCCTCGCCATGGCCGTGCCGCTGTCGATGCAGGCGTCTGCGTCTCCGGGCGTGGCCGTGCAGGTGCTGGGAGGCCTCCGCGATGCCGCGGCCACCGAGACACCTACGGCCCTTGCCATGCATCAGGCCTTCCGGCGTCCGCTGCAGGCAGAGACGGTGCCGATCGGTCCGGTGCTGCCCGCACCGCCCAGGCGCGAGTGGCTGGAACTGGTCGGACACTGGCGCGAAGGCGGACAAGGCCCCGTGTGGTTCCTGGCCGATCCCCGCCGCTCTGACCTGGCCCTGATCGACCCTCGCAGCCAGATCGTGCGTTACGAGTATTCGTGGGCGCCGACGGCAGCCCGTGTGTTCTCAGGGGTGCGACCGAACGCGGTGCAGTGGATCGAGATGCAGCCCCCCCGGTGGATCGCCGAGATCGGCTGGGCCCTCACGCCCGAGACGGCTGGCATGGCGCAGCTGATGCACGCCGGGCCTCACGTGGCGCCGATCGTGGCGCAGGTGCGCCGCGGGCCCGACGCCCTGCGGATGCTGATTGGCGGACGGCACCTCGGTGCCGCGAACGACCCCGCCGCCCACATGACGGTCACCATCGATGACACGGTGGTCGACGCGTTCACGGTGTCGCCCGGGTTCTTCCTGCGTACGGTGAACCTGCCGGCCGGCGCGGTGGCCCCCGGTGGCCCCGGGTCGGGACGCGATGGCCCGTATGCGCCCCTGCAGGTCGCATCGGCGCCGAGCAGCGGCACGGAGCCCGTGGTGACGGCCATCGAGCAATTTGATCTGCAGACGCCCGACACCGTGATGTGGGGCTATGACGAGGGGTGGCACGAGGCCGAGTATCGCCCCGCCCTTGGCGTGTGGCGCTGGACCTCTGCCCAGGCCTCCCTGCGCATCGTCGGGGCCTCGACGCCCGTGCGGGTGGCGGTGCGGTATGAAGCCCCCCGGCTCTCGTTTGCGTCGCCCAGCCGCATGCGCCTGATGGTGGGCGACCAGGTGCTGACCGAGCAGGAGGCGTTCGACGCTGGGGGCGTGATCGAGGCCACGGTGCCGCTCGCCGCCCTCGAGGCGGCCGGGGGTGTGGTGCGCCTCGAGACCTCGCAGACCTTCACGCCGGCCGAGCGCAGCGGCGCTACCGACCGCCGGGCCCTGGGGCTGCGAGTGTTCGGGGTGACGGTCGACACACAGGGTTTACGTTGACACCGGCGGCATGCCGCCGTATTCTCCGGGCACTATGATTCGATGGACTCTCCAGCTCACGGCCACTGCCCTCGTGCTGGTGGTAGGTGCGGCTGCCTGTGCCAAGAAGGCCCCGGCTCCGGCTCCGCCCCCACCGCCTCCTCCGGCCGCGCCGGCCCCGCCGCCGCCGCCCCCTCCACCACCACCGCCGCCTCCGCCGCCGCCGCCACCCGCAGCGCCGACCGAGGACGAGCTGTTTGCCCGGAAGTCACTCGACCAGCTGAACAACGAGCGTCCGCTGGGCGATGTGTACTTTGACCTCGACAAGTCAGCGATTCGTGACGATGCGCGAGCGGTGCTGAGCCGCAGCGCCGACTTCATGAAGCGCTGGACCTCGACGCGTATCACGATCGAGGGACACTGCGACGAGCGCGGCACGGCCGAGTACAACCTCGGTCTGGGCGAGCGTCGCTCGGCCGCCGTGAAAGACTATCTGGTGGGCCTCGGCATCAGCGCCGACCGCATCACGGTGGTCTCGAAGGGCAAGGAAGCCCCGCAGTGCACCGACTCGAACGAGACCTGCTGGCAGCAGAACCGCCGCGGGCATCCGGTGTTCACCGCGAAGTAACGCACAGACGAGGTCAGGCCCCGGTTTCGCGGGCCATGGCCTCTGCGGCCGCACGTGGGTCGGCCGCCCCGGTGATGGGGCGGCCGACCACGAGGTAGGTCGCCCCCGCCGTCACCGCCTGCGCGGGCGTCAGCGTCCGCGCCTGATCATCGGTCCCCTGCTGCGCGGCGGGACGGATGCCCGGCGTCACAATCACAAAATCACGACCGCAGGCTTCGCGAATCGCCGCGATTTCCAGCGGCGACGCGACGACCCCGTCGAGCCCCGCCTTCTGCGCGAGCCGCGCGAGGTGCACGACCTGCTCGAGCACCGTGCGCGTCGTCCCCACTTCCGCCAGCGCCGCTTCGTCCATGCTGGTCAGCACCGTGACACCGATGACGAGCGGCCGAGGCACATCGAGGCGGCCGGCCGTTTCGGTGGCGGCCTTCGCGGCGGCCTGCATCATGGCCGAGCCGCCCGAGGCATGCACGTTCACCATCCATGCCCCGGTGCCAATCGCCGAGGTGACCGCGCCAGCCACGGTGTTGGGGATGTCGTGGAACTTGAGATCGAGAAACACCCGGTCGCCGCGCTCGGTGAGGGCGCGCACGATGGCGGGCCCCTCGGCGGTGAACAGCTGCTTGCCGATCTTGTAGCCGGCCACCGACCCGCGCAGCGTGTCGGCCAGGGCCAGGGCTTTCGCCTGGGAATCGACGTCGAGGGCCACAAGAATCCGGTTCATCGGTGCACCACCTTCGGCGGCGTCGGGTCGAACGCGCCAATCAAATCACTCAGCCGCTCGACCTGATGCCGGGCCATGTAGTCATCGATGCCGTCGAGCACCTTGCCCCACACGAACGGATCGACGAAGTTGGCCGTGCCGATCTGCACAGCGGTGGCCCCGGCCAGAATAAACTCGAGCGCATCGCGGGCATTGGTGATGCCGCCCATGCCGATGATGGGAATCTTCACCTCGCGGGCACACTCCCAGACCATGCGCACGGCGATGGGCCTGATCGCCGGGCCGCTGAGTCCGCCGAGCACGTTGGTGATGGTGGGCCGCCGGGTTTCAACATCGATCGCAAGCGCAAGAAACGTATTGACCAGCGAGACGGCATCGGCACCGGCGTCTTCGGCCGCACGCGCGAACGAGGCGACGTCGGTGACATTCGGTGTGAGCTTGGGAATGACGGGCAGGTGCGTGACCTTGCGCACGGCTTCGACGACCTGCCCGGTGCCCAGCAGCGAGCAGCCGAACTGAATGCCGCCCTCCTTGATGTTAGGGCACGAGATGTTCAACTCGATGGCCGCCACACCGCCGGCATCGGTGAGGATGCGCGTGACCTCGGCGTATTCGTCGATGGTCGTGCCGCACACGTTGACGAAGACGCGCGCGCCGCGCTCGCGCAGCAGGGGCAGCTTTTCCTTCACGAACCGATGCACGCCGATGCCCTGCAGGCCGATGGCGTTGATCATGCCCGCCGGTGTTTCGACGATGCGCGGCGGGGCGTGTCCTTCGCGCTCGGTGAGAAAAAGTCCCTTGACGCAGACACCGCCGAGGGCCGACAGGTCGGTGACGTCCTCGTACTCGAGCCCATAACCGAAGCAGCCGCTGGCCGAGATGAGAGGATTCGGCAGTTCGAGTGTGCCGATGCGGACAGACAAGTCGCGAGCCATCAGTCCCACACGATCTCGGCGCCGTCGAAGACGGGACCGGAAATGCACGACCGCACATAGTGCGGAGTGCCGGTGCCGTGCTGCACCTTCACGACGCAGCTGTAACAGCCTCCGAGGCCGCAGCCCATGGTGCGTTCCACCGACACCTCGCAGGGCTGGTGATGCCGGGTGGCGACGTGAGCCACCGCCTCGAGCATGGGTTCGGGTCCGCAGGCATACACCATGATCGACTGCGGGTCGCGGCCGGCCAGCTCGCGGTCGAGCGGTAGGGTGACGCGGCCGTGCTCGCCGCGTGAGCCGTCTTCTGTGGTCAGCACGAGCCGCACGCCGAGACGTTCGAAGAAGTCGAGATAGAACAGTTCGGCGCCAGAGCGGGCGCCGTAGATGAGGGTCGTGGGGATGCCGGCGGCCACGAGGCGCATGGCCAGTGTCCAGAACGGGGCGAGGCCCACGCCCCCGGCGACCATCCAGGCCTCCTGGCCTGTGGAGGGCGGGGTATATGCGCGACCGAGCGGCCCGAGCGTGGCGACGCGGTCGCCGACGCGCGCATCGTAGAGGGCCTGGGTGGTGCGACCGGCGCGCTTGTTGAGAATGGAAATGGCGGTGGCGGTACCGGCGGCATCGCGCAGCACTTCGAACACCGAGAACGGGCGGCGCAGCAGGGTGTCGGTCATCGTGGCGGGCCGCACCATCACGAACTGCCCGGCCACGGTGTGTGCACCCACGTCGCCGGCTGACAGGGTCAGCACGTTGTAATCGCGCGACAGCGGTCGGTTCTCAAGCACGGTCGCGTCTACATCGAGAGGCGGCATCGCATCAGGGTACACTACGGCCATGAACAACGTCATCGACTTCATCCACGTCCACCGCGACCGGTATGTCGACGAGCTGACGCAGTACCTGGCCATTCCGAGCATCAGCGCCCTGCCGGCCCACGCGGCCGATGTGCGGCGCTGCGCCGAGTGGACCCGTGACGAGATGACCCGCATTGGCCTGCAGCAGGCCCGCCTCGAAGAGACGCCGGGTCACCCCATCGTCTACGCCGAGTGGATGGGGGCGCCGGGCGCGCCGACCATCCTGTTCTACGGGCACTACGACGTGCAGCCGGTCGATCCGGTGGCCCTCTGGACCTCGCCTCCCTTCGAGGCCACGGTGCGCGACGGCGAGATCTATGCCCGGGGTGCCGCCGACGACAAGGGGCAGGTCTTCATGCACTTCAAGGCGGTGGAAGCCCACCTGAAGCAGAACGGCCGCCTGCCGGTGAACATGAAGTTCCTCATCGAGGGTGAAGAGGAAGTGGGCTCGGCGAATCTCGATCACTACATCCAGGCCCACCGCGAACAGCTCGCGGCCGATGTGGTCGTGATCAGCGATTCACCGATGTTCGATCGCGGCATTCCCTCGATCTGCTATGGCCTGCGCGGGCTGGCCTATTTCCAGATCGATCTCCGTGGCACACGCAGCGACCTGCACTCGGGATCATTTGGTGGTGCCGTGGCCAATCCGGCCATGGTGCTGCCGCAGATCCTCGCCGCAGCCAAGGACCGCAGCGGTCGGGTGCGCATCGACGGGTTCTATGACGATGTGCTCGAACTGCGCCCCGAGGAACGGGCTGAGTTCGCCCGGTTGCCGTTCAACGAGAAGAAGTACCGGCAGGACCTGGGCGCACCGAAGCTCTTCGGGGAAACCGGCTACACGACGCTCGAGCGCGTGTGGGGGCGCCCCACGTTTGAGGTCAACGGCCTGCTGTCGGGCTTTACGGGTGAGGGCGCCAAGACGGTGATTCCAGCCGTGGCCATGGCCAAAGTCAGCATGCGGCTGGTGCCCAACCAGGACCCCGAGAAGATTGCGACGCTGTTTGCCGAGTGGCTCGACAAGACCGCGCCGAAGACCGTCGAGGTGACGCTGACGAAGATGCACGGCGGCAAGCCATGGATGACCGACTTCGATAATCCGTATGTGCAGGCCGCCGGCCGTGCCATTCGCGCGGGGTTCGGGCAGACGCCGGTCTACAACCGCGAGGGTGGATCGATTCCGGTCGTATCAACGTTCCAGCAGGAGCTCGGCGTGCCGTGCGTGCTGTTCGGCGTGGGGTTGCCCGATGAGAACGCGCATGCCCCGGACGAAAAGCTCGACCTCGGCAACTTCCACGGCGGCATCGTCGCGTCGGCGTGCCTCTACAGCGAAATCGCGGCGGTGCGCGGCTAGTTCAGCTGCGCCTGCCGTCGGCGCAGCGTCTTGACGTGCTCCCAGATCTGTTCTGATTCCTTGCGGTCATCCTCGTCCTGCACGGTGAGGCGTGCCATTTTCAGATAGGTCTCGAGGTCGTGCAGCGCACGGCCGGTATCATTCATGTGATACGACAGCAGGCCGCGGTCCCGCAGCTCTGACATCGACAGCGGTGCCAGGGCCAGCAGCATGTCCGACACCGCACGGGCCTGCGGAAATGATCGCATGCGCACGTAGAGTCGCTTGAGGTTGAGCAGCATCCGCATGACGACCTGCCGCCGCGTCGCCCTCGCCAGCACCGACGGCTGCCACACCGCTTCGTCGCCCATCTGCTGCAGCAGCAGCGCGTGGCAATCGTTCTGGGACAGGATGGCGCCCTTGTGGAACACGTCGACGACGAGACCCTCGTCGGGGTCGTCGGTGTGAAGATCGTGCAGCACCCGCACGAGGAAGTGACCGGGAAAGTTGATGCCCTCGGTGCGCAGCCCGGCTCGGCGGGAGACTTCCATGTAGACCACGGCCAGCGTCAGCGGAATGCCCAGCCGGCGGTCGATGACCTGATTGAGGCAGCTGTTGCGCGGGTCGTCATAGTGCGTGGTGTTGCCGGCGAAGCCCTGGGTGCCGAAGAACCACCGGTGAAAGAGGTCTACCCGGAAGGCCAGCGGCGCATCGTCGCCCCCACCCCCCGAGATGGCGCGAGCCGCGTCGTTGCCCAGCGCATCGAGCCGGTCGAGATACCGACCCGTGTCGAGTGACGGATACTCGATGCGCGAAATCAGGAGGGCCGGCACCGCCAGGTCCTGCCCCGGACGGTCGGCCGCCGAGGCCACCTGATCGGCGAGTGTGCGCGCGATACCCATGTCAGTCGCCCACCAGCTCGTCGAGCATGTCGATGGTCAGCGCCGACAGCGCCGTGGTCACCAGCTCGGCATGCGGCCGCAGTTCGTGGGCCGGATAGGTGGTCGATACGGCCACGAGCCTGAGGTCGGCACCCTTCGCCGACGCCAGCCCCCAATGCGAATCTTCGATGGCGACGGTGCGCCACGGCTCGAGCCTCCGCCCGCAATGGTCCGCGAGGCGCTGCAGCGCGGTGCGATAGGGCTCAGGGTCGGGCTTGCTGCGACTGGTCTGATCGGCACCGACCACGACGGGGACGAGCGATCGTAGACCTGCCCGCGTCAGCACCTCGTCGATTTCCGAGGTGTGGGCGCCGCTGGCGATGGCCACCGGCACGGCCTGCGCGGCAGCCCGAAGAAATTCGGCGGCTCCGGGATAGAGCATGTCGCCCGCGGCCGCGAGCCGATCGTAGATGGCGCCCTTCTCGTCGATGAGTGCAGCCATCTCGGTCCCGGTGGGCACGGGTAGACCACGGTCAGTCATCACCTGCCGGAACACCCCGACGTCGTCAAAGCCGAGATAGTGCGCGTAGTAGTCGTCGTGTGACAGTGTGACGCCGCGCGGGTCGAGTGTGGCCTGAAAGGCCTTGAGATGCAGCTGCTCGCTGTTGGCGATGACGCCGTCAAAGTCGAAGATGATCGCGTGCAGGGCGCGCACGGACATCACCGTGGCGCCGGCAGTTTCTCGCCGGCGGTGATGGGCAGCTCGAGGCGGTTTTCTGCCGGGGGAAACGGGCAGTCGTACTCGGCGTTGTAATAGCAGAACGGATGGTAGGCCGTGTTGAAATCGACGGAATAGATGCCGGTGGCCGTGGGGTCGAGCTCGAGGTAGCGACCGGCCGTGTAGGTGTCGGTGCCCGAGGTGGCGTCGGCAAACGGAATGAACAGGCGCGAGACCGGCTGCCCGACTTCGCTGAAGGCGGTGAGCTGCACGGGCTGTCCCTTGAGGGTGAAGCGCAGCGTGCCGACACGTTCATAGTCGCGCAGCTGCCCGGTGGAGGTGGGAATGCGGAGACGCGTGCGCTGGGCCGACGGGTCGAGCGTGGCGGGCGGGTTGAACGCCTCGTCGACCGGATAGTAGGCCAGCGGTAGCAGCGTGCCTTTCTTGTCGGCAGGTACGGGTGAGTCGGCCGACGTGGCAAAGCTGTCGTTCTTGAAGGCGCGGCCCTCTTCGATGCCCGCCGCGTAGTCCTTGACGGCCGGCCCCGTCGTGCAGGCGGTGAGGAGGGCGCACAGCAGGGCGCTGCTCAGGACTCGACGCATCAAACCCACTATACAAGGGTTCGCGCGCGGCACCGTGTGCCGCACGTCAGTCCCGGGGCAGTGCACCTCCTATAATGCGAGCGTGCTGACAATCGGAGTGGTGGCATCGGTGCTGGTCGTCGCGGCGACGTGGTGGCACCGACTGGCCGGCGTGCTGCTGGTCCTGGCGGCGCTGCCGTGGGCGGTGCACCATCCGTCGAGTGCGCGCACGATGCTGCTGACCACGGTGGTGGCGTGCCTGCAGGTGGCCTATCTGATTCGCATCGCCACCGACCATCGTCGCCGGCCGGGCCCCCCGGCAGCCTCGTCGGCCCTCATGTGGGTGACGGGCCTGTGGGTCGCAGCCGCGCTGCTCAGCCTGATCAACCTGCCGTGGACCTCGATGCTGGCGCTGGCCGAGACCTTTCAGACGGCCGTGCCCGGACGGACCTGGCGGGATGTGGCCCTGGCCTGGTGGTCGATTCCTGACGATTATCCGCACTTCTCAACCGTGGCTGCGGCGCTGACGCTGCAGGCCGGCGGTCTGGCGTGGATCGTGTGGTGCGAGGTGCGCCGGTCGCCCGAGGCCGGTATGCAGGTGGCGCTGGCGCAGGTGCTGGGGGTTGGCTTGGCGCTCGCACTCGGGCTGGCCGAAGCGGCGGGGGCCGACCTGTCAGCCCTGCGCAGCGGCGACATGGTGCACACGGCTCCGGGATCGATTCAGGCCGTCACCGGTAACCGCGGCTGGTTTTCGCAGTACGTCGTGTATGCCCTGCCGTACGCCGTGGTCCTGTTCCAGTTCCTGCCGGTGACCCGTGCCCGCGTGGTGCTGACGGCCCTCTCGGCGGCGAGCCTGATTTGCCTGCTGTTTGCATTCCAGCGCGGCGGCTGGGCCGTCGGGGCACTGACGGTGGCGTGCCTGCTGGCCGTGATGCGGTCAGCGCCGGTGGAGACGGCGCAGGCGGCGCGCGTCGTGTGCCGGCGGTCGCTGAGAGTGCTGGTGACCACCGCGGCGGCGGTGGTGCTGGCCGTCGTGGCGGTGCGCACGCTGGTGCCCCCGCCGGACGACCGCGACGGCCTGCCGCACGTGCTGGGCGATCGGCTGTCGCTGGCGTCGTATGTCAGCCGGCTGCAGGGCGTCGATCTGCTGGGCGGCCGCGAGCGCTACTGGCCGGTGGCCTGGGACCTGTGGCAGCGACATCCGCTGATCGGCAGCGGTGTGGACGGATTTGCGCATCAGCACCGCGTGCTGGTGGCCGATCCCGACGGGGCCCTCCATGGTCGTCGCCCGCCGGTGCCCCTGCCGAACAGCGCCCACAACCTCTATCTGCAGACGGCCGTGGGCACGGGCCTGCTGGGCCTGCTGGCACTGCTGGCGATGTGCGGGCTGGGCGTGCGGGCCATGGTGAGCGTGGCCACGCGCGAGACCACGCCTCATGCACGCCGCCTCGTGGCCCTCGCCGCAGGCGGCTCACTGCTGGCGATCATGCTGTACGGCATGGTGCAGGAGGTGACCTACATCCCTGCCCTGCGCCTCATGCTGTGCTGTGCGGTTGGCCTGCTGGCCGGGTGTGACAGCGCGGCAGAACGCCGCGGCTAGGCGGAAGGGGAAAGACGAGGAGGCGACCCGAGGTCGCCCCCTCATCGATCGGGCTCAGGCGCCGGCCGCGTTGGTCTGCCGCTCGCGCTTCGGGAAGATCTCCTTGAAGGCCTTCATGAAGCGGTCCATCTCATCAGCCGTGCCAATCGACACGCGCAGGTGATCGGTCATCGGCGGGAACGGGCGTCCGACCAGAATCTCGCGCGTGCGGAACTCTTCAATCACCGGCTGCACCTGGCGTCCGCCGAGGTGCACCATGAAGAAGTTGGTCTGCGACGGAATCACGTTGTAGCCGTGCGCCCGCAGGTCGTCCGAGCACTTCGTGCGCAGCGCCTTCACCTTGGCCTTGACCTCGGCCTGAGCCTGCGTGTCCTTGAGCGAGGCGACGCCGCCGTGCTTGACGAGCACGTTAATCGAGCCCATCGAGAACGGACGCATCTTTGCCACGATCGGCGCCGGCGCGATCGCATAACCGAGGCGCATGGCCGCCAGGCCGGCGATCTTCGAGAACGTGCGGGCCACGACGACAGGCCGGCCTTCGAGGACGTACTTGATCGACTCTTCGTAGTTGGGGTCATCCACGAAGTGGTGATAGGCCTCGTCGATGAGAATCGGCATGTCCTTCGGAATGTTCCGGACCACCGCTTCCACTTCCTGCTTAGGCACCGCCACGCCCGTGGGGTTGTTGGGGTTGCACAGATAGAAGAGGCCGATCTCGGCGGCATGCCGGTTGGCCATCTCGATCATCTGGCTGATGTTCTGGGTGTAGTCAGGCTTGAGGGCGACCTTGATGGCCTCGGCCTTGATGGCCGTGGCGTGCTGATAGACCGACCCATAGGACGGGTCGCAGCCCAGCACCTTCTTGCCGCCGAGCAGATACGTGGTGCCGACCACGTCGAGAATTTCGCCTGATCCGGCGCCCAGTAGCACGTTCTCGGGCTTCACCCCGTGGTGTTCCGCAATGGCCTCGACGATGTTGCCGTCGGGATAGCCGTAGCGGCCGACGTACTTCCAGGCGGCGTTCATGGCCTTCATGACTGACTCGGGCGGACCCCAGTTGTTCTCGTTGCTGGCGATCTTGGCCATGCGGTCGTACATCTCGGGCGTCATCGGCCCGCGAGCGCGCTGGGCGGCGACGGCGGCCGGCCCTCCCTGTGCCCACAGTTCGGCTGACGGGCGGGTGCTGAGGTAGCCGACCGTGGCGGCAACTCCTCCCATGAAATTCCGGCGTGATACGTGCGTGGCCATCAGAAAACCTCCAGAGGCGGATTGTAGCCGCAATTGGGGCGGCGGGGAGGCGCCGGCTCAGAAGAGCCGCGTCGCCATCACCAGCAGGCCCCCGGCCGTGGCCAGTGACAGGGCCAGGGCCGTGCGCTCGCGCAGGAAGAGCAGGCCCAGTACGAGCACGCCGGCCGCCAGCATCAGAAACTCGCGGTAGCGGTCGTCCATGCCCTGCTGCACGCCCTGCCCGTCGGCGCGCCGACGGGTGAGGTCGATGATGGCGTTGGCAATGTCGCGGTCGGGTTCGCGGTCGAGCTCAAAGTAGCGTCCCCCCCCGGCCGTGGCGATCGTCGACAGCGAGTTGCGGTCGAGCACTGAGCGCAGCAGGGGTTGCGCCGGGTCGCGCTTCGGGTCGGGAATGGTACCGCCGGCGGTCGTGCCGACGCCGACCACATGCAGCGGAATGCCGCGTTCCTGAATCAGCGCCAGCGACTTGGCCACTTCACCGCTCCAGGCCTGGCCATCCGACACCAGGATGAACGCCTTCGCGTTGGCCGACTTGCCCTGCAGTTCCTCGTCCTTGTCGAGCAGCCGCAGCCCCCAGTAGAGACCGCGCTCGATGTTGGTGTCCCACGTCGAGTCGTCTTCCAGGCGGAACGGCGGACCGTCTTCCAGGTGGTCGAGGAAGAAGAAATACGTATTCGGGTCTTTCGTGAGACGCACCTGCGGCGCCGCAATCGAGGCAAACAGCGCCATCGACATGCGGTCGTCTTCCCACCGCATCGACTCGCCGACCACGCGCAGGAACCGCGCCGCGCGCGTCCAGCGATTGCCAGTGCGCCCGTCCACGTCCTTCACGTGCATCGACGCCGAGCCGTCCTGCAGCACGATGAAGTCGACGCCTGCCGTGCGAATCAGCGCCGCCGTGGTCTGCGGCCGGGCCAGTGCCAGCAGCGTCAGCGCCAGCGCCCCGATGAGGCACAGCCAGAAGAGCAGCTCGCCCACGAGCGGCATGCGCTGCCGCACCGGCAGCAGCCGCTGCCGCCTGAGTGCCGCGACGTCACGACGCCGCAGCCACAACTGGCGCAGCCAGAGCAGCAGCAGCACGCCCGGAATGACCAGCAGGGGCAGGTACTGCGGCGAGCCAAACAGAATCTGCGGCATTTATCCCTTGCGCTGCCGCACGGCGCCCTTGCCGGCCTTCTCGGCCTCCTGCCGCTCGTCGGGGCGCATGGGCACAATCATCTTGAACTGCTTGGTCTCGCCTTCGGCCGGAATCTCACCGATGCCGCCGTGAATGGTGTTGCCAGACGACTTGGCATCCTGGGGCGCGAGGTTCTGCCGCCGCGCCGCGACCACGGCGCGCAGGCGCGTCACATATTCGAAGTTGAACGCGGCTTCGGCATTGGCCGGGTCATCGCGCAGCACGTCGGCATAGGCCTTCACCACACCGTCCATGCGACCGACGACCGCCTGCCAGTTGCCGCCCTCCTTGCGCAGGGCGCGATAGGCCGCATTGGCGGCCAGCAGCTTCGCCTTCGGGTCGGCGGCGACGTCACCGTAGTCGCCGTTCCAGTATTTCGAGGTGGTCTGCAGTTCGGTGGCAGCTTCCACCGAGGCTTCGGCCCCGGGCAGGTATTTCGCCCAGGCTGACGGTGCCTCGATGGGGGTGGCCCCGGCCTCCTGATAGCGCAGGGTCACCAGATCGCGCTCGGCGGCGGCGACCCGCTTTTCGAGGTCGCTGGTCTGCCACAGGGCCAGGCCGGCGCCCACAAAAACCGCAGAGACGATGAGATAGCCGATGACTGTACGCACGGGTCGCTCCTGTCAGGGAAACACACTGAAAATGCCGAGGGTCAGGCGCAGCAGCAGCGCGCCTGCCCAGCACGCCGCCGCGGCCATCGCAAAGGGCGAAAACCGCGGACGCTCGGTGCTGTAGTTCTTGAATTCGATGGTGCCGGCCGACGCCTTGTCGATGTCGCGCAGGGCCTGCTCGATCGACGCCTCGTCGGCGCCGGGATAGAACTTACCCCCGGTACGCTGCACGGCCACACGCCAGATGTCGTCGCCAATCTGCGCGCGCCCGGGTGTTTCCCGCGCCACCTTGATGAAGTAGATGGGAATCTTCGCGCGGCGGGCGTCTTCGACGACATCCGATGCCGTCTTGCCGTTCTCGAGCACCTCGGCGTCGGCGCCGTCGGTGAAGACCACCATCAGGTTGCCTGAGGCGTCGAGAAACTTGAACGTCTCGAAGAGCGCCACGCTCTGCGAGACGGCACGCGTGATGACCGTGCCCTGGTCAGGGAAGGCCATGAATTCCTGCCAGTCGCCAATCAGCGATGTGCTCAGCAGGATGTTCTGATAATCCGTCGTAAACGGCGTAATCACATACGCATCGTCACCAAACTCGATGAGCGACATGAGGTCGCGGTACTTGCCCTTCATGCGGCGTTCGATGAAGTAGCGGGCCGCGCCGACGGTGGTGAAAAACGCCGCGTTGTTCGGTGCGCCGACAGCGAACCGGTTGCCGGGCAGCGCGGTCAGCATGCTCGATGACGCGTCGATCATCAGGCTGATGCGGCGGCCGGGATAGGTGACCTCTTCGCGTGTGACGGCGGCGCGCGGGTCGGCCAGGGCCAATATGAAAAACGGAATGCCGGCGAGGGCCAGCAGCAGGGCGCCGTGCCGGGTGATGGCCAGCGGCGAGGCGGCACGCACGGCGACGAGCGACGGCAGGGCGACGTGTCCGCGCCCGGGCGAGGGCCGCAGCAGCAGGCGTGCGACCAGCGCCGCGAGCGTTACGCCGCCCAGCGCGATGATGGCGCGCTCGGCCGTGCCCGCCTGCGCGAACGACAGTTCGCCGAGGCGAATCGTCTGCCAGTCGGCCCAGGTGGCCTCCAGCAGCGACACGAGGGACGCGAGCGTCTCAGGCACGGGCCATCCGTGACCAGAGCTGCCCGAGGAACGAGTGCTGCACGGCCGCACGGCGGGCCGTCGTCATGACCTGCTCGAGCGCGGCATTGAGCGCAATCTCATCGAACGCCTCGGTGCGCGCGTAGCGCGCGCGGGTGAAGGTGGTGATGGTGTCGTTCAGCACGGCGTCCTGCAGTGTGCGCGGCGTGACGCCGGCCGACACGAGCGAGCCGCCGCGGCCGAGCGGACCCTTCACCAGCAGCTGTCCTTCGACGGGCGCGGTGTCGGCACCGGCCGCCTTCAACTGCCCGATGGCCCCGCCGTTGACCAGCGATGTGGCCAGGCGTGCGGCTGCGAGTGCGCGGCCCACGAGGGCGGCATCCCACCCGCCGCGGCTGTCGTTCTTGACGGCGTTCAGCTCACGGCGAACGGCCGAGGCCACGGCGCGTGGTGTGACCTGCCAGGTGGTGGCGACGGTCTTTGCCACGCGGCGCCGGGCGAGGTTGATGAGCATCACCAGCAGCACGACCCCGGCCAGCCCCATCAGCACCGTGCCGAACAGGCGCAGGTTGGCGGCGCGGGCTTCGCGGGCTTCGACGGCGAGGAAGGCGGCCGCGGGGGCCTCGCGAATGTCCATCGTGTCTTCGGGCACGATCGACAGCAGGCGGATGGAAATGGGCCTCAGGTTGTAGTTGAGGTCGCGGCCCTGCACGGTGTTGCCGCTGGCCACCTGGCTTTCGATGCGGTAGCCGATCTTCAGCTCGGGCACATCGACATCGGCGCCGAAGGCTCCTTCGTTGATGAGGCGCAGCTCATACTCGTACTGGAAGAAGCGCGACCCGGGCACGCGCATGTCGGGCGCCTGGCGGCCGCCAATCACCTCGAACGGCTGCAGCTCGACGACGGACGGGGCGAGCTTTGAGAGATCGGGAACGACGCGGCCCTTTTCGGCATCGACCACCTGGCAGGTGAGCGTGAGCGTGAACTGCTCGCCCGAGCGGACGGCCGAGGTGCTGCTGCGCCACCAGCAGGTGATGGGCTCGACCTCGACATCGACCAGGTCAGAGGCCGGCTGCGCGGTGGCGGCCGGCGGCACCATCAGCGTGAGTCCGAGGGCAAGCAGGGTGAACAGTCGCGTGGTCATGGGCGTCCCATCCTAGTTCTTCCGTCGCAGGCGTCGTTCGTGCACCCACTCGAGCAGGGCGATGTCGAACGCGGTCTTATCGATGCCGAGGGGCAGCACGTCGAGCCCGGCGTGGCGTGCACGCGCGGTCAGGTGCTGCTGCCAGTCGAGAATGCGCTGGTGCTGCGCGCGGGCTTCGCGGCGCGAGCACAGGCGCGTGGTGCCGGTTTCAATGTCGTAGACCTCGACCCAGCCCGACGACAGCGTGGGCAGGTCGAAGGCAAAGGCGGCCTCGGCCAGCACCAGACACACGTCGTGCACGTTGTTGGCGAGGGCCATTTCGCCGATGAGTGCCTCGGCCGACTCGAACAGACCGTCGGTCATGAGGGGCACTAGCGATGTCTTGCGCGAAAACCCGACGAGCGTGGCGCTGAGGCTGCCTGATGTGCCGAGGTCGTCGAGACCATCGCCGTGGTCGTAGGCATCGAGGCAGTGAATGACCTGGCCCTTGCCGATGCGGGGCCGCACGGTGCCGAGGTCGGTCAGCGACTCGTCGAAGGTGATGAGCCCGATGCTGTCCTGGAAGAACACGGCCGACATGCCGAACGTGGCGATGGCGCGTGCGATGGCCAGGCCGATGGGGCGGCCGAGGTGTCCGCACCGCGTCGACGCCGACCGGTCGGCGACGAGGATGACGCCGCTCGTCGTGGGCTGCTCGAACTCGCGGACGATGAGGGGGCTGAAGTTGGTGAGTGACGACTGGGCCCAGTCGATGGTTTCGAAGCGGTCGCCGGCCTGCCAGTCGCGCAGCCCGACGAAGTCGAACCCGGTGCCGTGGAACAGCGAGGCGTGCTCACCCGGGGTGAACTCGCGCATCCGCTTGAGGATGAGCAGCTCGACCTCGGCGATTTCCGACAGATTGATGAGGGGTTCGACCTCTTGCTCGCGGGTGCGCATCGGGGGACAGATCGGGGTGCGCGCATAGTACTCCGACGCGCCGAGCGATGCCAGAGGGGAGCGGGTGGTGGTGGGGGGTGGTGGATGCTGACCGACGCGCGACGATGAAAGACTCGCGGGCATGGAAAAGCTCACACTGAGCCGCGATGGCGCGGTCATTCGCCGGGCCAAGCACTACGCCGCCGCTCGCCAGACATCGATGTCGCGGCTGGTCGAGTCGCTGCTCGACCGGCTAACGGCGCACGACGCTGACGCCCCGCCCCCCGTGGCGCTCAGGGAATGGCGACTTTCTCGATGATGTCCTTGACGACGGCGTCGGTGGTGAGGCCGTGGCTGGCGGCGTGGGGGCCGAGCCAGATGCGGTGGCCGAGCACGTACTGGGCGAGGTCCTGAATGTCTTCGGGGTAGACCTCGTCGCGGCGCCTGACGAGCAGGGCCCAGACCTTGGCGAGGCGGCCCCAGCAGATGATGGCGCGGGGCGAGGCGCCGAGGTCGACGCCGGTTTCGACCAGTTCCGAGGGCGAGCGGCGGTGCCAGTCGGTGTCGGGGTTGTAGGGACGCGAGGCGGCGACGAGGCGCTGGATGTAATCGCCGAGGCGCTCGTGCAGGAACACGTGTTCGGTGATGGCGGCGCGCAGCTCGATGATGCGTTCCTTGTCCATCAGCGGATTGAGGCGCACGTGCTTGAAGTCGAAGTTGACGAGCTTGCGTTCCTCCTCGGGGGGCAGGTAGCCGATGTTCACCATCATGGCGAAGCGGTCGGTGGCGGCTTCCGAGAGGGGGAAGGTGCCCTGGCCGAGCTCGACCGGGTTCATCGTCGCGATGGCGAAGTTGAAGCGGGGCAGCTCGTAGGTGGTCTTGCCGACGGTGACGGTGCGGTCCTGCAGGCCTTCGAGGAAGGCGCTCTGCGACTTGAGGGGAATGCGGTTGATTTCGTCGAGCAGGATGACCTCGGCCTCGGCCAGC
>Ga0194133_10002873_pt1 | contig 25475 bp, 23 predicted proteins | sample TA2KigOf40mmetaG_FD_155448 | JGI IMG/M metagenome (GOLD analysis project Ga0194133, IMG submission 155448) | Freshwater microbial communities from Lake Tanganyika, Tanzania - TA2015055 Kigoma Offshore 40m | ecosystem: Environmental > Aquatic > Freshwater > Lake | place: Tanzania: Lake... | reverse complement strand
TTTATAACGCATTCTTGAAGGGTTTATACCAACGAAGACGTAAAATGACCCATAGGGCGTCATTTCAAATCTTCATTGATATCTGACCCTTTTAGAATTAAATAATTTTAATTCTTGAAGGGTTTAAAGAGATGATAGAAAGAATAAATAACAGATGGCGAATGTTTCGTATAACACGCAGAATGATGCGGTGATGGGCAAAATCACTGCATTCTATGAGAACACTCACAATTTAGACATTATGTTACGCATCATAAAGGGCGACACCAAAATATCGCTCCGTATTGTGGACTGGTTCGCGACCAACTATGCAAAGAAATATTATACTGTATACAACTTTACCGACGAGTTCGGCGGAACGAAGCGTTTCAAGGTGTATATTGAGTATAAGTTAAAGCTGGACGGATACAGCAAGAAGCGGTTTGACCCGTTTTGCCGGTGGGACCGCATTAACATCCCGTATAAGGATGGCAAGTTTATTGAAACCACCATTGGACAGCTTAACTTTTTTATGTGGGCTATTGAGAACAAGGTGATTGAATACATTGAAGACAATTATGATGCCATTGAGAAGGATATGAATGCGCGAAATAGCACATCCAAGCGCAAAGAAAGCGTGTCCAATGCGGGCAACACCAAAACTAGAAAGAAGCGCGAAGAGCTCTCCATCAGCGCAACGAAATCCATTAAAAAGGAAGAGGTGGAGATTGTGGTCAAGTTTAATTAATTGGTTGTCTTGGTATTAAGATAAATTGGTATTAAAATAAATATAAAAAGTATATATTTTTTATATTTCGTATGATATTGTTATGAGGTGGTTAATATCATATTATTAGTGCACCTATTGGTTAATGTTAAACCGAACCAGCCATATAGATTTCCTAAATGTAATTATTTTATTTGTCAAACTCACCCACAGTGGGTATATAGGAAAGAAATAATAAGTTAGAACACGATATAAATATTGCGCGGATATGTATAATAAATGGGTGCGTCACAATCCATTCAAAAAATCAATTTTGAAGATGTGCAAATCGTGGTGAAATCTCCTGAAACATACTTATTAATAAATACGCTCCCTGGGTATGAGCAAGATTGTTTAATCGCTTCGACTGTCTCTGAGAGCAAAGAGGAAGAAATAATAAACCAGCTACTGAAAACAAACAAAAATGTAAAAATTATCGTCTACGGTCGTAACGCAAACGACGACACTATTTATAAAAAATATACCCAACTAATTAACTTGGGGTTTTACAATGTGTTTGTTTACACGGGTGGGCTATTTGAGTGGCTATTGCTTCAAGACATTTATTCTACTGATTTGTTTGGGACCACAACGGTGGCCAAAGACTTTTTAAAATATAAACCGCCTCCTAAATTAAATATATCCTTGCTGGAATACTAACCAACGCGCAACTATGTCTATCCCTTCAACAGACCATCATTGGAGAGTTGGTCGGCTCTTTCATTTTTATTTCTATACACGTGATGGAAATCAATATGTGCAAACTGTTTTGTTTGTTGCTTGCATTGCTGGTAGCATTTCAGCAGTTTTTCGGACTTTACTTGATACTTGCCAAGCATATGGCTGATGACTAGTTTGCTGTCTCCAAACACGTTCAAATGGGTTACATTCAGGCTTCTAGCCGCTTTTAACCCCAGCAGTAACCCCTGATATTCCGCATAATTGTTGGTTTCTTTGTTGCCTACATATGCGCAGTCGCTCCAGACTTCTTTCCCATCGTGATAAATCACCGCGCCCGCCCCGCTCGGGCCTGGGTTCCCTTTGCTACACCCATCAAAGTATACATCGCATTCGTATATTGGGGTCACTTGCGCAAGCTGTTTGGAAACAATAGATAACCGATTTGTCACAACAGTTTGTTCATCCTCGTCGCAATCTTTCTCGTTATGTATCTGCACATTATGTTGTGGTGTCTGTTTAAAGAACACTAAAATCTTGGATTGGGTCACTTTGGGCTCGCATTTTACGGGTATCATTCTCTTATAGTGTGTGAGTATTTTTGTTACGATAATTCGTGCGCATCGCAATCAATTTTATTCTATGGTTTGCGCCCTATATGGACGACAATTTTGTAGAATTGCTGCACCAAAATACAACAACAAATCTGGGAAATCGGACCGCCCTTTTTGAAAAGTGGAGGACCATCAAAAAAACATAGAAAACTCACTTTTTACTATTTTGGAAAATTGGGCGAATCAAAAACATCGCATTTTTGATGTTTTTTCGTAAAAAGTGAAAAATAAGCGTTTTTTGCGCACACAAGTCGCTTACCATTTCTCGTAACAAAAAAAACAAGAAAATATCGGAATATTTTCTCAGTAAGGCCCTATTTTTCTTGATTTTATATAGACCGTTAGTATATGAAATTTGGACATTTTAAAAATGTCCAAAATCGAGTTCTGACCGACCGGTAAAAACACCCAAATTCGCATATTTACTCTTTGTGACCATAAATTTCAAATTTTGAGGTTTGTTTTAAAATTTTGTGAGCATAATTTTTTTATTTCCCAAATTTGTCGCGATTTTTTTTTCGAAAAAAACTCAAAAAAACGAAAAAAACGCGAAAAAAGGACAAAAAGTCTTCAAAAACTTCAAAAAAGGCTTGCTACTTTGGCAATAAAAAAGTAGCAAAGGGTCGGTCCAAAAGTCGTGTTTTTTCGTGCGCAAATTGTCTTACCATAACTCGTAACAACTTGCGCTGATTGCGAAAAGCCGTCTTACGCTAACTTTTTGCTACTTTTTTATTGCCATTTGCTACTTTTTTATTGCCATTTAGGTGACGCTTGGCAATAAAAAAGTAGCAATCTAGGCTTGGCCATTTTCTGAAATGGAAAAACCTGTGTTTTCGCATTTTGCACCATTCTGGTAAGAAAATCAAAATAAAACATTCCAAAAATTGTTACGATAATTTTTTAGAAACTTGTAAAACTTGCGAAAAGTTGCGAAAAGTGTGTTGTCCTATTTTGTAAAAAAATGGACAAAAGTGAAAAATGTTCAAAAGAATATAAATATTCTTTGCACATAAAAATAACCTATAATATTAGTATAAATACAAATGAATGTAGAACAAGATGCGTGCGAATGCATTGCGTTGAGTGAAAAGATGGATGAACCGTTGGAGACAAATACAAAACACTTGAAGACCTTTGAGTGCGAAATGTGCAAGTATATCACTTATCGGAAATACAACTACGACAAGCACGTGCTCAGCAAGAAACACATATTGAAAACGCGCGGTTCTGAAGCCATTGTCCCCACACACGAAACACTTGCGTGCATTTGCGGGAAAAAATATAAAGACCCGTCTGGGCTATGGAAACACGCAAAACGGTGCGCGACACATTTATCTCAGCCCACAGAACCTGTGACCCAACACGAACCCCGTGCGAATGCACCAGTTATACAACAATCCCCGATTGCGAACGCTTGTCAGTCTTACGCAGAAACAATCAATTGTGCACCTCCTGCGTTACAACATAACAGCGAGCTGACAAGCGTGATTATTGATTTGCTGAAACAAAACCAAGACATCCAAAAACAGCTACTCGAACTGGCCAAAGAGGGGAAAACCATTACGCACAATAACACCAACACCACGACCAACAACAGTTTTAACCTGAACGTATACTTGAACGAGACGTGTAAAGATGCCATTAATATGGTTGATTTTGTGAACTCATTGCATTTGCAGTTGAGCGATTTGGAAGAAACTGGGAAGCTGGGATACTCCAACGGGATGTCCCGCATCTTTATTAATGGACTAAAAGATATGGACGTGTGCAAGCGACCCATACACTGCAGCGACTTGAAGCGAGAGACCCTGTATATAAAGGAAGACAACGTATGGGAAAAGGACACGGACTCGCGCGATAAAATCAAAAAGGCCATCCGCAAAATAGAGCAAAAAAATATTCAACAAATCCCGCTCTGGATTAAAGCGCATCCCAATTGCACGATTAGCTCCAACAGAGAGAGCACTTCGTATCTTAAAATGGTGATGCATTCAACGGGTGGGTCGCACCCCGATGAGGAGGTGAACATGGGGAAAATAATCAGTAACATAGCCAAGGAGGTGGTGATAACAAAATAATGAATTGAACGCGTGTTCTTGGATGGTAACGTGTGATAAAAAATACAATCCACCGATTGTATTGTTTATTGTAGTTAGTGTAGTTAGTGTAGTTCGCTAGGTAATAAGGTAACAAGGGTATTATTTAATTATATGTGTGATAATAATTTTATTTATTCTTGGACAAAATCGGATATTTGTTGAATCCAAGACTGGAGCTCGCCTCCATTTTCGTAAATATCTACATTTCCATCTAATACTAGATGAGGGATGGACGACAAGGCTTCCATCATTTTTTCGTGGTATTCGTGACACTCGCGCAAATAATCAATCGGAATCACGCTCTCTCCTGCGCGCGAACGCTTTGCAATTCGCTGAATGCACACATCGGGGTCTGTTTTTACATAGATGACCCGATTTAACGGGCACTCCCTTGAAAACTCATCAAACCATTTGAGATAGATTTGAAAGTTTACATCTTCAATCAATCCACTGTCAAACAACATCTGCGCAAAGACCATCTTATCCGTGTGCAAGCTTCTCTCTGTAATAATAATGCTGCCAGGGTTTTCGCGAATAGATTGCTTCAATAACGAGATGCGAGAGATAAACGCCATAATCTGAAACGAAAACGCATACTTCTGCTGGTCTGCATAAAACTTTTCAAGCATTGTTTTTCCTTGGGAGTCTTTGATTTCTTCCCACACATTGACGGGTTCTTTCACAAATAGAATGTCTTTACCTGGGAATGCATTGTGTAAATTGGAGAGCAGGGTGGTCTTTCCAGAGCCGATATTTCCTTCAATAGAGACAATGATTGCATTGTTGGAGGTGGTGGATTGCACAGAGTTCATTTTCGTATATAGTTACAGTGTATAGTATTTATGTGGGTTGTTCTTAAATAATAATATTTCAATTTTATAGTTTAATTCAATCTGTTGAATACTTATATGTGTGCATACTCAACCCATATGGCAACCCATAATGCAAACAAAATAATAAAATTGAATATTAAATGGCTTAAATAGTTATCCACAAAGAATATAAAGACTTACAAAGGACAACCAAACTCTTACAAACTCGCAAACACACAATCAATACCATGGACATGAATCAACGCAAACTTACTCGCAGCGAATGGGACTCCATTGAAGTTCCTGTATCCCCCGATGAGTTGGAGGTGCTATCTTTAATTAAAAACGGATACCATAACGTATCCATTAAATACAATAAGCATAACTCGCTGTTTTCGTATTTAAAAATTGAGTATGCCAAGCAAATGGAAGATTATTTGTATAATCTGTTCTTTGCGCCAAAGATTGAAGAGCTCGCAAAGAGGTTTGACGCTCTCTTCCTAAAACTGGACATAAAAGCCAAAATCACAATCAACAAAGCAGATAAAATCCGCATCGAACGCAATGACATCAGCAAGCTTAACAAGGACAATGTGTATGAGCTCTTGCTTTTACACCACATTGAGCTGTTGCTTTCCAATAAAAAAGCGAACTCTACCAAATGGCTGTTTCACTACTTCACGCTGTATAAACTGTTGAAAAACACGGTGACCCTAGTGAACGCCAATATCAAAGAAGTATGCGCGCGCATATTTGCGCAGTATGAAGAGCACATTCAATACGAGAATGTGGTGGCCAACTCGGTGGAGTATATTGAACGCAATCATTGCTTGCTGAAATACGAAGACCAGACGCTGTATACGCATCAAAAAGAAATATTCACTGCCGTGAAGATGCCCAATCCAAAGCTTATCTTATACATTGCTCCAACAGGCACAGGCAAAACGTTGACCCCGATTGGCCTATCCGAATCGCATCGCGTCATATTTGTGTGCGCGGCGAGGCACGTGGGGTTAGCGCTGGCGAGGGCGGCCATCTCCTCGCAGAAAAAGGTGGCCTTTGCGTTCGGATGTATGAGCGCAGGGGACATTCGCTTGCACTATTATGCCGCGAAAGAATATACCGTAAATAAGCGAACTGGCGGGATTAAAAAAGTGGACAATAGCGTGGGAGATAAGGTGGAGATTATGATTTGCGATATTCAATCCTACATATATGCGATGCACTATATGGTTGCGTTTAATGAGAAGGAACACATCATCACCTACTGGGACGAGCCTACGATTACGTTTGATTACGACAGCCATCCCTTTCACGAAATTATTAAACAGAACTGGGTTGAAAACATCATCCCCAATATGGTGCTATCTTCTGCCACATTGCCCAAACTGCACGAGCTTACGGAGACCGTGGCGGACTTTAGGGATGCATTCCCTAATGCGACAATACAAAATATTGTGAGCCACGACTGCCGCAAATCCATCCCGATTGTAAACAATGATGGGTTTGTGGTGATGCCGCACTTTATTGCTGAGGCGTATAACGATATGCAAACCACGGTGACCCACTGCGAAAACTATTTCACGATTTTGAGGTATTTTGACTTGGAGGAAACCGCGCGATTCATTGATTATGTGGACAAAAATAACCTAGTGCCCAACAATATGAAAATTGAGAGACGGTTTGGGTCATTTGACGACTGCACGATGCAAAACATCAAGCTTCACTACCTGAACGCACTAAAAAGCATAACACCAAGCAACTGGACAAGCGTGTTTAATTATTTTAAAGTAACGCGCACAAGGAAGATTGCGCCGAACAACACGGTTGACCCCAAAGGAAACAAAATACGCAAAACGTATAGCCTTGGTTTAGAAACCACAAACACGAACACCAGCTACGAAGGAAAACCATTAACGCGTATGGTTAGCGAACAGCCTGCCAAAGCTCCGCCCAGTGGAGATTATGTGCCAGGGTCGTGCGCAGTATACGTGACTACAAAAGACGCATACACCTTGACAGATGGCCCAACGATATTCTTGGCACAAGATGTGGAAAAGATATCCAAGTTTTGCATACAACAGGCGAACATACCTGTGAAGATGATGGAGGAGATTATGAAAAAGATTGAGAACAACAATGTGATTAACGAGAAAGTGTCCGAGTTGGAGAAGGAGCTGGAGGATTTGCTAGAAGATAGCGGCAACTCGGATGGAACCCAAGCCAGGTATTCTACGGATAAGAATGGGAAGAAGAATGATAAGAAGATTGAAAGGTCCTTCACGAACGAAAAAGCGGGAGACAAGACAGGAGTGAGCCACCTGAAACAGCAAATTGACGGCTTAAAAAGTTTGATTAAGCCCGCGTCACTGAACAACACGTTTGTCCCGAACAAGCTGGAGCATATTGAGAGGTGGGCGGAAGAGTTGCGCCCCAAGAATGCGTTCACGTGCGATATTGATGACGACACCATTATTAAAATAATGATGCTAACAGATGTGGCGGACAGCTGGAAAGTGCTGTTGCTGATGGGTATCGGGGTGTTTACAAACCACAAAAATATCGCTTATACGGAAATAATGAAGTCGCTCGCCGATAAACAACAGCTGTTCCTAATCATTAGCTCAAGTGACTACATATACGGCACCAATTACCAGTTTTGCCACGGGTATATAAGCAAGGATTTGAACATGACGCAGGAAAAGATTATCCAAGCGATGGGAAGAATTGGCAGAAACAACATACAGCAAACGTATAGCATACGGTGCCGAGACGACGAACACGTGCGTAAACTGTTTACACCAGATGCGGCCAAGCCAGAGGTAATCAATATGAATATCCTATTTAACAGAAACAACTGCAGATATGACGGAACAAACTATGTGATTTCCGAGAAGGAGGAGTAGATTAGTATATTTGCAATTATGTAAAATTGTTGTAATTATGTAGAATTGTATAAAGTAAAAACTATAAATATTTTTTATGACTGAAAATATTTATTTTGTTGACTGCATTGCGCCCACACAAGTTAACATATATTATATATTATCCGTAATAAGCAAGTAGGCTCCATGACCGTATTGTGGCTGAGTTTGTAGGTATAATTTTATAGTCGGCAAAAAACCCGGTGTACTGCCCAAAGTTCCCAGAGTTATTCCCGTCAAACACAATATACACCTTGCCATTTTTTGCTTGAATAGTCCCAATATAAGCAGAGGGGGATGTTGGTTGTATTTCAATCTCTTTTGACCACGTATTGGTTGCGCTTGAATATTTTGATAACGTCCTTTCAGAGTTCCAGATAACGTAAATATTGCGATTGTTTTCAAAATGAATATACTTAATGTCACTTGTTACGTGACCATTAATATTTGTAAATGTGTTGGTTGTTCCATTATATTTTACAATATAATTTGCATTAACTCCAAACCCAGACGTGAATGAACCGTATATGTATATGTTTTCAATATCTACAGCCCAAAGGCCAGCAGTGCCTATCATACCTGACGTTATCGATGTTATGGCGTTGCTGCTATCTATTTTTATAAACGAACGACCCACAGTGTCAGAACGTATAGCATATATCATACTTCCGATTACACACATAGATATATATTGTGTCCCCGCAGGCGCACTAATAGTTCTATTTACTACACCAGTTGTTTTATTAAATTGTCTTATTGCGTTGTAATAGAGAAAATATATTTCACTCGCGCTCACGACTAGCATTTGAGTTACATAAGTGCCACTAATGCCGCTAATGGTATTATAGTTTCCACCATCACACTGAACCGCTCCAGTGTAAATTGTAGATTGAGCATCTCTTATGGTATCAAAAGTCCCCGCAAGATATATGTCGTTAGAAGCAAATGCTTTAATTCCCCTCACATTCGTGCTACTCCCACTCGATGAAGTTCCACCATTGCTAACGGACCATCCAATTGTGCTCCAGTTGTTACCATTATATTTGGCAAATCGGCCATACAACCTGCTGGTGTTCCAGCTACTTTGGCCGCCTACATATATTTCGGTACTGCTAACAACATCGATAGACTTGGCTGCAGTAACGTAGTTGTATAAAAAATTGGTATAATTAGAACCATTCACTGAGCTAAGGTAAAATGGAACATCATTCCACTGTTTTTTTTTCGCAAACACTTTATTCAAATCAACTCTCGCACCAATACCGTCTAACGTGTAAAACCCAGTTGCCGACGCATCAACACCAGTATTTGGGTCAAATATTTCATTCAAATCCGTTCTATTTGAAATAACATAATTAGATAGTGATGCCTTTGTCCCGCCTGAATATGGCTCAAATATGGTGTTGATATCTTGACCATTTGCCATAATATACCCAGTAGAAGTCATACGCTATAATAATACAATATAATATAAACCCTAAATACCCAAAATAATAATACGAAATGTATTTGACGAATTATTATTATTATTATTATTATTATTATTATTATTATTTTTATTTATGTCGCGTTATGTGTGATGCAATCCGCCTTGCGACTGCATTGCGACTATGATATTTTCACAATTTGCGCGTGCCATTCCTTGGCTCTATTTTCCCAGCTGCAGCTTTCGGCATAGTGTTTGCCTTTAATCTTCATTTTATTCAGCCGTTGTGTGTCCTTAACAATGGATGTGATGGATTGAATCTCGTGATTCATCTCCATTTCAATGCCGTGCCCCGCAATCGTTTCTGTAAGTCCCGCCAATGGGTAATACAAGCAAACCACCTCATTATACAGCATTTCCAGCGCGGTGATGCACGAGGTCTCGCAAAACGTGCTTGGGAACAACCAAAACTCGGCTGAAGCCATCAGGCTATACAGGTCAACCGGGTTCAGCTGTCCTACGACTTCTACATTTTTTACCTTGGTCATAAGCTCTTCCACTTCTTTCAAGTCTTGCTCCTTGTAATTGTCCTTGTAAGAGGTGATTTTCAGCTCGGCGCCGGGGATTTTCTCACAAATATCATTCCATATGGTGAGCAGCCGCTTGAGTCCGCGCTCCGGTCTGGAAGTAAAAATAAACCTATTTTTCACCTTGGTATATGCCGATTGGAAGAGGTCCAACTTGATGCCGTTGTTGATAGTCGCAAACTTGTTATCCAGAGTTGGGTATAACTTGGCGTATTCCTCACGATGCCAGTTGGTAAGCATTACGCATTTGCTGACAATGGGCGCCCACTTATACAGTATTTCGTCCACGGTGAGCGAGCAACCGTAAGGCAACAATGCCGTATCGTGCGCCCAAATGTGGATATTGGCACTTCGGAAGGTAGGGAACATCTCAAAGAACCCGATGTATCGGGACACGATAATCGTGTGAAAGGTATTGTCTTCAATGAGGGCATGCAAGTTCTTCAAGGAGACGTAGGTGATGTTGTCTACTTTCTCTTCAATGACATCCCCCCCGATGTAGATGTCAAACGATTTGTCAAAATACGTGGACAAGTAGGCGACGGCTGTCTCTGAACCACCCAACGAGTTGTTCAAGCGGTAGGTAAGATTCCAGTGATAACTGCTGAAGCCAACATAGAACAATATTTTTTTGCTGGTAGTGTGCTTGACAATGTTTGTAAGCGCCACGGTGCTGTTGACGAGGTGCGCATTGGACGTGATATTTTTTGGTATCATATTTAATCGCGACCTGTCCAGTCCGTGCTCAATATATAGGTGCAACAGCTTGGGCTTTATGGTGTAGTTGTTTGCGTAGAGACCGTTTAAATAGTCTTCGCAACTACGGAAGAAGGACACATCGCCAGGCTCCACTTTATCGATGAAATATTGGAGGTTATAAGTCAAGTTATCAAACCACCAATGATTGATTAGGTAGAACTTTTTTTCAAAGATGATTTTATACATTTTGATGCCGACATTATGCTTTTTGACCCGGTCGCACACGATTATCATATAGTAAGGAAGATAAAACGCATATTCGGGAAGTTTTGCAAAAAGTTTTAGAGACACATTGTCTTTCAAATATTTATTTTCATAATATTGCTGTATTAGCGTGTAATACATAAAAGCCACATCATTCATACTGTTGCAACAGTAATATTTTATCAAACGGTAGATGCATTCCACGCGTTCGCTATCCCAACGGTATGCGTCAATAAGATAGTATATACCATCGTGCTCGCGTTTTAACACAGAGTAGCATTCGAAAATGTTTAAGCAAGACATATATTTTTCTTGATACCACGCAGTATCAAACTCCAGCAGTTTTTTATAATATGTAATGGCCTCTACGGGTTTATTGCTGTCGCGGTAACTATTTGCCAAATAAAAGTAATAACGGGTGTTATCTGGCTCGTCAATAATGCCTTGGCTCAACAGTTTAATATCACGCTCAAACTTGTGCTGTTTGGAGCCACCATCTCCAATATCTTGAATGAAGAGGATGTTTTTGTCTAAGCTGAGCTGGACGGAATTGGGCGCAGAGATGTATTCGTGGGTTACGCCAACGTATTTAAACTTCCCATTATTTTTCACGATGCGCGTGTTTTGGTAAGAGAAGGATTCGTTGCCTTGCAACAAGGAGAAGCAGTCGTATTTGTCATTGAGAACCTCTTTACTATAGTTGTTCACTTGCAAAACCATATCTGCATCTAACAATAACACAAAATCGGACATTCCAAAGCAGTGTTGGAGCGCCACGTTTCTATTATGACAAAAGTTGATGAAAGGTTCTTCCACGATTTTGCCAGAGATGTTGTGTTCTTTGAAGTAGGACTTGATGAACTCAATGGTTCCATCGGTAGAGCCAGTATCGCATATGCAATAGGAGTCAATGATTGGAAGAACAGAGGCAAACAAACGGGGCAAGATTTTGCGCTCGTTCTTTACAATCATGTTAAGACATAATGTCGGTTTTTTTTTGGAGGTATGTTTGCTCATATTAATATATACGGAAGAACGCTTTAAATATTAATACTTTGGATTGGAATATTACGGGCAACCATAAAAGTCCTCTTCATGTTTTTTTGAAAATCCTCTCCCCATACGTCCGCAATTCGGATGCATATCTGAGCCAAATCGTTGCGTATATGCAGGCTTGTATGATATTTCGCCGGTAATAATGTCTTTCTCACCGTATTTCAAGCAAAGAGAGCTCTGAATATGACTTGGTATGGAGCCTGGATAGAAATAAAAACAATCTTTGCAAGCAGGGATTTGAATATTTGCAATGTGTTGATTGTGTAAGCGGTGATGGGTGGTTGTGGTGTGAAATAATGCCATTAGGTTGGGCAAATGCGCAGAAAAACGTGGGCGAAACATTCAATAATATATTACTATATTGCAAATCTTTATATTATAAATGCCCCCCGCAAACATAACTAGAACAACTATAGTCCCTAGATAATAATGAAATACAAATATTATATAATTACGAGAATTATATAAGATAACAACGATTTTTTTGATTTTTAATTTTGAAAATATACATAAACGTGAGGACGTTTAGTTGGAATAAGCCAAACCGCCCATACCGCTCATGATGCGGAGAACGTTGTAGTTGGTGGCATAGACACGAACCTTGGCAGTGTTGGTGCTGGCAACAGTGTTGTTGGAAAGAACAAGCTGAAGAGTAGCATTGTCAATTCTGGAGAAGTTGCAGGTGCCAGAGGGTTGGTGCTCCTCAGGGCGAAGAGCAAAAGAGTACACGTTAATACCTTCATCAGGGTTGCGGGTGTGGGCCTGGAAGGGTTGAACGTAGTTGAAGTAAGAACCTTCACGCTCAGAGAATCGGTCTTGGCCGTTAAGCTGCAACTTGGCAGTGACAACAGGGTTAAGACCCCAGCAATGCATATCAAGGGATGACTCAGTGAGGACGAATGTGCCAGCATCAGACACAGTGGAGTTTTGTCCACCGTTGAAGTTGGCAATGTCGTATCCTTGCCAACCAGCAGCGTTGGTCTCGGCAGCATCCATGGCACCGGCATCGTGGAACAAACCATTGGAGTCAATGTAGGAGTTGGAGTCAGCAGCAATGGAATCAGGGCCGCCAAAAGCATGGATAGCATTTGGTAAGGCATCAATGGCATCGGTGTAGTTGAAGGGTTGGGCACCAAGAACCTTGTATAAGAGAGAATCGTTTACAAGGGAGGAGCAGTAATCAACGTTTTGGTCAGGTTGAACAACCCACACAAGTTCCTTCACAGGGTGGTTGAAGTTCAACTTTAACTTGTTGCTGGAAGAACCAACGGACTCATCCCCAGTGAATTGAAGCTGGGTGATTAAGTATTCGTGGGGGTTCTGGGCCATTCTTCGGCGCTCATCGGTATCTAAGAAGATGTAGTCAACGTAGATGGAGGCAGCAACCAAAGACTGGTTGTAGGCAACAGAGGCAGCACGGGTGCCAGTTAATCCACTTTCAAGGGTGGTAACAGCCCACAAGCACTCGTCAATGGGTCTGATGTCAAGGTTAATCTTAACCTCGTGGTATTGCAGAGCAATAAGAGGAAGAGCCAAACCAGGGTTGGTGTTGAACCAGAATTGAAGAGGAATGTAAAGGGTTGTCTCAGGAAGAGCCTTGCGGGGAGCGCACACCTGGCGGGGAGCGCTGGAGTCGCAGGGACCATCAACCTCAGAGAACAAGGGGTCAGTGATGAAGGTAAGCTGAGTGGTGTTACCAATCATCTTGAAGTAACCACGTTGTTGTTCAGAGGTCATTGTCAACTGGTTCCAGATGTGCATCCAGTCACCATATTGACGGTCAATGCGTTGACCACCGATTTCAACTTCAACCTGGGCAATCAATTGCTCACCAGGGAAATCTAACCAACGGGCATAGACATTTTCCTCGGAACCACCCATGTTTTGGTTGATTTCAGGAAGAGTGACCTGTAAGTAAGTTCTGTGGGCAAGGTCGCCGTTTCGGCTAATAACACACTGAACACGGCGACCGAAATCGGCTTGACCGTTGAATGTTTGCTCAATTGATTCAATAGCAAAGTTTGTGTAGCGTCTGTAAGTCACCTTCCAAAAAGTGATCTGAGGATTACCACTTAGGTATACGTCTTGGGCGCCATAGGCGACGAGTTGCATTAATCCACCTCCCATATTATAATATTGCTAAAGAAAAAAAAATCCAAAATGAATTGAAATTAATAAAATAAAACGAAAATGAAATAGAAATAAAACAAAATGAACCATCCTAAATGAAAAACGAACCAAAAATACGAAAAAGACCCATCCAAAAACATCAAAAACACAAAATCTGAATATTTTTTATTGGCACAAACAAAAAATATTTCAATGCATATATCAGGTGTATTTATCACGAATCGGTGTAATATGTATTCTATTTATACAACAATTCACAAAACGTTCGGCGGATTCTAAATAAAATGAGTTTACAAGGGTGAAAACTCCTAAAGAACCTGGTTCCATTGTCCTTTAAAATGGCTCATTGATTATTATACAAGAATGGGTCCCCTTATTATAACATTTGCAGGCGGGTAAAGTCCAAATGTGCTTTCATAAACTGCATCAAATAGGACTCCTCAAGCACTTCTTTTTTGCCTTCGTGCTTTTTGGTGAAGACATATGAGTCTCCCCGTTTTTTTACAGACCATCCATCCTCTAAAGAATTAAATAATAATACCATTTTTTGAAACTTGGTGTTATCTATTTTGGTGTGAATTGACGGGGTATGGTCATTATGAACTGATACGGTGACATCCATTAGTTGTATGAAAGAAAGTTAAATCCCTATTTTACCCCAATGATTGAATAAAAAAATAAATAAATGCGGGGAAAAAATGTGTAAATGAGACAAATGTATACGGAATTAATTATTAAATACAACTGTTGAATATCTACAAAGTACATGCCATCATTCAAAATAAAGCCGTCCAAAAAGATACGGGTAAGTAAAAAAAACTCAACCACATTAGATGGCAAGCATCGCGAGATAATTAATGAGTTTCATAGAGAAGAGCAGTGTGATTTACCTTTGTTAAAGAGTAAAAAGGAAGAACTACTGGAACTATTGGAGCAAGATACCAACTCTACAGAGGAAAAAATGTCCATTGAACAGCGGCTGGATATACAAGACCAAATATTGGATTTGACACGGGAAATAAAAGAGCGAAAACAAAAAAAGAAGGATTATTTGCTGGAAAACTCCAAGTATATTTTTGAATATTTTGAAAACAAAAAGAACATCTCTAAAAATGATGCCAACAAATCCGTAAGCACCAAAACAAAGCTGCTGAATAGCTTTTTTAAAATCAAGACCGATGAGGTAGAACAAAATGAGCAAGTAAATAAGAATATTGTCCACAAATACTTGTGCAATATTGATGAAACCTTTTTGGACATTAATAACTACCTAAATAACACGGACCACTGCCAATATTGCCACCTAGGCGAGCTCATTGCGCAAGAGGATGAGGGCGTGCTAATATGCAATCACTGTTTCAAAAATGTGCCCTACTTGATTGAAAATGAAAAACCGTCCTACAAAGAACCTCCTAAAGAAGTGTGCTTTTATGCATACAAGAAAATCAACCATTTTAAAGAAATCCTTGCGCAATACCAGGGTAAGGAAACCACCCAAATCCCCGCAGAGGTTGTCGAGAATATCAAGCAACAAATAAAGAAAGAAAGAATCCAATTGTCAGAGCTAACCTACAATAAGTCAAAAGAAATACTGAAAAAGCTAGGATACAACAAATACTATGAGCATATCCAGTTTATTAAAAACAAACTGGGGATAAAACCGCCCACATTCAGTCCCGAGTTTGAAGACACCTTGTGCAACTTGTTTAATGAACTCTTGGCGCCATATTCGAAATATTGCCCAAACGATAGAGTGAACTTTCTAAACTATTACTACGTGCTGTATAAACTGTGCGAATCACTGAATGAGCGCCAATATTTGCACGATATACCGATGCTAAAGGACCGAGATAAGATTATTGAACAAGATGAGATTTGGAAACGGATGTGCGAGGAATTAAACTGGGAGTTTATTCCTACAGTATAGTATTCATTGTCGCACGAGTTATGCTGGCATTCATATAATATTTTTTTGTAATATATGAATAGCTTGGGTATATGTGTTTGTGTGTTTTTGTATTATGTTTCGCGACTTATATATTTTACGCATTTTACGCATTTTACGCATATTGGTGGTTTAGAGTCCTCCAGGGAAACCAACCAAGTTGGCGCCAATACCGAACCCAGCACCTCCGCGGGCAGAAACGGACATAGTGGGGATGTATGTGTCCAAAATGCTAAATGTGGCGGCGGCAGTTAAGGCCAACATCAAAATCTCCTCCATATTGAGGGAACGCTTGGGAATCGCGTAGGCGGCAATGGCAACCATAAAGCCTTCTACCAGATACTTAATAATCCGCTTAATCATTTCTGTTGTGTCAAACATTATATAAATAATACAGAAAAAATAATAATATAAGTGCGATAAATAACTTAAAATTAAAGGTAGTATAGTTGTATTATGGGAAAAAACAAAAAAGAGAAAGGAAAAGTTGGCCAAAATGAGCAATCTCAATCCGATAGAGAAAGAGAGAATAACTTTGAGAGAAGATTTAATAAGGATGGCTCACCAAACTCAAAATACGTGGACTTGTTAGATGTAGACCCTCCGATTGCGGGGCAGTCTTTTTGTTTACTGTCTTTTTTATCTCCTGAAAAAGTGCTAAAACAAAAGGAAATGTTCCTGTTTGATGCATTCCTAAAGAACTGGGATTTTTCCAAATCTATGGAAAAGTTTGCCCAGTTCTTGAACTTTGTTTCTTACAAGTATAAAATTAATTTTGAAGATGTAATGAAAGATTTTGAGGAGTTTGTTAAAGAAGAACGCACCAATTTAGTAAACAACTCCGTCGAGGACGAGTATAAGACATTCTTAGACAAGAATGAGGAACGTTTAGAAAAAGAGTTTAACGTAGCGCATAACTTCCAAACCTCCACTCGTGGCATCAAGTTCCGTGGCGCATTCCCCAGTCAAGGAGAAGCCGAGCTACGCAGCAAGCTGTTGAGAGAGCGCGACCCTCATCACGACATCTATACAGGGGAATGTGGTGTTTGGATGCCCTGGGACCCAGATGCCTACAAGACTGGACGTGTAGAATATATGGAGGAGGAGCTAAACCAATTGGCGCACAATAAAAGCCAGAACGAGGCGAACGCCAAGACGGCCTTTGAGCAACGCATCAAGGAGACCAGACAAAAGGCGATGGAGGAGAACATTAAGAAAGCCGAAAAGTCGGGCAACGTGCTAACGCAGACATTGGACGAAGAGGGTAAGCTGGTCAATATTGCGAATATGAATACGCAAGAGAGAGCATTAAAAGAGCAAATGGGGAATGACACCGATTATGAGCACATTTCGGTAGCCAATATTCGTAACGAGTTGTTTGAAGGGGACAACATTGTCGTTGGGAAAACAGACAATGGAGTTAGCAAGTTGCACGGAGTAAATAAATAACGTGTTTATACTTTATATTTGCCAACAGTGAACCACAAGGCGAGGGACAAGGCCGTGCCAGCTAAGTAGCCAAGCTCAAGACCACGCTTGGTAGGCATAAGGAAATGCGCAAACATTGGCGCAACCAAACAAGATAAGACCGCATAACAAAGCATAATTTGCCAGAACTTGATGTTTTGCATAGTATATATTATTAAACTATAATTATTTTATTAGAACGCACTTTATAACTTGTGACAATACAATAAAATAATATAAAATTGAACTGACCCGCGCAGGTGGATGTTTATTAAAGAATAAACATTAAAGAATAAACATTACACATTAAACATTACACATACGAATAACTCACATAAAGCCATCCCAACTATCAAAATAAATAATAAAAGAACATAACATGAGCAGTGCACATTCTGTTCCCGTAGAAAGCATCTTATGCTATGTGAAGTGCGTGTATACAAACAATGCAATATACTATAAAATACCTATCCACAATACCGTAAGCCAATTTATTGAAAGAATACAAAAACAAACGGCAATAGACTTATTTGAGCTAAGTTCGCAACACCAAAGGGAAGAAATTGTGAATCGCATTGAAGTGGTGGAAGCGGGGCAAGAACTGCCAAACTGCGCACCAGAAGATGCGCCGCCATTATTACGAGAAGAAATTACTTTGCACCAGAAATATGGAGATAGATTAAAGCATATGGCGTTTTATGTTCGCGCGACCTAAGTAAAGAGCCTCTTATCCTGATTAGAACTTGGTTTTTTTTACATTAATGGTTTGCCCACTGCGTTTCTTTTTATTTGCATTGGGGTCAAACTTTTCTTCCTCATCATCGTCGCCTAAATCTTTAGAAAGGTCCCAGAACTCTTTGGACCCAAGGCGGAACTCCCCGTGCGCGTCTGCTTTATACCAAAACACTTGGTCGTGGAGTTTGTTTGTTTTCACATTGTTGTTAATAACCAGGCACTCGTAGTTTTCCGTGCACTGGTCCATCACCTGACAAAAGGATTCAAAAGTAGGAAACATACCCGCATAGTTTTCATAGATACGCTTGCGATTGGCAAGGTAGTTTTCTCTTAGAATAAAGACGAAATCAATGTTTGTTCTGAGCATAGGAGGAATACCGAGTGGGTATTGCATGGTAATGACCAACATCACTTTCCAGTGACGCCCATTCATAAAAAGGAGACGCATCATTTTATCCTTTGCCCACGTGTTGTCGTATAAGCAATCATCTAAAATAACAAACGTTCTGGGGTCAATGGAGGAGCGTTTAAACGTTTCCATTTCTTTTTTCATTTGCTTGAGCACTTGGCGCTGACGTTTTAAAATGTTTTCTATAATTGCGGTGTTGTATTCGTTGTGAATAAACAGCTTGGGGACTAGCTTCCCGTAAAAGCCGTTGCCCTCTTCTGTGCCAGCCACGACGGTTCCAATTGGGATATCTTGATGGTAGAACAACAAGTCGCGAACTAAAAAACTTTTGCCTGTGTCTCTTTTCCCGATTAGCACAATGACAGGTCCTTTGGATTCATTTATTTTAAACGTAATGTTTTTCATATCAAACTTTCTTAATTCAAGAGTCATACTATATAAATAGTTTATTATTTTCGGATACAACCGCAACTCGCCTATAATCAAATATGCACATAGATAAATATAAATATGCATATTTTACAGAAGTAGGATATTACATTGAGTTGTCTTGTGACAATTCTTTAACTGTGTTGTCTTCAACCGTTGGCGCATTGGATGCTCCTGATGGTAGTTTGTGAAGTTCATTCCCTTCTACGAGAAGCTCCGCAAACTGTATAAACCCATCAATGTTTGTATTACATAACATTGGCGCAAACTGGTTGATTTTGCTTTCTTCCCAATCCCACCATTTGATTTTCAATAGTTTTTCAATCTGCTCTTTTTCAAAGCGATATTTAATAAACTGGGCAGGATTCCCACCAACCAATGTATACGGTTCTACATTTTTCACCACGTGACTGTTATTTGCTATTACAGCGCCATCCCCAATAGTAACCCCAGACATAATGGTAACATTTCCACCAATCCATACATCATTCCCAATAATGACGTCCCCTTTTGTGCTAGGATGTCCCTCGCCGTTGTAAGTTGTAAAAATATCATTAAACACGTGCCCAAAAGGATACGTAGTTACCCAGTCGTGACGATGGTTGCCTCCTAAATAAATCGTGCACCCAGACGCAATGGAACAAAAATTACCAATCACCAAGGAGGCGTTTGGATTCCCGTATAAAATCTGAAACGGGTTACGAGTATATGAATATTTGCCGATATGCATAGGGTGTAGGTGTATGTGTATATTTATAATAGTAATACGATTATTTTAAGTCCTTTGTTTCATTTACGACCGTTTAAAAATGCCCAATAGTCCGGATGAAGGCTTTTTACTCGCCCTTTTCTTCCTTGTTGCTCTTTTTGGTTCTTGTTTTTTGTCCACTTTCTCATTCGTGCTTGCCTCCTCTGGTTTCACAGAGGCTACCATATCCGACGGCCGATAGCGTAAGAACCATTCTTCAAACTCTTTGCTGTTGCGATTCGCTTTTAGTTCGCTGTATTTTTTTGACTTTTGTGCGCGCATTTCTTCAATTGTTTCTTGATGCCCTATGCAGTTGATACTAAACCGTTTCAGTAACCCTCTTTGCGTCAATCGGTTGCGCTGTTGCACTTCAAACAAAAAGTGCGCCATACACAGGATGCGTTCTGGGTTGTAGTTATACAGCGGATTGTCTATATACAAAAACGCCAAATAAAAGCTCAACATTGTGTCAATCGTTGCAATGCGCATTTTGTTTCCTTGTTGCGTGATTTCGTTGTAGCTATGGCACGCTAATGGCTCGTAAATAACTGCCACGTTATCTTTGTTCACTTTGATTTCGTAGTGGGGAGCAATGATTTCGCCAATCCCCTCCAATTTGCGAATGGTCACATTCTTGATTCCATTTTCTTCCAATCGCTCCTTCACAATTTGCGCCGTCATCAGTGGGTCTTCGGACAATACATCAAAATCTGGGTTATTCTTCAGCTTGACTCGCAACTGCGCGGGCATATATTGCGACAGCATAGACACTGCAAACCCTCCAAAAAATACCGCATCCTCATTGATTAGCGTTTGCTTTACGGTGTTGAATATAAGGTGCTCGTTTTCGGTTGTGCTCATTTTGCGCTGAAACTCTACTGTATCACAATTGTGGGTTTGAATAGGGTAATGCTTATTCAGAACGCTCAGGCGTTTCAATACTTTTTCCCAGCGACTAACGTCCCCCGCAGGTCTGGACAGTTCTAAATACATAGACATACGCAAGTAATTGGGAGGAGCATACAACATTCCACCCACTTGCTTGGCTTCTATTTTCAGCTTGTTAAACAGCTGTGCGGGTATGCTGGTGATATCTGCGACAGGAATAAAGTTCACAAACACTTTGTATGTGCCGTGGTGCTGACCGCTCTTGGCTTCCACCTCTTCAAAGCCTTGCTCAAAATAGATGTCGGTAAGCTCTTTTGCATCTTTTAATGCATTGGCGGAAAAGAAATCGTAATCGGGAATATCTACATCTTTGTTGTAGAACTGGTCTTGTTTAGGAAGAATATTGTTAATGGCTGTGCCACCGTAACAGATGAGCTGCTTTCGCCTCAAAAACTTTTCCACAATCTCCATAATATGTTTAATATCGGGGGAAGTAGCCGACTGTTTTCCCTTAATATTTTCCACCTCGTCCACTGCAGTGCGCAAAATGGTGAGCTCACAGTCTTCAAACGTCATATTACGGTCACATAGTGGGTTATGTATTTGAGTTTTAAGTGTAAGCTTTCTGGTTGAACGCACATTACGTGCATTGCGAGAATATTTATGCTTCATATATTAGGCGCATACAAAAGTGCAACATAAAATCAATACCATACAAAATACAAAATACAAAATACAAAATGTAAAATATAAAATATATAATATATATAAATATATATAGAATGTCAAAAACTTTAGTTATTATTTTGAGCGAGACACGAGCTCACGAGCTAACGTTTGACAACTTTAAAAAGAACGTAATAGATGAGCTAAATGCCGATTTATGTGTATGCATTGGCGCGCGTGCAGATTACGATACAACGAACCCGTATTACAAGCTGGCGAAGCACCGATTTCTATATAATGAACCAGACGATTTTGGAGATGCATTTGATTATGCGTATGGCATATTATCAAAAGATAGACCGAAATACGAAAAATTAGAAAATACGAATGCGCTATATGGGAAATTATCATACCCGCAACAAGAAGTCCCAGGGGTTCAATACTATGGGACAGATATGGAAATAAATCAGATAGAAACGGAGGAGAAGGAAGAAATCGTGGTGCACGAAAAAACGTTTCCAAATGTGATATGGAGGAATAAAGTGTTTGGGATAAAAAATGGTAGCCCGTATAATGTAGTCCCTCAGCAAGGCGTCACCACATATAAACAACCATTGCACTGGAGAGAGTTTTTGCAGATTAAAAACCAAATATTCGGAGGGATAAAAGATGCAAAAAATCAACATCCAGGGTCGGCGGGGATACTAATATTTTTTCGGTGGTTCTTGCTAAAAAACTTGCTGGAAAACAATGTGATAAATGCATACGATATGTTTATTATTACTCGTAGCGATTTCATATATAAATTACCCCACCCCAAAATGGAGCTTATGAACAAGGATTTTATATGGATACCAGATGGAGAACAATATGGAGGGTTTACGGACAGACACGTTGTCTTATCAAAAAAGAACATTGTCCAATACTTGAACATACTAAACAATATGGTGTTAAGGTCAAACGAATATTTTATGGGATTGAAGATAGACAATGAATGGAACCTGGAGAAGTTAATTGCATTTCATTTGGAAAAAAATAACGTCCTTCAACAAGTGAAGCTATTTCCGTATATAATGTATTCCGTTCGTAACAAAGATGGAACCACTCGTTGGCAGCCTGGAACATATTCAGATGAGTTGGGGTATTTTATTAAATATCATATGGAATACAACACATCGTCCCATTACAAAAAAATGTTTGAAAAGTCAAAAACAAGCTTGGATAAGTTTTATGTGTCTGTATTGCAGACACGCTAGGTTGGAGCAATATAGTTATATTTATGTATTTTTATATTACAAGTATATGAATACATAATCTCACCCTATAAAGAGAACAAAGGAAGAAATATTTTATGCTATAGAGTCACTTATACACTAATTATGGCGTTGGATTCTACATCTGCCATTTCTATTTGCGCTTTTTGCGTGTTCGGAACATTGTCTGGTTTAACACACCTTCTGTATTCAGCAATCAAAAAACTCATAATGCTTACAATGGCGTTGGATTCTACATCTGCCATTTCTATTTGCGCTTTTTGCGTGTTCGGAACATTGTCTTGTTTAACACACCTTCTGTATTCATTGTATACAGCAATCAAAAAACTCATAATGCTTACAATGGCAGCAGAAATCGTGAGAATATCAATACGAGAATAATGATGAGCCGAATTATCTACGTCAACTTGTTCGTAGATAATAAAATACGGCGCCATATGTTCACTGGGTGAGATAGTATCGGTCCACATTTTTTGTCCAGACGGGTAACAAGTTTGAATCGTGGGCGCATAATATTTTGTATCCAACTGGTATGTCGTGGGCGGATATGTAATCCAAACCCAAAATAGCTCATTAAACCCGTCGGGTACATTATTGGCTGGTTCATTGCTTTGCCACATTATGTTGGAAGAAAACTGACCAGATGTAGTAGCGTATGTACTCACGCTGGTGGTCCAGCCTTGTTTACGCTCAGGAATAATGACAAAACTTTCTGGAAAGGTTGTTTCCACCTGACTGGTTGCATTTACGTCACAAGCGTGGGTCAATTTTAATGCCGCTCTTGTAGAGTAAGGCGTGTATGGTAAGCTGGCTGGATAAAAGCTGAGTTCGCTTGGTGGGTCGTTAAACAAACTTACAATGTTAAAAATAAGGCTGGGTAGTATAAACCTCATATAATATTGTTTTATACTATTTATGCGTAATTATATTTAAGTTGAATAACTAATGAGAATGTATTCAATGGGAACGTATTAAATCGTAATGGTATAATAATCCTTTTTAATGACTCGGTCTTTATACGAGAGCTCCTTGGCCGGTGGCGGCGGGGCAGGGATTGTTTTTTGCGAATATCGGAACTTTTCGGGTTTTAACACAAACGCATATCCCGCCTTTTCAAAGAACAAGTTGCTTTCTTCCAAGTAGACATCATCCTTTTGAAAACGCATTGCAATAAACTGGGACCCCGTTTCACGAACAAGTGCTCCGCTTGGGTTCCCTGGATTGGCGCCCTTGTCTGGCATCGCCATTGTCATACACTGCTTATTGAACTCAATCAGCTCCTTTAAGTCTGGCGTATACTGGATATCATAGTTATGGAGCGCGCGCATAATTGCCGAGTTGCTCGTCATATTCACAAACTCATACAACTCCTTGCAATCCATAAAAGAACGATTGGAAGCATCAATGATAATTATGATTTTGTTTTTCAATTCTAGCAAAGGGACTTTTCCTAAATTGAGTTTTGCATCTTTCGTGCTGTATTCGTAACTGTATTCTTTGCCCAGTAACATATTATCGTTCGCTTTGAATATGGCAGCCAAGTTTTTATACATTTCCTGATTATTACTAAAGCACCTCAAATGCAATATTAACGGGTCTCGTGCGTTTTGGCAGGTGGACTCGGTAAATGCATAGTATTTTAGTAGGTTCATCACTTCGGAGAAGTCAATGTGGTTAAATGTTTCCTTAAGTTTTACACTATTTACCGTAGAAGTGGCTACCACAGGGCGACCTTTGATGGAATAAATCTCAAAGTCTAGAGCACGCACGCCTTGACCCAAAATAGATTTCAATGTGCATAAGGTGACATAATCATTCTTATACGACCCGCCACTGCAACAGTTGTAGGCTGTTTTGATGTAATAATCGCGAAGTAGAAACCGGCAATTCGGGTCACTCTCATTGATGCTTATGAGCTTGCTTTGGCCAGAATACTTTTTTTGAAAGAACGAACAATGCGCAGCCTGTAATGTGCTTAAATAAATGGCATACCCGATAAAAGACAAGATAACAAAAATAAAAATAGACACTATCCACACGGTAGCCGTTGTGTTTTTGATACTGTTTATAGCGTCATTTGTTATTTTTTTAAAAGCCTGAATATGTGTATTTGCGTTAATAGGATTGTTTATGTCCATATGAATCGTTATAATATATAATATTATTAAAATCACGCGACGTTTTCGGGATTCATAATGACGGCGTGGATTGTGTGGATGTAAATAATAATATAAATATTTATAATAGTATAATATAATATGCCAGGCGGTTTAATGAACTTAGTGTCACAGGGTCAACAAAACATAATATTAAATGGAAACCCTAGTAAATCCTTTTTTAAATCGACGTATTCTAAATATACCAATTTTGGTCTGCAAAAGTTTCGTGTGGATTTTGATGGGTCGCGCACGTTGCGGATGACAGAGGAGTCCACCTTTACGTTCAAAATCCCGCGTTACGCCGACCTATTAATGGACACATACCTTGCAGTCAACCTCCCGACCATATGGAGCCCGATTATGCCTCCCCAAGAGAGCGCGGTAGACCCGACTGGGAACAATATAAACAGCGGAGAATGGGTGCCGTATGAGTTCAAATGGATTGACAATCTAGGCGCCAAAATGATTTCCAAAATAACCATTACGTGTGGGAACCAGACGTTGCAAGAATACTCTGGCAATTATATTCTTGCGACAGTGCAACGGGACTACGGCGCAGAGAAAAAAGCGCTGTTTGACAAAATGACAGGGAATACGCCCGAGTTTAACGACCCAGGTAACAGCGGGTCTCGTGTGAATTGCTACCCAAACGCATATTACACCAGCAACCCCGCGGGTCCAGAACCGTCTATCCGCGGTAGAACCCTGTATATTCCGCTGA
>Ga0194133_10002872_pt1 | contig 25483 bp, 21 predicted proteins | sample TA2KigOf40mmetaG_FD_155448 | JGI IMG/M metagenome (GOLD analysis project Ga0194133, IMG submission 155448) | Freshwater microbial communities from Lake Tanganyika, Tanzania - TA2015055 Kigoma Offshore 40m | ecosystem: Environmental > Aquatic > Freshwater > Lake | place: Tanzania: Lake... | reverse complement strand
CAAAGGTTACTTATTTCTTATTTAGGAATTAAAAGCATTTGCAGTTACACTACAGTACTACTCTACTCATGCCTATGAGTATGTGAGAAAGGTGTTTGAAAATGCCCCCCACACCTTGCAACCATAAGAAAATGGTTTGCAAATGTAGATGGACAGCCAGGGTTTTCATCAATAGCAATCCAACTGCTTTCCCAAAAAATTCAACAACTGAAATCTGAGGGGAAAATGCTAGTGGTGTCACCAATGCTTGATGACATGGCACCTAGAAAGGAGATTGAATTTAGCTCTTCTGAACAAAAATTTAAAGGACTTTCTGATTTAGGACAAGGCATCGAAAGTTCATCTCCTGCAAAAGAAGTGTTAGTTATAATGGTAGTTAGAGAAAATTGCCATTTCAAATTACCATTAGGATACTTTTTTATAAGTGGACTCAGTGGGCAAGAAAGAGCAAACTTGTTACGAGAAGCTTTGATAAAAGTTTACAAAACAAATGCAAATTGTGTCTCCCTTACTTGTGATGGACCCAGCGCTCATTTTACAATGTTGAGAGAGTTAGGAGCTTGCCTAGATTTTGAAAATGTGAGTCCGTCCTTCAGTCATCCATCAGACACATCAAAAGAGGTCAACATATTTCTTGATGCTGCCCACATGCTGAAGCTAATCAGAAATTGCTTTGGATCTGAAAAGGTCCTCTATTCTGTAACAGGTGCCTTACATTACAAAAGTTCTTGTCAGTACTAGATTTTATATTTTATTATTTTGTAGGCCCCATCAAATGGGAATACATTGAAAATCTTCAATCGCTCCAAATGTCAGAGGGTCTCAAAGCAGGAAACAAGTTGAGTAGGAGGCACATTGAATGGGAGCGTAACAAGATGAAAGTCAAAATTGCTGCTCAGACAATCTCTGAGAGTGTTGCATCTGCTATTGATTTTGCTAGACTTGACTCAAGGGATTTCAGAATACAAGGAGGCAGTAATATGTTATATTGCTGGATATGTGGTGAGGCTGACAATGAAAAAAATTGATTGCATTAACTGTAGGGAAGCTTTGCTCCTCACAAGTCTCAATGACACAAACGAGTTTGGTTCTTATTCATTATTGACTCGAAAAAAGTGGGGAACCCTGAATCAAGCTTCACAAGATGTAATATTTGTTTGTATTACAGCTGAAAAATACTTTGACAATGTAAGCAAACAGACAGATTTTTGGCACTTGAAAGCTGAGCAACTTATTCAAAAGATAACAACTTCAGTCTTGAAAAAAATTCTCTTGCAACCAGATTAGATATTTTCTTCCATGAGATACCATATAATGGATAGCCCTGTTGATAAAAATCATTTAGGAGTTCTTGTAAATATATTGATAGAATCCTATTGTAAAATAAGGCTTCACCATTTTGCTAAACAAAACACCCCAGATAATTCTGGATCACAGATTAGAAGCCAACTCACAAAGCTTATCCATTTTAAAAACCAATAGCTTTTAAGTGTCTCAAAGAAGAAAAAATCATTTGTGCATTTATTCACTTTTTTCCAATTATTTGTATAAAATTTGATAAATTCAATTCAATATGTTCATTGTTTTCCCTGACGATTGGCAAATATATTGACTTTGCCTCACTGCCTTGTTTTCCTTCTTGATTTTGGGGGTGCAGGTGCATAAACAAATATTCCTCAAAATGGGTTTATAAAATCAGCTGAAAATTGTTCTAGAGTTTTTATTACTGGTGCTCTGTCTATATCTTATATGTCTATGTATTCGACGCAAAAGCTAGATACTGAGACGTCTCGCTGAACCAGCAGATAATGGATACTCCAAATAGGCTCAACGACATAACAATCATCCTGACACGAATGAGGAGATTTAGGTTTATATTCGCTGGAGACATTTCAGAAATGTTTCTTCAAATACGTCTACACGAAGACCACAGATTCATTCATGAAGGAAAACATTACCAATTCAAAAGAGTATTATTTGGAAATAAGGGCTCACCAAACATCTCTCAGAAGGCCCTCTCCACACTCTGTTCACAATATGCAGATCTAACAGAAGGTGTAACAACCCTCTCCAGATCATGCTACATGGACGACTGTATAGACAGTAGAGAAACGGAAAGAGAGCTTGTACAGTTGTCAACACAATTACCAATCATGCTACAGAAAGGAGGGATGAAAATTTGTAAAATGTTCACCAACTCTCCTGAACCACGCAAGACAATCCTGGTGGATTTACAGGCAAAAACAGTTCAGGTCACGGACCACGACGACCTTTATGAGGAGCAAAAGGTACTTGGAATGGCTTACTGCGTTGAGAAGGACAATTTCACTTTCAACGTGAAGCACAAGACTCTTGATGATTGGAAACTAGCACTGGATATACAAAAATGGACAAAACGTAACATACTAAAGATTACAGCCAGCCACTACGATCCATTAGGACTGGTGTGCCCAATAACAATCTTACCAAGAAGATTGATGCAGGAGTTCTGGACAAAGGTGGGCTGGGATGAAATATTAGACCTGGACATAGTGAAAAAGTGGGAAGATACACTGACAGAACTATTAAAGATTCAAAATCTACATTTCAAAAGACACCTCCAGTGTACTTATGGTCTAATGAATGGTCCAACAGTAAGATATGTAGGCAAACAAAAATTTTCTTCCCCACTCCAAATATTAAAGTCTCAAAAATTCTAATGCAACTTAACCGAGTTTCCTTAGGTAACGCCATCAGATGGATAATAGGTCCCAACTTTCTCCGACGACACCAACATCTGATTGATCCAGAAACCAACTCTTCACTGCTCTGCCGTCTATGCTACAAAGATTCAGAGACCTCCTCGCACATTATGAGCGAATGTGAAACCCTCTCCCACTCAAGAAATTACTTTTTTGAAACAAATATAAACAATTTACATCTCCTTTCAGCTGGAACCCCTATCATCTTGTTAAATTCATCAACCACTTCACAAAACCCTTAGAAGACACATCTGACACCCCACAACAGACATGTCTTCATAATGAGCAATTCAAACTTGAAAAACATGCACTTGACATCCAAGCTTACTAACAACCAACTAACTTTTATACCGCTCATGGCAAAGCTCAGAATCTAGTTGTGCAACCTTTCCCTTGCTATGCAAGGGGGGCGGGAAGGGAAAAAATCTGAACCTGGAGCCAAGGTGAGCCCAGACATTTTTGGCTGAAGAAGTGAGGGATTCCCATAGAGTAATAAAATCTAGAGTGCGCTTGGCGTTTTGAAGGGGGTTTGTTTGTTTGTTTAGAATCACCGACTTCTATAGATAAAAATGTTCCCATCAACATCTAATGCAGTAATTTGAAGATGCTTTGGGGATTAACCAGATTTTGTTGCAGTCCTGATTGCGCAACAGGTCACTTGACCCCTAAATAGCCAAAAGGTTGTGACCTCAATATGAAACCAAAATTTTTCTCACCCTTTTTCAGGAATCTGTCAGATAACCTCCTTTAACCTTCAATACCCTTTTTGTATTGTTAAACCACTATTCCAACCTTTTATGAAATAAAACACCTTTTTTTGTAAAACTCTTAATATATTTTGATCTTCCTTGAGTGAGATAAAGGGAAAAACTGAATTCTCAAGTAAACAAAACAGTCTTGCAGCCCACTGCTGCACCAGCTGGCCTCTCACAACCATGCAGTAATCTTTTTGACAGTCTCAGGGGGAACGTAGCATGAAGGCGGAGGCAGGGGAGGAGGAACAAATCCTGCCTTGTAACCTGCACAACCAGAAAAAATTGATATTGTTACCTGTCAAACCACGACATCTTGCCTCCTGACAATCAAAAGATTTTTACCAGCCGAGAAAACACTTTCTGTGGGAAGGGAGATCATGGGGGGACCTCTTTTGTTGGCTGTGATATGGGCCTCCAGCCCAGCAACCCTGACACGCAATTGTTCCCTTTCAGCCCTCAGTCGGATGAGATCAGCGCCACCCTTAGAGACCTGATCCGTCAAGTTCCTTGAAAGTTCCCTCTCCATTCGCAGGTCACTTGTCAAAAGTTTGATTTGATCCCTGGCATTGCTCAGCTCCTTGGAGGAATCATTCACTTTCGCAGGGGACGCAACACGCTGAGGGGAATTGGCAGCTGTTATCCCCTTGATTCCAGCGAAACTGTCTAAAGGTGGGCTGTCTTGAAAATGAACGGGGTTTCGAACCAGAGCGACGCCTCAAAGTAGAACTTGATGCGGGTCGGGTCCGTGATGGCTCGCTGATCGTACATTAGCCTCCTAGGAAGGGGACAACTTTCACCTGGCAAATTGCTTAGGTCGCTCTTAAGATGAAGAGATCTTGTGGGGGAAACTGGCTTGGTAGTATCCATGTCTTCAGACTCATAGTCCAAAAGCTCTTCCCCTGGGGGTTTAGGCTGAAGTGGCAACAACCTTCCCCTGGCTCTCCTGGCCAACTCCCGGTCAAAATCTTCAAGGCTGTAGCAGGCCATCGCACTAAAAAACAAAACAGATCCAAATTACGAGGTACTCAAAAACCCTACAACATTTCTTATATTCAAGGGAATCTGACCGAAGCACAACGTGCAGGTAAATTAAGTAAAAATCAGCCGAAACTTTGGGTCAGCCAAAACTTTAAATCGGCCGAGATTTGGCCAAAAAAAAAATGTTTAGACCCAAAATTTTTCTGCAAGCACCTTTAGATCCAGGTCCTTGACCCAAGCATGCATTTCTTTCCCCGCTCTAACAAGGGATGTCTGATTGTCACTGTAAATAGTGGACGGGTAACCCCTTATCGAGGAAAAGCGGATTAGGGCCTGGAGCACAGCATCGGTAGTTTGGTCCTCACTAAGTTCAAAGTGCACCCCTCTTGTATGCATACAGGTTATCAGCAGAACGTAGCGTTGAGACACCCTGAGACCTCTTCTGCCCCTTTGAGGTGAAAAGGGCCTGCAAAATCAACGCCAATGATACTGAAAGCCCTTGTGTAGCGAACAGACGCCAGGTCCGTAGGAAGAGGACCCATTTGTTGGGTTAGAGGGACGGGATTCAACCTTTTACAGGTCAGACAGGCTCGTGCAAAGTCTCAGCTGAATCTGCTCAAACCTTTGATGAGAAACTTTTTGTTTAGCTCAGCCAACATGAGATGGCTACCAACCGGATGCTTAAACCGGAAATGAAAATGGGAGATCAACATTTGGCACAGGGGATGTTTGGCATCGAGAAGCGCCGGGAATTTCGTCTCATAAGGCAGGGAACGACGAGTTCAAAAGCCGACTATTGCTCCTCAAAATACCCTTCTCGTCTAAAAAGGGGGAGAACTTTTTATGAAGCTTGAGATGCTTGCTTTTCAGGTCAGCCTTCAGCTTGTCGATGTCGGGCTGGAAAAGAGTGGTTCTGGGACAATCGCAGAGGAGATGTTCTGCGTGTTCTTCTTCAAATCTTTTAGGCGCAATCTTGCTAAGAAATGTCGACACCTTCCTCCAAACCTTTAAAAATCTTTGATAGCTGTCATACAAGCCACCAACACTCAACACTACCTCCAATAGCTACCCGGTCTCCCTCTTCGAAAAACAATGCTCTCTCTGCTTTCATCTCTTTTAGAGCCTCTTCCGTTGGCTCGATAGCGGAGAAGGGAACAAAGATGTACTCCGGAGAACTGAGTAAGCTGGGACCCGCAACCCAACACGTATCCTTGATCAACTCCTCCACAGTTTTGTCTCTCGTGGGAATGTCGGCGGGATTTTTGGTGCTTGCCACATAGCCCCAGGTTGTTGCCTCCGTGTTGGCAAGTATCTCAGCCACTCTTCGCTGAACATAAACTTGCAATTTTTTGAGAGGGGTAGAGATCCAAAACAGGGCATTCTTGCTGTCGGTGTAGTAAAAAGAGTCCACGTTGTCAAAAACCCTTGGTTAACCTCGCCCCCAGAACACATGCGTCCAACTCCGAGCGAGACACACTTGCAGACTTAATGGGAGTCACCCTAGCTTTGCCAGCTAGCAAACAGACTCTGGGAAACCCCCCGTCTAACACTCTAGCGTAAATTGCGCAGGCATAAACATCATTGGAGGCGTTACAGAAGGTGTGGGTTTCCACGACGGACTTGGACAGAAGTCCCAGACATCTTGGTACACTAAGTTCACCGAGCCTCAACAGCTCAGACAAAGTGCTTTTCCAAGCCAGGGTCTGTTCGGGAGTGAGGGGGGAGTCCCAGCCAACGTTCTCCATCCACAAGGATTGAAGAAACTTTCTCTGTCGAATCGTGATTGGAGATGCGAATCCGAGGGGATCAAAGTGGCTATCTGTCACTCTCAACACAGACCTCTTTGTCCAGCGGGTAACCTCCATTGAGGACTTCCAATCCTCGACGGTCAGGTGCTTCATACTATACCGAAAGGCGTCTGAGGGGGCATTGTAGACAAGCCCTAAGACCTTCTGATTTTCAAAGACTTCCAGGCCATCTCGGAAAGTAAGGTCTTTCGACAGCAGCTCGGTAGGGATAGAATCCAAGACCTTCTTGGAATTGCAGAAAATCTTGCAAACTCTCATCCCCGCTCTTCTAAGCAGAGCTGGCAGTTCCTCGGCCAGTCTTTCCATTTCGGACTCTTCAGAATGACTGTCAATACAGTCGTCCATATAACAGGAATATCAAACTGTCTTCTTTGCCTCCTCGAAACCTTGTGTCTCCTCGCACAAAGTGTTCAAGACTTTCTGCGAGATGTTAGGGGAACACTTGTTGCCAAACAGGGTTCGAGTGAATTGGAAATGCTGGGTCCCATGTACAAACTTATGATAAGGTCTATCATCCGGATGGAGACGTATTTGCAGGAACATTTCAGTGATATCTCCGACAAAGACAAACCGATGCTTACGATACGGCGTCAGAATTAAAGTCAAATCGTTGAGCCTGTTTGGGGTATCTCTAATCTGTTGATTCAGGGAAACCCCCTAAATGGGGCTTTCGCGTCAAACCCCAGGCGTATTGGGGTGGACTTGCTCCAATTGATAACCTCAAAAAAAGGGAGGTACCACCCTGAAGTTTTTTGAGCTCGGGGACTCGCTCAATGTAACCCTTTTGATAGTATTGCTCTATTATTTCATCAATCTCAAACCCCGAGACACCCTTCCTCTTGAGACACGCCTCGGAGTGGGTGGCCTTTTGCCTCCTCGCAGTTGCCTCAAAATTTCCTGTTAGATATCTGTGATGCCCGTCTCGCCAGGGCACCTGAGCTTGGAAGTAATAATTGGAGGCCCCCTGCAGACACTCAACGACCATCAAGTCATCAGCCTCTCTTTCCTTAGGGGTCCAGGTGGCTCGGTCTCTCGGGCCTGGCTCTCCAGAGGCCGACAGGCTCTCCTCATCAGCTCCTATATTTTCCATCTCAAACTGACGCTCTACCAAATCATAAAGGTCATCGCTCTTCAAAGCTCTGCAGGTAAGTCGTCCTTTGAGGCGTCCCCTCCAGGACGGTCTGGGCCAAAGAACGCCCATCCCAGCTGCGTCTTTGCCCCACCGGTCGTCCCGGGCAAGAGCTCCGAACATACTGCTCTACACAAAGTAGGTCAGGGTGATCTACCCCAATCAAGACAGTAGCTCTAGGAGGCATTGGGCTGTCAGGAGGAGTCAGATCTTTCAAATGAGGGTGGTTCTGTATGTAATGAGACCAAGGCCACATCATTGAGTTCTTTGCAAAGTTTTCCACTGCTTCCATTCTTAATTTGAAGGTCTTATCTTTTGTCTGGGAGGTGAGAACAATATCACACTTGGCAATCTCTATTTCCACCTGACGGTCTAGGTAAATTAGAGATTTATTTCGTTTTTCTCTTAATTTGAGGCCCAGTGATTCTGCAAATTCTTTGTCTATGGTAGATTGTCCTGCTGCAGTGTCTAAAAAACAAATGACTTCGGTCAATTGACCAGTCCCCCCTTTATATACGCCACACAAGTCATGATTCCGGGTGATACGGTGCTGAGACTGTGCGTGGGGGGGTCATTGTGGGGTGGCAGGGAGAGGACATTCTTCCTTGTAGTTCTCAAAGTACAAGAGCTTCATCAGCTCCTTGTCATGCAGAAGAGGGTGGTGTTTCCTGAGACATTTCTCGACTGGACACTTTCTTCTATTTTGGCAGACCCTTGCAAAATGTCCCACTTGTAGGCAGCTGCTACAGGCTCTTGCCTCATCCACTATTCTGCGCCTTTCTCCTAACGCCATCTTTTTATGCAGCGTATGTTGGCCCTTGCAGGCAGCACAGGCCAGCGGTGTTGGCTGTCCACCGCCCTGCCTTGTGGCTAGGAGATGCGCCTCGTCCTCGGTCAAATACTTGTCCCACCCCAGTGTTTCCTCTTCATCATTGATCTGGTAAAAGGCTTTCGTAGGCCTGCCCTTGGGTCCTTTGGGTCATTCGTAACCTTCTTCCCAGTCAAGCCTTTTTGATCTATCCTACTGTCAAACTTCTAATTTAAATAGACAAGGAGGCTCCTGAGATTAGCCTGTTGGTTAGACGTTTTGCAAAACATCTGGTAAAAATCCTGCTCAACGACAGGCAATGGCCCTAGCAGGCGTTTAAATTTCTCGTTTTTGCTGGAGGTCAAGGAACTGGGTTCCACTCTACCCAGAGAATTTAGGGAGGCCTCAATAGTCGATATCATCGTGGCTAGATTTGTTCGGCAGTGGTGGGTTTACAGGTGGCGGAATGTCGAACCTGGGGGGAAGTATGCGCGCAGAGTTAGCTTCAACCCCCGCAGACCCCCAAAAGTTGTCCTCCTCCGATCCACGACCCGCCATCGTCCTGCTCAAGACCCTTTGTGATTCCTCTTTAAGCCTCTAGAGTTCGTCCTCGTAAGCGTTGGTTAAATCATCTTTAAATTGTGCTATCTCTTTTGCACAGTCTCCACCTGTCTTTTTCAAAACATTTTGTAATGCAATGGTAGAGATTTCTAAGACCTCCTTTCTCATATTCTCAACCTTGATAGCCCTACTTTCAAGGGTTTTACGCTCCATATCCCTAAGAGACTGCTTTATAATTCCCCCCAAATCGTCCTTTAAAGAATTACTCATTTTATTGTGTATATATTCACAGACTCCTTTCGCTTCCTTGACCCAGGTTGCATTGACAGCCCCCTTGATGGTCGGCTCAATGAGGTCCCACCCCTCTGTGAGAAGGGAGCCTGGCGTTGGAGTCGCGGCTGCATCTCTTGCGGCGGGGGACGTGGCCGTAGCAATGGGGGTTGCGTCAATAGATGCTAGGCCTCCTTGGGGCCCCCGGAGCTTGGGTGCTGCTCAACGGGAAGATCCGCTTGTTCCTCTCGGCACCACCCTTGGCATCGGTGGGACTTTTTCCCGAATCCGCAGCCTTGCCCTTTCGCTTATCCCCCAGCTTGCTTGCCTCTTTGAAGAACTGGGAGGCAAGGTTGGTTCCCTTCGACGTCCCTTGCGCTCGAGCCTGCGAGGAGGGAGCTGCTTGAATGATCTCGACCTCAAACTCGCTTCCTAACCCATCAAGGTCTCATCGGGCACGCCTCCGCTCGCTCGAGGGGGCTTTAGATAGGGCGAGCCATTCGAATCTTGGGGTGACCCCAGAGCTTTTCCTATCCTGAGTTGATCCAAGAGGGTCAGCTTGTTTGCTTCCTTTTTCTGCCCCCCCCCTCGTTAAGCGACTTGTTGCTCTGGGCTGACGAGGGTCGCGACCCAGTCCACCGCTCATACAAAACCATCATGTCTAAAAGATCTGAGGGGGGAGTTATACAGGCTTTAACATACCTTTGATTTAATGCCCTCAAGTTACTCAGTGCCATTGTAAGAGACGCTTTGTACTGTTCCCTCTCCTTTTCTGGGGGGACATACCTCCGCGTGAAGTCGTGATGATGGGTCTCATACATCTTCTTGAGCATCCCTAAAGTGGTTAAAAGAGCTGTTTAAGTACCTCATATCCAAGATGGTTCCATCCTTCTGAACTATCACTTGGTCATCCATGGTGCTGACTGTGTCCAGACAACAGAGATCCAGATCTGTAACAGTGATGAAAAAATCTCAAAACTATGTCGCTTCCTTTGGCAGCGAATATAACTGAGCCCTATTGCTCCCACTACCTATTAAGTGCAAAATATGCCACCTTTTTGGCTATAATAAAAAACCGAGCCCTGATGCTCGTGTCACCTTTTAGAAACAAAATAACCTGAGCCCTCTGCTCCTTTGACAGCCTTTGAAGGTGAGACGGTCCGTGTCCTGCCTTGGTTGCCAGATGTCGCGGTCCCGATCGCGCAACAGGTCACTTGACCCCTAAATAGCCAAAAGCTTGTGACCTCAACATGAAACCAAAATTTTTCTCACCCTTTTTCAGGAATCTGTCAGATAACCTCTTTTTAACCTTCAATACCCTTTTTGTATTGTTGAACCACTATTCCAACCTTTTATGAAATAAAACACCTTTTTTGTAAAACTCTTAATATATTTTGATCTTCCTTGAGTGAGATAAAGGGAAAAACTGAATTCTCAAGTAAATAAAACAGGCATGCAGCCCACTGCTGCACCAGCTGGCCTCTCACAACCATGCAGTAATCTTTTTGACAGTCTCAGGGGGGACGTAACATGAAGGCGGAGGCAGGGGAGGAGGAACAAATCCTGCCTTGTAACCTGCACAACCAGAAAAAATTGATATTGTCACCTGTCAAACCACGACAGATTTGTGTATAGTGCTTTGCTTGGGGAAAAGGCAGATTTAAGCTAGCTTTAGGATTCGGGGCATGTGGTCAATTGTTGAGCACAGTTAGGGAATTGGGTAAGCGATGGGTTTAAGAATCTTCATTTTCAATTTTTCCCCACCTTTTTCTTTGTTCTGTTTAGGTGATTTCCCCAGTCTTTTGAGGGCTTAAGGGGCTCAGATTGGGATTCAAGGGATAGTTAGGGCTTTTGGGAGGGGTGGAAGGTAGGGGTCATCAGCTTGTACTGCTGTGACTGTCATTGGGGATCATCAGATTGCAACAATGTTACATTTGTGGCTTTTAGGATTAACCAGATTTCTCTGTTGTCCCATCTAGCTTGCAGCTTGGTTTGGGGAAGAAACCAGGTTTTAGCTATATCCAGGGTCGGGGGAATGGTTACAACTGCTAAGCTCAGTTAGGGGATTGGGTTTGTTGGGGTGGGTTTATGGGCAAACCCAAAGCCTGAAGGAATATTTGGCCAATGAGGGTGAAATTGTCTGATGAATCAGACTAAGGGCAAGGAGACAGGCTCCCCTCACATCACTTTACTTTCCTTAATATCAATCACTTGCTCAAATTAAGCTTATCACTTTCACTTAACTTAAATCACTTTTCCTGAAAAATTTTATGTCTTTACTGGTCGGCGTCTCGCGAGCTAAGCAAATCTTTTGAAGGGGGTGACAACATCAGAATCAAAAGTCAGTTGTCGTGCTACGTAAACAAACTTCAAAATAGTAAATATACCTAATACTTTTGTGCTATAAAATGCATAAAAATTAGCTCTTACCTTACTTTTTTTGTCTGTTTCATTTTTGTTACCATTTTCATGAGAGCTATTTACTTAAACAACATTTTAGCTAAAGGAGAGGCCTGCAGAAGCAAAACCAGCTCCAAGTTTAATATTAAACTCTATTAAGCTGGCACTTAAAATTAAATGAAGTTTTGTTTTGTGTTGTGTTGTATTATAATATGATTCAAAAGATCTCTGTAATGGTATGGTAAGCAATTCAAATATATTTTTGGTTTTTTTGTAATTTTCTTTTTAATTTAGGCTGGCAATAAGAAAAGTATGACATTAAGTAATTCCCAACCAAAACAGGTGGGCATAAAAATAGTGTAACTGGTGGAAAGACCCTTTTTTGGTCAGGTTTGGTACAGAAACTACAGATAAAAGACGGTTCAACTTATCTATTGAATAAAGAATTGAAGCCCTGAAAACTAAAAAAACTTGAATTAATTAAGAAATAAACTTCAAATTTTTGTCCAGCTTATGATTTTTAGAATGGAGTTTATTGTCAGGGCCATAACCTCTAAGGTCGTACTGGTCTTTGTGAACCTTGTTATCCTTAAATTTCACGAACTGATATGACCACTATAGTATGTTCATCTTCATTTTTCTTTCAATTTAAGATCCTCTTTTTACTTGCTGTCAAAATCTTTAGGCTAAAAACCTAATTTCTTTTGATATGAGGTTTTTGTTGCCCAAGAAGTATCAAAATTTGGTGTCAGTTGTCAATTAACCCACAATTTAATTATTTAATTATAATATTTAGGTTTTTAAATCTCAATATTCTGCATAAACAGACAAAAATATCCTTTGAAAGACTGAGTGTGAGTTAAATCATATTTTAAAATTAGGTGAAACACCTGTTTCTGTTTTCATGTTTTAAACAACCAATTCTGTAGCTTAATTTTGATAATTTTTGCTCATCATATTTGATAAATATCTTCTCTTGACTATAAAATCTTAGTAAAGTGCTTCCACCCATAAATAATTTTTCAACTTGTCTCTGATTTCTTTAATTATTAATGGCTTTGCGGATCAAATCCTATGCTATGTTACAAAATTAAATATTCATAAAGTTAAATATCTCAAAATAAACACCATCTTGGCTCAAAGCAAGTTCAACAACAGGTAAATTTATCCTTAAGAATCTCACAAATGAATTTAAAAGTCATCATTTTTTATTGGATCTTTTGTGAGAATATTATATTAAATGTATTTTCAATATCTGGCTATACAAGGCAAGGCAATTTTTCTTATTTATTTCTTACATTTAAAGGGTTTACGACGACAGCTGAATTCAACAGCTGACCTTGTCACCACCGAGCTACAAGCAGACCGCCTGGTTAGGCGCACTCTAGATTTTATTACTCTATGGGGATTCCCTTCATTCATTGAAGCCTGAAGGTGAGATAAAGTTCATAGATTCATCCTCTTCCTGCAAATGATCTAATCTTTTCCCCTTGGAACATTTGGTATTTCCAGAATTCTACATCCTTATTACCAAATGAATCATTCAAGAAACAGTTTTGTCCTTCTACTGAACCATTTTGTTACATTTTTGTGGAAACCATGGGGTCAATAGGTTGCTAAATGACATGATCATTAAAAGTTCCAAATAGATGAAGTATGTTAGCACCACCAGCCTTCACTCTCCCTTGGGAATACTTAGCCTTACTTTTTGGGTGACTTTCTTATAACACTCTAGCTTTCTCTATATCATAGATAAAGGTGTGTGATCGCATCTCAGCCAGTTGGGTAGGTCCCTCTCGTGTTGTTTCCCCTCCTGACTATCTCCAACTCTGACAGCTCCCAACCGGCCTGCGTTGACCGTGGCAGTGACTCGTGCGCGCCTTTCCCTGCCTTTGTTCGTAGCTGATCTTGGCTATAGACACCTAAATCCTATGCTATTTTGTGATTATCATTTTTTCTCCAAAATTATTCCTTTAACAGCCCAGCTCGACTTCCTTGAAAGTCATTGTCCGTCCGACACTTGGCTCTTGTGAGTACCTTTTTTATGCACTGGGACATTTTTAATTTTTAAATCCCTTTGTTTGCCCTTTTTTAGGCTGCTCTTCAGCCTCATATGGAACGCTTGAGCGAGCTTTGTGAGGAGGTTGCCGATCTCTATCATCAAGAACACGACTTGCTGGCTTGGTTGGACGCTAATCCTGAATAGCTATAATTTTTTTCAATAAAAACTCTTCGTATTTTATTTGCTTCTTTGGACTAAAAAAGACAATTATTGGGTGGGACCCCTTGCTCCTCTAATCTGTAATCTCTCCTGTCTGCACTTTTCGCTCCGAAAATTTAATCGTGAGTGACCTCTTTGGCCTCCCTATCTGAGGTCCAGGCTAGTCAGGCAGCCCTGCCTGCCCACGCAGCCTAACCACCATCCTGTAGAGATGTGGTTAGTTTTTATACACCTTTGCTTCATCCTTTCCATTAATCTAGAGCGTTTGTAAGAAAGTAAACTTTATTACTCCACTTCGTTCGTTAAAAGTTATTAATAAAGCAATACTATCCACCTTTCGCCTTTTACCCACAGGCGTTCCAACCTTCACCACCCTTTTATGGCTCAAGCCCTTGCACTGCTTTTTTGTGGCTTGGTTAAATCAGTGAAAGTCTGTCTTGATTTGTTTGCACCAATAAATCAAATCACCATCAAATCCCTCAGCATTTGGCAAGATGCAAATCTTTCCAGTCTTCAATTAGTGCATTTCTAGCATCTTATCTTATTTTAAAATCTTTGCCAATTAAAACTAATTTGACGAAGGAATTCCATTTAATCAACACCTGTGCATGATATGATACTGTAGATGCATTACTTTATAAGTGTAGCTTGACCTCAAGCTCAATGAATTTGTATTCGGAAGATTTAGTCTAACATATTAACAAAAATTTAGCCGTAGTAAGAAAGTGGTAGTGTTGAGCAGATCCTTAATCGAATCTAAATCCTTGTCCTGAAGTAAAGCTAAACTGCTGGTGGCCTTGACCAAAAAAGGCCTAAATAAAAATTGGTATAAACATGGAGAATAATTTTTTTGGTTGCAGCTGAATATTACTTGGAAAATTTGGTTTGGATCAATATCGGAATATCCATGACCACCCCCTCCTTCTAGATCTTCAACGTCGCACCCATTGTCGTAACGAGACTTCTTCTTTGAATCAGACAAAACCCCGTAGGCCTCTCCAATTTCCTTGAACTTCTTTTCGTGTTCACGCTTTTCTTCATCAGAAGAGCTTGAGTGTCGATCTGGAACAGAGTAAAACTTGATATAGGTTAGTCAAGATTTTAGTAACAGAAAATTACCAGGGTGGTGAGCAAGTGCCCTTTTGCGGTATGCCCTTTTTATTTCTTCGTCAGAGGCACCTCTTGTAATTCCAAGTATTTTGTAATAGTCTTTACGTTTACTTTTTTTCAGTTCTAGTTTTGCGTTTTGCAAAAGTTGACGGTATTCCTGCATAAAAAATCATTGAATCTCACTGAGGAAGCAATTACAGAGGGCAGTTTACCGCATTGCTTCGATCTGCCTTTGTAATAGATTCGTAGTCACGAACAGCCTCCTCGTACATTTCCTTTAAATGTAAATGATGTTTAGTGTACATCTTAGTTATTAAGCAATCTTTCAATACCATTTCCATGTATGACCGAGCTCTCCTTAGCTGAGCTTTCAAATATTTATCGTCGAGGTTCAGAGCGGCAGTGCAATCATCAATGGATTCTTTCAATTTCTTCAACTTGGTGAAAATATAAATTTCAATTATCAGTTGTAAAAATGTTTCACTTTTTCACTCACTTTTGCAGCAACAGTTGCTCTATTGAAGTATAATTTTGCATTTATTGACTTTGTTTTTGGATCTATAGTCAAGGCTTCAGTGTATAAATCATAAGCCTCAGAAAACTTTCCACCATTAAAAGCAGCATTTCCTTCCTCTTTTTTCTGACGTAAAGATTTAGCCCGCTAAAAGAGATTTAAAAATTTAGTTATGAGCTTATTTGAAATTACCAAAATAAAGAATCTACCTTAAAAGCGTCTTTAGCTTTGAGATGGTCAGGCGCTAATCTTAACACTTGCTGAAAGTGGGTAAAAGCCTTGTCGACATGGTCCTCGTAGTAAAGACACAATCCTCGAACAAACATGGCCTCAACGTTAGTATTGTCAAGTCGAAGCATATCATTTGCAACTTCCTATAACCAATAAAAGCAAAATATTTTTGTTATTTTCATGGATTTTTGCAAATAATTTTGATAAGTTATTAAAATTTTAAGACTACTGTCATTACAACTAGGTCAAAATGTCATGCCTGAGCCTCAAAGTATCTTCCAAGGTCAGCTAGGCACTCAGCCCGCAAAAGTTTGAGAGCATGGGATGCTGTTGCTATCTCTAGTGCACGATCGAGGCAGAATAGGGCCTTTAGATATGAAAAGACTCATGGTAAAAAACACTCGACCAAATATTTTGTGTTATTATTTCACCTTGCGAGGATCTCCTGTTGAGAGTGCAAGATTAGCATCTCCTTGGAGCTTTTGTAGGTTTTGTAAAAAAGCCCTTTCTTGTGTGACTATAGCACTATTTGGTTCAAGATTTTGAACTTGGTCTAAAGCTTGGTTTGCAGAGATAACGTCACCAGTTAATGTGCAACACTTTGCAACACGAATGTAACCTTGCTGAACTGTGGATCAAGCTGAAAATAAAAATTAAATTAATGTAAAAAAGGGCAAAACTAAACAAAAAAAGAAAGGATTGGATTGAATTTAGAAACCATGAACTGTCAGTCCATTTTTTTAAAAAAACCTACAAATGCCAGAATTCAAACCCACAGCACCTGGTTCGCCAACCACTTGACCACATCTAATTAATCGAGATATTCGATGCTTTAAAAATAAAAACAAACCTGCACTGATGTCCTTGCATCTTCCAGGGCTTTTGAATACTGTCCTAGCATCATATAACAGGCAGCTCTATTACTATAGAAGGCTGGTGAATCTGGGCACAAATCTGAAAGGTTTGAAAATCTTTCAGGTTTGGAACAATTTTTTGAGATTGCAAGTTGATATTTACCAATTGCTTCAGAATATCTTTGAAGGGCATCTCTATAGTTTTTGGTCTTATATAGTTCATTTCCTTCTTCTTTTCTTTGATCAGCGAGGCTATAATTAAAAAAAACTAATTAAACATGATTGTGATTTCACCAATCTGACTTCAAGGATTATCTTAATTGAAAGTTAATCAAAACTGATAAAAACGTCGTGAACCAACTAATTTTGTTTGAAACAGACCCGTGTGTAAAAATATCGCAAGTTGTTTCCATGAAATTTCTTTTCGTATGAACTATTTCAGAAAGATTATAAAACAGTACTAAAATGTTTCAGTAATCACAAGGTCATACAAAAAAATAGCTGAGGCCCAGACAATACTTTTTAAACTATGTCACAAAAGAGAGACGAAGAGTGAGGTCAAATAGTGAATTCACCTTTTCGTGTCGTTTAGTTGAGGCGAAACCTCCATTTCTTCACTGGTGCCCATCTTAACAAAAGCTGATTTTCTTTCCGACTAATACTAAAAGGGTTCAAGTCACAATTGAACCTCTGATCCTACCAGTTCTTTTTGGAACCCCAATTTTGCAACCTACAAGCACAGGTTTGCTTGACGAAGAGAAAGAATGAGAATCAAAGAAATGTTATTGATGGAGTTAGCCTAGTAGCGAAAAGATTTCTCACATGCATGCAGCTGGCCTTGTGCTCCTTGTCATGCACATGCTGCTCTGGGCTGTGGGCCACCACAGATATCTACAAAGTAAAAAGTGAGTTGATCAAAGCTTTCTATGATATAGCTCAAAGAATCCACAGTGATCCATCCATAGTTATTTAAAGTTTAATTTTTCCAATACTTGGCCATAACAGTACAACATGTAGAGAGATATTTTTTTTATGAATCAATTTTCCTCTTTCCTCGTGAGGTTCATCTCTTTAATCAAAGATGGAGCCTTGTCTTGAATCTCGGTCTTCAACTCAGTTACTGGGTGCAGGTACCAAGATATCTGGATTATTGCCATATCACCACAGATGAGGAAAGACCAAAATTTATGGGTAACTTTTCCTCCTTCGTCTAGGTTCCAAAAGGAAAAATAGCAACGATCATTAAAGTGGAAACCTGTTAGTTCAAAGTTTAACAGTACAACCGATTAAACCTCATCGATGTTTTCCCAGCATATCCGAGCCATTTCTGCTTTACAGGGGACGTCCACCAAACCAGCCGTGTAGGTAAATTTAGTCGTAACTGCGAACAAGTACTCCCACAGATTACTAGCAACCTAGGTAGGTATTAATCAAGCACAATTAAGAAGGAAGTGGAATGTCGCTCAGCTCAAACACTTGTTCAACCTTGTTTTCTGTCGTGTACAAACAATGGATGAGTCAAATACAAGATGAATGAATGAATCTCTAAAGACCCCTGCAATTATTGTGATGATTGGGTGCACAATAAAGTAGGCCATCTTTGCTAGGGGCGAGAATGAAAGGTTGATGAAGTAAGGGTCTTATTTCTGTTGTACCTCACCCCAATGGCGTAAGAAACTCGAATGGGACGTAGACCTTTATTTTTGCATCAATTCCGATCAATAGTTGTAGCTCAATAACTTCTCTGGGTGTCTAAAACAACATTTGCAATGATTGGCTGTTTAAAACATTGGTTTCTTCTCAAGAGTCTTCAAAAAAGAAATAGAAAATAAATCTGGAAAGGTGGCTCGCTTAAAATAATGATCTTGGAAAATACAATTTATTCAAGTTGCAAGACCTATAAGTATTTTCAGACTTTGAAATGATTTCAAATAAAACCAAATCTGCATGTAAGATTTTAGACTCAGAAGAGCATCTCAGTTAATAATAGTTGTTAAAAATTACACGGGGATTGGACATTGTTGTGTTTTACGAGAAAGGAAACGATATAGCACTCTGGGCGTTGAAATGAGTGAGTGTCTTTTCGATTGTCCTTTTTTGGCTTTTTAGTTACCAGTTGATATCGACCTTCAGTTTTCCACCATCACCCTCAGAGACAAACCTTTTGCGGCCTCTGTTTGGAAGCTTTCTTACAGTCTCGTCATCTATGTATCCGGCTTTCCTAATTAACAGTCCTCTTTTATCGTAAGCTTTCTTAGAGCTGGCTATCAATGACTTACCTTGACATGACGACAAATCTCTCGAAAATGGAATAAGCAGCCGGTACATCAATGGCAAGATCTGGCAAGCTGTCATAGATCCGTTCAAACCCCTGTTTAACAACAATATGAATTTTCCCGTTACTCGCGCCGCGAAAGAAAAGTGAATTACCACTTTCATTTGGTCGATTGAAACGACAAAAGTGTCGAACAGGTGCTTTAGCAGCTTTGTCATGGCCTCTTCTGTTTTGGTGTGCATGTCTTCTACTACCATAAGAGCACCCTAAATGAAAGATTCGGTGTCAATATATCATGGTAAAAATGAAAGCAACAAATTTACCCTATATACTAGCTCGTGATGAAAGTGTGGGACCTCCAACTCTAAAAGGCATCTAGTAGCTTCCTTGAGATCACCACTGCACAAGTATTCTTTTAAGAGCAATCTAATTTTTTTTACCTTAAAAAGAATAGATTTTTGTGATTACTTCTGCTTGAGCAATTACCAACATCCCCTCCTCTCCTCTAACTAAGAGATTTGAGATCAAATCATACCAAGTACTTGACCGGACGTATTCCACCACCGACGCCCCACACATTGTCTAAGCGTACGAGTCCATGCTTCATTGACAATAAATTTTGAGCACGCTAAATTTGAAGAGACGTTTACATCCACCACCTATGATAACATAATTGAGCAAGCAGTTACCTGCAGAGCATTGCGAGCTTCCTCATCTTCCACGTGACCTTTGTATGATTTGATAAATTTTGGCGGTACGCAATCATCAGCAATCGCACGTGCGATGAAGTTACCCAATATGTCAACAGCATCTAGAGTTATAGAAATTAAGTATTTTGAACTGACAACTTGAAAATGTAATGTGTAAAAAATCCAATTTTTTTACCCGGAGTGTCCAAAATGAGATCAGGCAGCTGACGTAAGAGAAAATCGAATGCTAGAAGGTTTAAAAAATCGGGGGTCATAAACTGAAAAATATTATCAAAAATCAATCTAACCTTTTCCTAAGTCTCTTTGGGTGATGACTTTCAGGTAAAGATCCGAAATTAGGGTACTTGTCATTTCACGGTGCGAGGGCTTGTGGTCCATAGCCATTTCAATCAAAAGCGTAATTATCATCCAGCGCCTTAAAAAAAAGTTTTCTTACACGACACAAAATGCAAACAAAGTTTGTTACTTGTCTCCAAAATTGGGTAACATCTCGTGGAGGGTAAACTGCACTTCACATGTTTCACCGTGCTCAAAGTATTCGCGAAACAACGGCTCCAACATCTTCAGGATGTCAGGCTCTGACAACTCGGGTACAAGGACCTCGAGGCTAGCATTTTGATCCTAAAAGCAATCCCACTTATTAAAGCTGAGGGCTCTCAAGTCTTAGTCAAACTGTGAAAAAACCTGCTCATCTGAATCGTAGTTTGGATCATTGGGATCTACCCAGGGAGTTTCTAACTCGCATCCCGGCTTGCCCCAAGTACCCTTTCCGCCACCACCTCCTAAAATTTTTGAGGCCTTTATTTTGAGAAATTCTAGGAGCCAGAAATAAGAGAAATATTTATATAATCTGTTCAACTAGATTTACCTTTCTTTGGCAGACCCCTGCCAAAACGATTCCTTGACTTGCGAGAATTTTTCGATAATCTGCCGGAAAAAAACCATTTTAGGCTCTCTTCAATATACTAGACTGTGGCAATACAAGCTTTAGCTACAAAGCAGGTCTCCTAGAAATAACTATGAAGCTCGTTACTTAGTTACTCCATTGGCCGAGACAGTTCCCGCAAATTTTCCACCTTCACTCATAGAGTAAGCGCGTTCTCTGTTGGGCCGTTTTGGCCGCTGAATCGGACGTTGAGCACTTCCGTCACCCACTGAACCACCACCTTGAGAAGTATCTGGGATGTGAGAAATGTCGCCGGCAGAGGCTCGTCTAAAAAACCACGAAAGACTGAATCGTCTCCTTGCTGGCATTTTTATGATAAATGTACCTACCTATTATCCCCATCCCCATAGAGTTGCAAAACCTCCAGCTCTTCGTCGACTTCTTCGATCATATCTCCAGAGTAACACCGGGACTTGTTTCTTGTCCTATCAAACCTGTCCTCCAACGCATCCAGCAACTCAATCGAGTAGGGGCTGGACTTGCGGCTCAACTACATGTAAAGATTCCATATGCATAAAACGCTCGGTACGTTACTCAAACATGAAAGTAGACAAAGAATATAACTTACTGACTGGGCTGAATCCTCTGGATCCATTTTTGAAAGGAAAGCTTTCCTCTTACCCTCAGAGTCTTGACAATTCTTGATTAATAGGCCAGTTAAAATATTAAGGCAAGTAGTACCTTTCTTTGAAGAGACTTTTAGTGCGTGTTTTCGCCTCGCAGCTAAGATTCCTATATGTAGATGTAGTAAGTAAAGCAAGCGTCTCGTTTCAAGCTACAAACATAGCTACTTTGAAGACCGAGTCAAGAATCGAGACTTCCTCAATCATGAAAATAAATTGCGTTGTTACCAGGGTGACCGGAAAAGAAAGAATAATGTACAAAACAAGTCAGCTAGATTTCTAAGACAATTTAGAGAAACTCTAGGAGACGAATACATCTAGGAAATAAAACAAATTGTTTGGAATGATTTATGAATCGAAAATAAAGAGTCCACCTTTCTATCTCAAACAAAAAAATGATTCGTAAACTTGATGAAGGATGGAAGATTTAAGGGACTTTTTCTTTTCAAATCTTTCCACTTTGAAAGGATAAATCTTCCTTATTTTTGATCCTTGTAAAGGTTAAATTTAAGAAACTTTTAGATGTAATTTTTTCCTCGTCATTAAGGTCTTCAATAAATCAGGTCACTCTGTCTTCTGGTTCTATTTTCACATGTGCGCATGAAGAAATTGGTCTGTAGAGATCTGTGCCTACGTGAGCCAAACTGCCGAAGTTGCGAGACCGACTTGAGCTGGTGTCAAATTTCCGCCAATATAAGAGAGGTTTCGTGCCCACTTGAAATTCAGCAGCTGCTGACGTTTTCTAAATTTTGTAATTTGTATGTAGAAACAGAAACTACTAAGCAAAAATACCGAAAACTCTATAAGGTTTTGATCTAAATTCAGCTATTAAATCCTTTTTCGGACTGAGTTTTGAAAAGATACAAAATTCAAAATGGGAGGTCTATTCAGTTATTTCAAAAACTTATTTGGGACCCGAGAAATGAGAATTTTGATACTAGGACTTGACGGAGCCGGAAAAACAACTCTCCTCTACAGGTTGCAGGTAAACTTCATCTTTCTAGCACAATTTCAGAATATTCTGTCGTAAAATTGTGTTCTGGGTTGTAGGTTGGCGAAGTTGTGACTACCATTCCTACCATTGGGTTTAACGTGGAGCAAGTAACATACAAAAACCTTAAATTTCAAGTTTGGGATCTGGGAGGACAGACAAGTATCAGGTATCAGAATCATGTAAAAAATAAAGTTAGTTTGAGATTTGATTAGCTTTGTAAATTTTCGTCTTAGATTCTCGGTTTCTTTTAAGACATTTGCAGTTAAAAAAGAGCTGCAATCTTTTCTTTTCCTGCAAATTCGAACTAATTCTAAGTCTAGATAACTTTAATCATTGTTTTTGCCATGCAAATAGTCATCAAAAATACTAAGTTAATTCCACTTTTGTTTAATTTTTTATTCTCTTTTTGTCAGACCTTACTGGAGGTGTTACTATTCCAACACCGATGCAATCATTTATGTTGTTGACTCTGCTGACCGCGACAGAATAGGTATTTCAAAGCAGGAGCTTGTGTCTATGCTAGAGGTAAACTTTGGTTGTTATAAATAAGTATGCAAACACAATCAAAAGTTTAAATAATATTTTCAATGTTTGAAACAATTTTTCAACTTAACTAGGAAGACGAATTGAAAGGTTCTATTCTTGTCGTTTTGGCCAATAAGCAAGATATAGAGGGGGCTATGTCGGTCACTGAGGTATTTTATTTTCAATTTTCTAGTCAAATCAACTTCTTAATGTTCTTTGTTTTTCTGATCAAAAGGTCCATCAAGCCCTTGGTTTAGAAGCTTTAAAAAATAGGACCTTCCAGGTACAATATATTTTTATTTGAAGAACCCTTAGCCCTCGTTAGTCTAACTTTTATTTTTATCTATCAACTTTTTATTTTTAGATTTTTAAGTCTAGCGTCATTAAAGGTGATGGTCTCGACGAAGCAATGGAGTGGCTCTCCAATTCTCTGTCAAGCAAAAAATAGCAGTTTTTCAAAATTTTACTTTATGCCTCGTGTGCGTGTGTTTTGATATTTGTTATTATATATGTTTTTATTTTTCCTAGCCCTTGTGATTTCATTTTTATTTCCAAGAAGAGGATTGCACCTGATCATTTCTGGCGGTACGGCAGTACTGACCATTACTTAAAACATATTCTGTCGATCCAAACTTTCCATAACCGTTGAGCACCTAGTCAAAGTAAAAATTGACACGTCTATAATTTCGACTTACATCCCTTGTAAAAATATACGACAATAAAGCAAATGTAATTGAAAGATTTTCACGTTTACTGGTCTATTAAAACTTTGAGATTTCTGTTAGGGGTGTGTTCGAACTGTGTCGACCTATTCCAACCAAGTGTCGAATATCCCAGCGACCGAATCCCACACGGAGTCTTCACACTTAACTCTTGAGGAAAATTCTTCAACTGGAACAAGTGTGAAAAACAAGTCCTGATAACTTAAATCACATCGTGGTTCTTTTCCTTGCACGCTATCAATTGAAGGCATTTAACAAAACTTGAAAACTGTGATCTAATATACAATGTCTAACAATTTGGCATCTGTAATACCGTTTCATTCAAAGTTTTCCTACATACTTTTTGAATCTTTAGGACAGAAAGTACCAATGAGTATTCTTTTCAGAAATCTTAGCTTTTTATGAATAGAAAATGAAAGAATAGTAATTTATTTTGTGCTTGCAAAATTTGTAAAATAAATGGCCATTAATCATTTTTGACAATATAGTTTGCTCGCAAACACAAAACGACAGACCTCTCAAGGCAATAATTCAATATAACCATTTTCTCCAATTATGAGTTTAATCATCAATTATTATGACATCGTCATCGCTCTCCTCGAATACCTGGCGACCATTCCCTTCGCTCTCAGTATCACTTTCATCACTTTGAGTTTCTTCCTCTTCTTCGTATTCTGCCTCCTCTTCTCCATCAACAAACTCTTGCTCCTCCTCGCCCTCCTCATATTCAAGTTCTTCATCAGCCTCCTCATAATCAGCTTCGCCTTCAATTTCTTCACCCTCCATGGCAACCTCTTCTACGCTGACTGGATCTTCTTCTCCGACTTCAGCAGATTTATATGTGTCTTGGCTTCCTTTTTCGAGCTGCCTGTCGTTATTTTCTATATTCTAAAAAGTATTGTTAGGTTAATGGCTAATTTTAAATGGTCATTAGAAGGTTTAGAATTAAAATGAAGAAAATATTCATGTCACGGTGGTGGATAAAAACTTACTTTATTTTCCTCAACATGTTCCTTTTTAGAGTCGAGCACATCTTCATTAAAAAGAGTGTCCTCGAATTGAACCGTCTCAACGAACGTTTCAACGGCCTCAAAAGTCTATCAATTAAAATATTTAACCAATTTTAATAAAAAACCCATTAAATTTTTTTTACCTGCTTTGAAAACAGGTCCATTAACAAAGCAGCAAGAAATACTGGGACCGAATGTTGCCTCTTCAAATGGAGATTTATCAGGTCTTCTTTTGTAGCAAGCAAATCCGATTCCATCTGATAAAAGGGACAAAAATAGTTCCTTGAAGTTTGTTAGTTCAAAAGAGTTTTTGTAAAACCCTTACTAGATGCATTTCACCTTCCCCATCTTTTTTAAACATGAGGACATCTCCAGGGTTTTCATAATAAATGGGATAAAGTTTATAAACGTCTTGGTTGGAGTTGGAGTCGACTCGATAGCCTGTAAGACGGGTGACCGCCTCTCTAAAATCTTGTGAAGTTTTCTTGAAGACCTCAATTATTCTTTGACGTCTTATTTCGGAGGACCGCAACTGCTCTTGCAAATCTAAACGGAGAGACACTCAAAAATTTTGCTATTCGAAAAAAGTATTTTGTATATTCAAAAGGATAATTCTTTACCATCAAGTATCTTACATGGCACAGTTTCGCTAACTTTGTCGCCAACCTTTTAAAAAAAAGAATGGAGAACAAAATTATATTTGAAAAAAAATTAGCCCACTCACCAAAATAGTTAAATCTTTTGTCACTCCTTCTTCAAGGAGCTTTATTCTTGCTTTGAGAGATTGATTTTCCCTTTGAAGTTTTTCAATGGTAACATTGAGTTCTTCTTGAGCTTGAGCAGCAGGATTGTCCCTAGAATCTTTCGATGATAATAACAGAAATATTGAAAACTTTAAGGTTTTATTTACCTTAAGTGCAAAACTTTGGTATTAAGAGGATTAAAATCTCCCTTCATTTCTCGTCTTTTTAGTTCGAATTCTAACTCATCTCGTTCAAAGGTAACCTTTTCCAGTTTGACTTCTGAAAGCTTTAACCTCTCATACTCCCCTTGCAGCTGACAATAAGACGATACTTTTTTCTCGAGCTCCTCAATCGTAGCTTGTTGGCGGGTGTTCAAATCCCTCAGCACACCAAGTCGGTCCTTTTTGAACATTAAATAATGAAATAAAATTATGAAATTGCAGTGCAAAACTCTTGCCTCGTCAAATTGGCTTCCAGTAATTGTTAACTCGTGCTCATACGAGTCTAGAATTTTCTTGTAGCTGTCCCTTTCCTATGAAAGTTTGGAAGTTACAT
>Ga0194133_10002870_pt1 | contig 25487 bp, 20 predicted proteins | sample TA2KigOf40mmetaG_FD_155448 | JGI IMG/M metagenome (GOLD analysis project Ga0194133, IMG submission 155448) | Freshwater microbial communities from Lake Tanganyika, Tanzania - TA2015055 Kigoma Offshore 40m | ecosystem: Environmental > Aquatic > Freshwater > Lake | place: Tanzania: Lake... | reverse complement strand
ACGATCGAGCAACTCAGCGCCCCCACACGCCTGCTCGCCGGCCCCTGGTCGCACGCCGCACCTACGTCGAGCGCGCCCGGCCCGCGTATCGACCATGTGCCGCAGATGGCGGCCTTCTTCGCCGAGCACCTCGGCGCACCGCCTGGTGCGCCCGCGCCCCTGCCTGAGTGGTCGCTCCCGCATGCCTGGTACTGCCGCTACTCCCACGCCCCCGATCCCGTGCTCGACATCGTTCCAGGGGAGTGGCGCGCTGACACGTGGCCTTCGCCGCGCTTATCGACGCAGACCCTCACTCTCGCCGACCGCCCGCCCTACGCCGTGCGCCCCGATGTCGGCATGGACGCCTGGATCTCGTGCGCCGGCCACCTGCCCTACGGCCAGTCCGGCGACCAGCGCGTCGACGACGCGAAGTCGATGACCTGGGACTTCCCCGTCGCCGAGCCGATCGAGATCGCCGGCCACGCCCACCTGCGCGCGCACGTCACCGCCACGTGCCCGCACCCGATCCTCGCGGTGCGCGTGTGTGATGTTGATCAGGACGGTACGTCGACCCTCGTCTCCCGCGGCACGCTCCTCATCGGGCCCGATGGTGACGTAGAGGTGGAGCTCGAGGCCACTGCGTACCGCTGGCTGCCCAGCCGCACCCTGCGGGTGAGCGTCGCCGGCGCGGACTGGCCCAATGTCGTCGCACCCGGCGGCCCCGGATTCCTGACGCTGCGTGATGCGACCCTCACGTTGCCGATCTACCAGCCCGACATGAGCGCACCCGTCCCCGACTTCGCCATCGGCAATCCGGAATCCAGCGAGGACGTCGACGGCATCACTTGGCGCGTCGAGCGCGATGTCGCTCGCCGCGTTACGCGCTGTGTCGTCGGCTCGAAGTCCCACTACGAGACGCCCTTCGGCTTCGCCAGCGAGCGCTACGACGGCTGGGTGAGTGTCGACGAGCGGACCTTCGGCCAGCACGCCCACTCCGATGTCGAGTTCGTCCTTTCGTTCCCGGAGGTGACCTCCACCGTGCATTCGATCATGGACCTCACCACATCGGGCAACACCTACGAAATCAGCATCAACCTGACCGTGAAGGACGGCAGTACCGTCATCCGCGAGCGCTCTTGGCAGCAGACCTTTCCGCGGGCCTAGCGAACTTGATGAACGTCGACCAGGTCGCGAGAACGCAGCCACTCCCGGACCTCGTCGAGGAATTCCAGCAGCAGGGTTGGGCGGCGGCGCTCGATGAGTCGGACCGTCCAGGCTCCCTGAGTCCACTACCTTCGACAGGCCACAGCGTGGGCAGATCAAACCCTTCACCCATCCGATGGACGGTGGGCTGCGACGTACGGCAGAATACTCCCGTGGAGGCAGCCCTCGCCCGCGAGCACTACGTCGACGCGGCGATGTTTCAGCGCGAGCGCGATATGCTTCGTCACGAGTGGACATGCCTCGGCCGCCTCCACGCCCTCGGTCTCACCGAGCGCGGCCGCGTCGCCGTCGTGGACTTCTATGGCGAGTCCCTCCTCGTGACGGATGATGGCCAACTCCATGCACTCGTCAACGTCTGCCGCCATCGTGGCTCCCAACTGATGCCCACGGATTCGCCCCCGTGCGGTGCCAGGGCGATCCGCTGCCCGTATCACTCGTGGACGTACGCCCTTGACGGCTCGCTCATGCACGCACCGCATGTCGACGGAATCGACCCCGCTGACTTCGCCCTCACCACGCTCGCCGCCGACACCTGGGGCGGCTTCCTATGGGTGGCCGAGTCCCCTCGCACCACACTGCTCGACCAACTCGGCCCCATCCCCGAGCGCATCAGGCGCTACCCGCTCGCGGACTTGCGCCTTGGACTGCGTTTCGAGTACGACGTGCAGGCGAACTGGAAGGTTATTGCCGAGAACTACAACGAGTGCTATCACTGCGGGCCCGTGCACCCCGAGCTCAGTCGCCTCGTGCCCGCCTTTGCCAGCGGTGGCAAGGACATTCCCTGGGAAGACGGCGTCCCGCACCGTGAGGGGGCCTGGACGTTCACTATGAGTGGCACCACTGAGCGCGCACCCTTCCCTAACCTCGACGAGCACGAGCGCGTCAAGCACAAGGGTGAACTCGTCTACCCCAACCTCTTGCTCAGCCTGTCCGCCGAGCACGTCGCGGCCTACACCCTCAGCCCGCAAGCGATCGACCGCACTCACGTCGTGTGCGACCTGCTCTTCCATCCGGTCGAGACCGTCAAGGACACATTCGACCCTTCTGACGCCGGCGACCTGTGGGACCTGGTCAATCGCCAGGACTGGGCCATCTGCGAGTCAGTGCAGCGCGGCATGTCATCGCGCTACTTCCAGGGCGGCTGGTACGCGCCCATGGAGGACGACTCCCTTGACATTCGCCATTGGCTGTTTCCACGTCTCCAATTGTGATATGAAGCATCGAACCCAGATCGAGGAGTCCCCCATGCGCCGTTTCCTCGCCACTGCCGCCGCCATGTTCATCGCGTTCGGTGCCACAGCCCTCGCCACGCCGGCCCAGGCCGAGGAGCCGGTCGTGCTCACCATCGGCGTCGGCGAGGACATCGACTCGGCCAACCCCTTCACGGGCTTGTCATCCCTCTCCTATGAGGTTTCGACGCTGCAGTACCCGACGCTCACGCAGTACGCGTCGGAGGACTTCGGCATCGTGCCGGGCCTGGCGGAGTCGTGGGAGGAATCCCCCGACCAGAAGTTCTGGACCTACACGCTGCGACCAGGCATGAAGTGGAGCGATGGCACCCCGCTCACCGCTGAGGATGTCGCCTACACCTTCAATCGCATCATCGACGGCAAGTACGAGAAGACCAACTTCGGCTCTTATACCGAGAGCATGGTGCGCGCTGAGGCCCTGGACGACGTGACAGTGCGCATTGAGGTATCGCGCCCAAGCCCGGTCATGGACCACCTCTTCGTCTTCATCCTCCCCAAGCACATCTGGGAGGGCATCGACGGCAAGGAGGTACGCAAGTACGAAAACGTCGGTACGCCGGACTCCCCGACGGTTGGCTCCGGCCCCTTCGTCATGGTCGAGCGGCAGCCCGGCCAGTTCACCCGCCTGCAGGTCAATCCCAACTGGTGGGGTGGCGAGCGCCCGGTCGACGAGGTCATCTTCAAGGTTTACAACAACCCTGATGCCCTCGGCCAGGCGCTGAAGACGGGCGAGATCGACTTCGCTGTGGGCCTTGACCTGGGCGTCTACGAATCATTGCAGGGCATCCCCGAGATCACCACCGTTTCCGCGCAGCCGGCGAGCTACAGTGAGATCGCTTTCAACATGGGTGCCGCGCTCGACAACGGCACGCCGATCGGTGACGGCAATCCGCTGTTGAAGGACAAGGCATTGCGGCAGGCGCTGAACTGGGCGGTTGACCGACAGGCCATCGTCGACAAGGTGCTCGGCGGTCAGGGCCAGCCCGGCACGACGATCATCCCGCCCCTCTACACGCAGTGGCATTTGAATCCTTCGAACCTCTACACCTACGACCCAGCGAAAGCCAGCGAATTGCTCGATGCTGCCGGGTATCCGGTCGGATCAGACGGAGTACGCGCGGACGCGCAGGGCAATCGCCTGAGCTTCCGCCTCACCTACCGCAGCGACGATCCCTATTCGCAGAAGTCCGCGGAGTTCGCGCAGTCCTACTTCAGTGATGTCGGTGTCGAGATAAGCCTTGAGGGCGTGTCGGAGGATGCGCTCTACGAGGTCGTCGGCCAGGGCAACTTTGACATGTTCGAGTGGGGCTGGGGCGTGGAGCCCGATCCCAACTACATGCTCTCCACCTTCACCTGCTTGTCTCGCTCCTACGAAGAGGACGGCACGATCTACGCTAACCTGTCGGACTCGTTCTATTGCAACCCCGAATACGACAAGCTCTTCGATGAGCAGGCGCAGGAGACTGACTTCGCCAAGCGGCAGGCGATCGTCCAGCAAATGCAGCAGATGCTCTACGACGATGCGCCCTACCTGATTACCTATTACGCCAATGGTCTGCAGGCGTACCGTAATGATCGCTTCACCGGATGGGTCCCGCAGCCAGCTGACGGCGGAACCCTCGTCTTCCAGTGGGGTACCTGGTCGTTCTTCAATGTCGAGCCGGTTAGCGGTGAGTCCGCAGCGCCCGATGCTTCAGCGTCACCGAGTGCCAGCGGTGAGGCGGCCGCGCCGTCGACTCCGACGACCGAGACGAGTTCTGGCGGGGTGAGCACCGGCCTCATCGTCGGCTTGCTCGTCGCGGTGCTCGTCATCGCGGTGCTCGTCCTGCTGGTGGTGCGCAACCGGCGATCGGCGGGTGTGGATTCGCGCGAATGAGCCACGTTGATGGCCGCCTCGCTCGCATCCACTACAAGCAAGAGGGCGAGGGACCCGACATCGTATGGGTGTCGGGTGCCGGTGGCACGATAGATTCGTGGGACGCCTACCAGGTGCCCTACTTCCGCGACGGATTTCGCAATACGACGTTCGACTGCCGAGGCGTGGGCGGTACGACCACCGATCAGCCCCAACCGTGGGATATCACCGACTTCGCCGTCGACGTCATCGACTTGATCGAGGCGGTGTGCTCGCCACCGGTGGCCCTGGTCGGGCTGTCCTTCGGTGGCGGGATCGTGCAGCAGGTGGCCATCGACCGTCCTGATCTCCTGGCCGTGTGCATCCCGATGGGCACGGGTGCGGTCAGTCGCGGCTGGACCTGGGACTACCAGATGGCGGAGATCGAGTGGCGGCGCGCGGGCAATCGTCTCGATGGCATGATGGCCGTCACGCACTACGCGGCCATGTACTACCCGGCCCGTGTGCTCGGTGATCCCGTGCTGTGGCCCAAGCTCCGCGATGAGTTGCTGGAGTACTACGAGACAGACACTGCGGAGGAGTCGCTCATCGCCCAGTGGCTTCCGTGTGTGCTCTTCGATCAGCGTGAGCAGTTGCCCCACGTGCGTGTGCCGATGCACGTGATCGCCTTCGACCAGGATGTCCAGGCAGTGCCTCAGGACAACGAAGAGGTCGCCGCGCTCGTGCCCGGTGCGCAACTGCACATGTTCGAGGGCATGGGGCACTGCTCGATATACGGGCACACCCAGGACATCCTCAACCCCTACATCAGAGATCTGGTGAAGCGCTACCTCTAGCGCATGCGCGAGCCGCTGGGGTCGTACGCCGGCTCAGTAAGCACAGTGGCGGGGCGGCGTTCACCGATGACCGACACCTCGACTGCGCCTGACACGTCGACATCGACCAACGCCAGCGCTAGGCTCGATTGCACATGGTGGCCGTAGGCACCCGAGGTCGTCACGCCGACGACGCGATCGCCGACCCACACGGGCTCATCGCCCACGGCATCCGCGTCGCAGTCGCCCAGGTCGAGGGTGACCATTCGCCGTTTGGGGCCGGCGGCGCGTTCGGCGAGCGCCGCCTCCTTGCCCACGAAGTCCTTCTCCCAGTCGATGAAGCGGTCGAGCCCGGTCTCGCCCGGCGTGTAGGCCTGGGTGAACTCGGTCGACCAGATACCGAACCCTTTCTCGATGCGCAGCGAGTCGATCGCACGGTCACCCACGGGCGTGACACCGAGATCGGCGAGCCGGCGCCACAGTGTCGCCTGCTGCTCGGCAGGGACGGTGAGTTCGTAGCCGAGTTCGCCGGCCAGCGACATGCGAGCGACCAGGACGTCGCCGAAAAATCGGGCGTCCATGAAGCGGAAGCCCTCGAGAGGCTCCCCGATGACGGCCTCGGCAATCTCGCGCGATCGCGGCCCGGACAGAGCGAAGCCGAGCCACCTGCCCGACAGGTTGTCGATCTCCACGCCGTCGACCATGTGCTCGGTGAACCAGCGCATGTGCCATTCCTGCAGGTAGTACGAGCCGATGACCCAGAATCGGTCATCGGCGATGCGAGTCACCGACAGGTCGCCCATGAGCGTGCCCTTGGGGTGCAGCATGGGTGTCAGCCCCATGCGACCCACCGCGGGAATCCGCCCGGCGAGCAGTCGATCCAGCCACACCTGCGCGTGGGGTCCGGTCACCTCGTAGCGCGAGTACACGCCCGTCTCGTAGGCGCCGACGTCGGTGCGCACGGCCTCGACCTCGGCGGCGATGTAGGGCAAGGCGTTGTCGCGCTGCAGCGACGGCTCATGCACGAAGTCGACGGGCGCGAAGAACTGCGGCACCTCCAGGCCCCAGGTGACGCCGAACTGCGCGCCCGCCGCCTTGAGGTCGTCGTAGGCGGGCGTGGTGTGCAAGGGTCGGCCGGCGGGCAGTTGCTCATGCGGGTAGGTCGTGAGGAAGCGTCGCGCGTAGAACTGGTGGGTCGTCGGGAGCAGGTAGGAGTCGTCAGCCGCCCAGTCGCCGAAGCGCGTGACGTCCATGGCGTAGACGTCGTCACCGGGGTCGCCGTCGACGATCCAGTTGGAGATGGCCAGGCCAACGGCGGCTCCCTGGGAGTAGCCGGCCATAACGCCCGCGGCCGCCCAGTAGCCGGGCAGCCCGCGCACCGGCCCCACGAGCGGATTGCCATCGGGGGTGATGGCGAACGCGCCGTGGACCCATCTCTTGATGCCCGCGGCCTCAAGCGCGGGAAAGCGCGCGAAGCCGATGGTGAGCTCGTCGGCAATGCGATCAATGTCGGGAGGCAGCAGCGTCGCGCCGAAGTCCCACGGCGCGCCCTCGGGATGCCAGTGGTTGGGGTTGGCCTCGTAGACGCCGAGCACTGCGCCGTTCTGCTCGCGCTGCAGGTAGGTCCAGCCCTCGAGATCGGTGACCGCGGGCATCGCCCAGTCGATGGCCATGATCTCCGGCACGTCTTCGGTGACCAGGTAGTGGTGCAGGATCGGCGTCACCGGGTGATCGATGCCGACCATCTGGCCGACCTTGCGCCCCCACATGCCAGCGGCGTTGACGACGTGCTCGGCGCGAATGGGCCCCTTCTCGGTCTGGAGCTGCCAGCCATCGCGGGTGCGCTTCATGCTGAGCACGCGATTGTGCGTGATGATCGTTGCGCCGCGGTTGCGTGCGGCGCTGGCGTAGGCGTAGACGGCACCGTTGGGGTCGAGATTGCCTTCATCTGGATCGAAGAGGCCGCCGACCAGTCCATCGGGATTGACGATGGGGACCAGGTCGACGATCTCGTCGACGCCCATCAGGCGCGCTCCCTCGTGGCCCATCATCTGGTGCCACGCGACCTCAGCCTGGAGCCAGCGCATGCGCTCCGGCGTACACGCGAGCTCGATGCCACCCGAGAGCTTCAAGCCGATGTCGACGCCGCTCTCAGCGGCCACCTTTGGGTACATCTCGATGGTGTAGCTCTGAAGTGCGGCGACGACCGGATCGTTGTTGATGGCGTGGAACCCACCCGCCGCATGCCAGCTCGAGCCCGCCGTCAGCTCCGTGCGTTCGACGAGGGCAATGTCGCTCCACCCCTTCGCTGCTAGGTGGTACAGGACGCTGGTGCCGGTGATGCCTCCGCCTATGACGACAACGCGGTAGGACTCCATGTGAAAACTTCCTCAAGGTCAGGCGAAAGGCCTAGGGTAGCGGGTTGGCGCGTTCGCCGTTCACGACGCCTCCTGAGGCGTGCTCCGATACCGAGGGTTTCCTCCCTGCGGGCAGCACTGCGATCGGACTGCGGCAATTTCCTCGCCCAAGGCAAGCAGGTCGTCACCGAGCTCTCTATCCAGCCACGGCGCCGACGAATCTCCGGCCGCCGACTCCCCGGGACTTTGATGGCCGGCAGCCACTTCGCGCCCGAGGGTGTTAATCCCACGATGTGGCCCTGCGACGGGCTGGTGTCGTAGCACAGTGCCGGGGTGGTCGGCGTCTGACGCACCAGCCAGCGAGTCAATGTCTATCGGTGACGCAGGCACGCCACGTGATGACCCGCATCCGGTGATAGCACCGCAAGCATCGTGGTCGCGCACTCCGCCATCACTACCGGGCACCTGGGATGGAAGCGGCAGCCTGACGGGATCCGCGCCGGATCCGGCGGCTCGCCGCTCAGTACGATCTGCTCGGTGTGACCCACGTCGGGCACCACCGACAGCAACGCCTGCGTGTAGGGGTGTTCGGGCGACTGCAGCACGTCGGCGGCCGGCCCGCACTCCACGATGCGCCCGAGATACATGACCGCGACGCGGTCGGCGATGTTCCACGCGAGCCCCAGGTCGTGCGTCACGACGAGCACCGTCAGGCTCAGCTCATCACGCAGCCGCAGCAGCAGGCTGAGGATCTCCCCGCGCACCGATGCATCCAGGCTCGACACCGGCTCGTCCGCGATGAGTACGCGCGGCTCGAGCACCAGGGCCCCCGCGATCACCACGCGCTGGCGCTGCCCGCCCGACAGCTCATGCGGATACCGCAGGAAGAATCTCTCCGGCGGCCGCAATCCCGCGCGCGACAGCGCCTGGGCCACCAGCTCCTGCTCGTCGCCGGGCACGCGGTGTATGCGCAACCCCTCGGCCACCGCGTCGTAGACGGTGTGGCGCGGATTGAGCGCGCCCAGCGGATCTTGCAGCACCAGCTGCACCTGCCGCCGATAGCCCTTGAGCCTCTTATAGTCCAGCGGCCGACCCTCGAAGGACACCGTGCCCGCGGTCGGCTTCTCCAAGCCCAGCAGCGTGCGCGCCAGCGTGGTTTTGCCGCATCCCGACTCGCCCACCAGCGCGAGGATCTCGCCGGCACCGAGGTCGAGGTCGACACCATCGACCGCCCGCACTGGGCCGAAGGCCACCGTGAGGTCGCGTGTCGACAGGATCATGCGCCCACCCGGATACACCGCACGCCGTCGACCAAAGCCACCGACGCGCTCGTGCACTCATCCACCGCAATCGGGCAGCGCGGATGGAACGCGCAGCCCGCGGGGATGTCGCCCGGATACGGCGGATCGCCGGGCAGACCGACAGGCGCATACCGAGCTGCCGGATCGCCCACGCGCGGGAACGCTCCCGCCAGCGCCTTCGTGTAGGGGTGTTTCGGGTGGTCGAAGATCTCCAGTGCCGCGCCTGTCTCCACCACCTGCCCGGCATACATCACCGCGATGCGGTCGCACGTCGTGCCAAGCACGCCGAGGTCGTGCGAGATGAGCACCATGCCCATGCCGAGGTCGCGCACGAGACCGGTGAGCAGGTCGAGCACCTGTGCCTGCACCATCACGTCGAGAGCCGTCGTGGGCTCATCGGCCACGATGAGATCGGGGGAGCACGCCAAGGCCATGGCGATCATCACGCGCTGGCGTTGCCCGCCAGACAGTTGATGCGGATACGACTTCGCGCGGGATGCCGGCAGGCCGACCTGCATCAGCAGCTGGGCGACGCGCGCATCGACGTCCTTGGCCGTCTTGTGCAGGCGGATCGGCTCGGCAATCTGGTCGCCGATCGACTGCACCGGGTTGAGTGCGTGCAGCGCCCCCTGGAAGACGATCGCCGCCTCGGCCCACCGCACTGAGCGCAGCTTGCCCCACTTCATGGTCAGCACGTCGACGTCGTCGAGCAGCATCTCGCCGCCGATCGCAGCGTTCTCTGGAAGCAAACGCAAAACTGTGGCTGCGAGCGTCGACTTGCCGCACCCCGACTCACCCGCGATGCCGAGCACCTCGCCTCGCTCGACCAACAGCGTCACCCCGCGTACGGCCGGGATCGGCCCCTCGGCTGACGCGTAATCAACCGTGACGTCGCGGAACTCCAGCAGGCTCATGCCGTCGCTCCTCTCGGATCCAGAATCCTCTCTAACGCCCGGCCCACCAGCGTAAAGGCCAGCACGACCAGCACCACGCAGATGCCGGGCGGCAGCACGAACCACCACGCGCCACGGCTGACCGCGCCGGATGAGAACGCGCGGTCCAGGAGGGCACCCCACGACGGCGCGAGCGGATCGCCCAGGCCCAGGAACGACAGCGTCGTCTCCGACAGGATGACGATGGCTACGGTCAGCGTGGTGTTAGCGAGGACGAGCGGTAGGACGTTGGGCAGCACGTGCCGCGTCATCTGGTGCCAGTTTCCCGCGCCGAGTGCCTTGGACCGCTCGATGTAGGGGCGCTCCTCGATCGACAGTGTCTGCGCGCGGATCAACCGTGCCGTGCCCGCCCACGACGTGATGCCGATGACGATGATGAGGTTGAGCGTGCTCGGCCCCAGCACGGTCGCGAGCACGATGGCCAGCGGCAGGAATGGGATCACCAGGAACCAGTCGGTCGCGCCCACCAGCACGTGGCTGCCCGGCCCGCGGAAGTGCCCGGCCATGATGCCCACCGCCGTGCCGATGATCATCGCGACCAGCGTCGCCGCGATGCCCACCGTTAGCGAGATACGCGTGCCGTAGGCGAGGAGCAGGATCAGCGATCGCCCGGAGTCGTCGGTGCCGAGCGGATAGGCCAGTGACGGTCCGTCGAAGCGCTCGCCGTCGGCCTTGGTCACGTCGAGTGCATCGTCGGGGATGAGGATCGGCGCGAGGATCGCGACCAGCACGAAGAAGACCAGGATGATCAGGCCGGCCATGCCCGCGCGGTCGTGCCGGTACGTCGTCCAGAAGCGACCGAACGCTGCCTTGCGACGCTGCGTCGCGACGCTGCTCATGTGCGCACCCGACTCATGAGCGCACCCGACTCATGTGCGCACCCGACTCATGAGCGCACCCTGGGATCGATGATGGCGTAGAGCAGCTCGGCGAGGAGGTTGGCGACGATCACCGCGATGGAGAAGAGCAGGAAGGTGGCCTGCAGCAGCGGGATATCCGGCCCACGCAACGCCTCATAGGTCAGCAGCCCCAGCCCCGGCCACGAAAACACCGTCTCGACCGTGATCGCGCCGGTCACGACGAAGCCCAGCGACAGGAAGATCAGCGTGATCGTCGGCAGCAGGGCATTGGGCACCGCGTGCTTCTGCCGCACCATCACATCGCGCAACCCCTTGGCACGCGCGAGCGCCAGGTATTCCTGCTTGCGTTCGTCGATCAGCGATGCGCGCATCACCAGCGAGTAGTCGGCGAGGTAGATCAGTGTCAGGGTCGTACACGGCAGGACCATGTGCCACAGCACGTTGAGCCACCCCAGCGGCGTGGACGTGTCGACCCCCGGCGTGACGATGCCGCCCACGGGGAACAGCCCCGGTATCCCGAATGCCCCCACCGAGAAGACGATGAGGAGCATCATGCCGAGCCAGAACTCAGGCATGGAGTAGAGCGTGAGCGTGGTGCCGGTGGAGGTCTTGTCGAAGCGGCTGCCGGGCTTCCATCCGGCGCGGATGCCGATCCAGATGCCGATGATGGAGGCCAGCACGATCGCCGTGCCGAGCAGCAGTAGCGTCGGCCACACACGCTCCCCGATCATCTCCCACACGGGCCGCGAGAAGCGCGTGGAGTCGATGCCTGGGTCGAAGGGATTGCGCACGTAGGTCAGGAACTGCTCAAGGATCGGCTTGTCGAGCGCGCGGCGCAGCTCGGCCAGTTGCTCGGCGTCCTGGTTGCGACCGCGCGTGTAGAGGCCGATCGGGTCGCCAGGCAGCAGGCGGAAGAGGAAGAAGTTGAAGACCACGACGAAGGCGAGCGTGATGAAGGCGCGCAGCACTTTGCCGCCGACGGTGCGCAGGACCGACCCGGAGACCCGGGGCGCACGGATCGGATCGGGCTCGCCGACCGCGGCGTCCTGGAGAAGGCTCACTCCCGGCTGTCCACTGAGGCTGAGCGCCGACTGCGCACGAGCACAAGGACGAGGACGACGATCACGAGCGCGGCGACCACCAGTGAGATGACGAGCCCGGTGCTGGAGCCACCCGACGACGCCGGCTCCGTCTCGCCGCCCGCGCTGCCCTGATCCGTGGCCCCTGGAGACGCCGATGCACCATCCGAGCCACCCGTGTCCGCGGAGTCGGCGCCCACGGGAGCGACATTGGCGTAGGAATACGTGCCGTACTGGAAGAGCAGCGACCCGCTGCCCTCCGGCTGCCCGAGGAATCCGGTGAAGCGATCCGAGCGGTAGGCCTCGAGGTTGTCGTAGTAGAAGGTGATGACGTAGGCCACGTTGTCGTAGATGATCTGCTGCATCTGCTTGACGATCTCAGCGCGCGCGGCCTGGTCGGTCTCCTCGGACTGCGCGGCATAGAGCGCGTCGTACTCCGGATCGCAGAAGAACGAGTCTGACAGGTCAGCGTAGATCGTGTCGCCGTCCTTGTAGGAGCGCTTGGCACAGGTGAATGTCGAGAGCTGGTAGTCCGGATCCGGCTCGACCACCCAGCCCCATTCGAACATGTCGAACTCGCCGCGGCCGATGATCTCGTAGAGCGCGTCATCGGTGACCGGCTTGATGTTGGCCTCGATGCCGATCTCGGCCAGATACGACTTGATGTACTCCCCGGACTTCACCGAGGTATCAGAGTCGCTGCGCACGAAGTAGCGGTAGCTCATCGGCACGCCATCCGGCCCGATGCGGATGCCGTCGGGGCCCATGGCGTAGCCGGCCTCGTCGAGGATCTGATTGGCGAGCGCAGGGTCGTAGGGCTGCGTCGCGGGATCGACGTGCAGGGTCGTGTAGAGCGGCGGGATGATCGTCGATCCCGGAGTGCCGTAGCCGTCGAGCACGGCGTCGACCAGCTGCTGGCGGTCGATCGCGTGCGAGATCGCCTGGCGCACGGCGAGGTCCTGGATGTGCGGGTTGCCGTCGCCGATTGGCGTGCCGTCGGAGAGCGCGGCACCCATGTTGAAGGCGAGCTCGTTGAAGCCTGAATAGGCACCGGCATACGTCGTGATGCCTTCGACGCCCTCGAGCGTGGAGAAGACATCGGCGGTGAGGCCCTCGGCGAAGTCGACCTCGCCCTTCTTCAGCGCCTGCGCGAGCGCATCGGGGTTGTTGTAGATGCGGAAGATCAACTCGTCGACCTTGGGCCGACCGCCGTAGTAGGTGTCGTTGGCCACTAGGCGGATGAACTGCCCCGCCTGGCGCTCGGTCACGAGGAACGGCCCGGAGCCGACGAGTGTCTCGCCCTCGCCGGGCTCATTGGCGAACGACTTCACCGCCTTGCCGTCGATCGCGCTCCAGACGTGCTCGGGGAGGATGTAGACGGCCAGTCGCTCCATGATCGGCGACGGTGCCTTGACGGTCACGACGACGGTGCGGTCGTCGGTGGCCGAGACGCCGGTGACATTGCGCAGGTAGTTGCCGTAGTTGGTCTTCTCGTATCGGCCATCCAGGATGCGGTTGAAGGTGTAGACGACGTCGTTGGCGGTCAGCGGCGTGCCGTCGGACCACACGAGGTCGGGGCGCAGAGTGTAGGTCCAGGTCTTGCCGTCGGCCGACTCCTCCCACGATTCCGCCAGGCCCGGTGCGGGCGTGAAGTCGGCGTTGCTGGGCTGCATCAAGGTGGAGTACTGCAGTTGATACATCTCGTAGGACTCCGCGAGGATGCCGGTGAAGGGATTGAGGGAGTCGACGTCGCTGAGCATGCCGACGGTGAAGACCACCGGGTCGGCAGCCTGGGCCGATGGCGCGACGGCCGCGGGGGCCAGGGCGATCGCCCCGGCAGTGATTCCGACGATAAGCCTGCGGATCATGTTCACTCCCTCGTTAGTGTCGGTCCGTGCAGCCGCCCCTCGCCCGTCGCGATGACGACGCTGACCCCTACGCCTGGCTCCGTCACCCATCGCCCGAGGCGACCGACTATCTCGCGGCGGAGCGCGCCTACTTCGACGACCGCACTGCCACCGTGGCCCCGGCCGCGGCGAGCATCGTGGCGGAGTTGCGCGCGCGCACCCCCAACGCTGAACGCTCGGTCAGCTGGGCCCACGGAGCCTATGCCTACTACAGTTTCACACCCCCCGGCCGGGAGTTGCCCGAAATGCGACGCAGCGGCGGCGGTCGCGAGCAGACCCTGCTCGACATGGCGGGGTTCGGATCGTCCTACGCCGCGGCCGGCGTCATCGAGCCGAGCCCCGACGATGCGCTTCTGGCCTACTCGGTCGACCTGACCGGCGCGGAGGTCTACGCCCTGCGCTTCCGCGACGCGGCGACGGGCGATGACCTGCCGATCAAGGTGGAGCAGACCTACTACACCGGCGCATGGTCGGCTGACAGTCGCTGGTTCCTCTACACCGTGCCCGATCACCTCAACCGCCCGTGCGAGGTCTGGCGCATCGATGTCACGACCGGCGATCGCCACCTTGTGCTCGCTGAGCCCGATCAGCGCTTCGAGCTCGTGATCGAGCGCAGTCGCAGTGGTGCCCACATCGTCATAACCGCGCAGTCGCGCAATACGACGGAGGTGTGGGTCATCCCCGCCGACGACCCGGCGGCTGTCCCCGCGTCACTGCGCGGGCGTACGCCCGGTGTGGAATACCGCGTCGAGCACGACGGCGAGCGCGACCGCTGGCTCGCGATCACGAACGCCGACGACGAGGAGTTCGCCATCGTCGGCGATGACGGCTTCCGCATCGCCAACCCGGGGGAGCGCGTCCACGACGTGCTCGCCTTCACCGACTGCCTGGTCACCGAGCAGCGCGTCGACGGCGGGTGCCGCATCCGAGTGCTCGAGCCTGATGGCACCCTCAGGTTCGAGATCACCCCCGATGAGCCCGGTGGCAGCCTGCGCCTCGGGCATAACGAGGACAGTCGGGCGCCTTTCGTCACGGTAGTGACCGAGTCATTCACGACGCCCACCGCGTGGTGGGACGTCGACCTGCGCACGGGCGAGCGCACGTTGCGCCATCGGCGCGACGTGCCGAATCACGATCCGAGTGCCTACGTCAGCGAGGTCGTGCAAGCGACGGCAACCGACGGCTGGCGCATCCCCGTCGTCGTCACGCGGCGCCGCGACACTCCGCTCGATGGCACGGCGCCGTGCTTGCTCTACGGCTACGGCTCTTACGAGTCGGTGGACGATCCGTGCTTCGATGCGAGCCTGCTGCCACTGCTCGATCGGGGCGTGGTCTTCGCCAAGGCCCACATCCGCGGCGGGGGCGAGGTGAGCCGACGGCAGTGGATCGACGGACACCTGATGGCCAAGCGCAACACCTTCACCGACTTCATTGCCACAGCCGACCACCTGGCCGACGGAATCGTCGACGGCAAGCGCATCGTCAGTCGCGGCCTGTCGGCTGGCGGCCTCCTGCAGGGCGCGGTCTACTTCATGGCGCCGCAGCGCTGGGCCGGTGTCATCGCCGAGGTGCCGTTCGTCGACTGCGTCAACTCGATGCTCGACACCGAGATCCCGCTGACCATCACCGAATGGGAGGAGTGGGGCAACCCCGCGATCCCGGAGCAGCGCGACTACATGGAGTCCTACACGCCCTACTCCAACCTTCCCGCGCCCGAACTCCGCCCCGCGCTCCTCGTCACCGGTGCCGTGCACGACCCGCGCGTGCTCGTGCATGAGCCGGCCAAGTGGGTAGCCGCACTTCGGCACTCCGATCCCCAGCACGGCCATCGGCCCAACATCACCGATCGCGGCAGTGTCACCTTCAAGGTCGAGTTGGGTGAGGGCTCCCACGTCGGCCAGGTGGCGCGGTATGCCGCGCTGCAGGAGGAGGCCGAGGTCCTCGCCTGGACCCTCGCCGTCCTCGACCGCCTTCGCGACACTGCACGGCATACGCTCGGCACATGAAGCGGCCTTTGGTCATCGGGTTGGTGTCGGCCGCAGTGGTCGCGACGGCCCTTCCAGCTCAGGCCATGACCCCCCGCACTGCGGGCTGGAGCCCGTTCGTGCCGCCTTCTGCCAGTGAACTGGCGCTGTTGCGCGAAGGCCTGCCGCAGATTCTCTATACGGTCACCTGCGGTGGTCTCACCGCCACCGGCTGGTCCGCCGATGCATTCAACGACACCGTCGGGGATTGGGACACCGTTCTCGTCACAACGCCGTCGGTCGCGCGGGCGTGCTTGACCGCGGCGCCCACCGTGCAGCAGGGCGACGACACCTTCGAAGCAAAGGGCTGGAACTCCGCGGCCGCCGCGGGATTGGTCTTGCTCACCGGGGAGCGCTACTACGCCGACTGGGACTTCGTGCCGTCTCCGAGGGTGGGCCAATGGCTCGCCGTGGGCGCGCGTGGAGCAAGCGCACAACCTCTCGACCTACTCCAGCGGCGGGTCGCGACCGTCGGCGATGACACCTTCACCCTCGACCAGGCCATCGACGCTGCCTATGGCGGCGCACCAGTCATGGACAACCGCGGACGCGTCCTGGGGGTCATGTCGCAGGCCGGCATCGAGGTAACGGGGACTCCCCAGTTCTGCGCGGTGCTCTTCGATTGCACCGATCCCACCCGCGTCTGGTGGGACATCACGGCTCCCTCCAAGGTGACCAGGGCCAAGGCCGTCGGCGCCAAGGGGTCGGTCGTGGTCACGTGGGGGCCTGTCACCGATGACGGCGGCGCCGAGGTCGCCTACTGGTATCACTCGGGCGACGGTGTGTGGAAGTATTCCGACGCGTTCCGTGTGGTCATCAAGGCACGTGCCCGCACGAAGGTGCAGGTGACGATCGTCTCCATCAACGACGCTGGACCCGGGCCGAGCACCACGGTGACGGCCCGGGCCAAGTAGGCGCTAGACCGCCTTCAGCGCGTAGAGGTGGTAGCGCTGGATCGCCACGAGCGCCATCGTCTCGATGGTCGCGATCTGCGGCTCCGAGAAGACCCAGTTCTTCTGCTTGGGCACGAACTTGTTGGCCTCGACCTCGATGATCGCTGCGCCGTCGTACATCCAGATGGAGATCTCGTCGGCCGACTCGCGTGAGGGCTTCGCACCGGGCTCGGGCTCGACGTATTGCACGTCTTCGTTGATGATCAATTGCTGCTGGCCATACATGCCGGATCGGACGATGACCTCGATGGTGACGGTTGCCTCGCCGATCTTCTTGCCCGACTCATCCTTGATGTCGTGCTTATGGGTGCCCGCGCAGGCACCGGCGGCGTTCAAGAGCTTCTGCCACGCGAACTCAGCGGTCTGCACGTCGGCGTATTGGTAGACGGACTGCGCGACGTCGAAGATGTGGCCCTCTTTGCTCTGCTTGACGTCGGACGTCATCATCGAGCCGTTGGTGGACTTCTGGCCCTTGATCGGGGTGCCCTTGGTGAAGCACTCCACCGGGGTCATGCCCTTGACCGAGACCTTCGCCTCGTAGAGGTCGGTGCTGCCCAGCCATTTGGGGATCCACGACTCCTTGAGCAGGATCTGCTTCAGGCCCTTGTCGTTGAGCGCGACGTATTCGAGGTCGGCGGCCTGGGCCTGGCCGACGAGGGCGAAGGGCAGCAGGGCTGCGGCGATGAGGGCTGCTGTGCGGCGCATGGGTCCTCCTGGATGGCTGGTGGATTCACGCTAGTGGAGGCGGTGCCTCGCCGTCACGACTCCGGGGCAAAGAGGATGGTGTAGCACCGTACGGTCGCCCCAAGCAGTTGCTCGAAATCGTCGTCGAGGTCGGCCTCGGGTGCCGTCGATGACTCCGCAGCGAACTCATCCGCCGAAGCCAGGCCCTCCAGGGCCAGCCCCGTGCCGGTCCACTGGGCGAGCACGGCAAGGCCTGGCCCTTCGACGAAGCCGAGGATCGCGTGCTTGCCGTCGTCGTCGGTGCGTACGTCGACCAGCTGCGAGACGCGGAAGTCGGGCTTCATGGCCGCCTTGATCAGGGCCGCCTGCTCGGGGGTCGCCTCGTCGCACAGGGAGGCGAAGAGGGTCTCGGGGGCCGATGCCGAGGCCGAAGCGGAGTCCGAGGGTGCCGCCGAGGTCGCGGCCGCCGACGAACTCGCCGGGGCCGAGGAACTGCTGGGGGTGGCCTCCCCGCCGGGAGAGCAGGCGACCAGGAGCAGGGCGGCGGCGCCCAGGGCGCCCAGGGTGCGTCGCGGCGACATGGCTCGACCCTACGTCGGGGATGGGCCCCAGCCCGGCCCCGGACGCGACCCGTGGCCGTTTCGAGACCCCCTTCCCAGCCAGTTCCCAGGGCAGCCACTGGCCTGGCCGACCCGCGTCACCCACACTCGAAACATGTCGCTTGCACGCCGCTTCGCCGCCGCCACCGCGGTGGTCGTCGCGCTGTGCGCGATGCCCGCCACGGCAGCCCAGGCCGATGACAACGCCCTGCGCGAGCGGGCCCATGCGCGCGTCGCCGCGATCATGGACGACGCCGTCGATCTCGGCCTCTTCAGCCGTTCGCAGGAGTCCTACGTCATCGGCGCGATCATCCCGGGCAATACCGACCCCAAGGATCTCCCGACCAGGGTCGAGGAGCGCACCGTCGATGCTTTCTGGGCCATCGTCGCCGAGGGCGCGGGCCTGTCGGTCGAGCAGGTGCAGGCCCGTCTGAGTTATGGCTCGACGCTCCTGCGCATCACGGGCGCCAACTCCGAAGACGTCCGAGACCGCCTCTACCGCTGGCTCTCCCGCCCCGTCGTGGAGGCCCTCCTCGAGCGCCGGATCTCGGCGGAGGAGTCCACCGACCTGCGCGACGACATCGACCGGGCCGTGTGGCGCGTGATGGCCCAGCCCGGTGGTGGACGCGACGTCATCCTCGTGCCGCGTCGCGACTGACCCCCTCTCGGACCCGGCGCCTGGGCCTTGTCAGCGCCATCCCCTCGGGTCCGTCCCAAGCTGTTCGTGGTGGCCGTGTGCGGTAGGGCGCACTGATCCCGACCACGACGAGCATCGGCCCCCGGGTCCTCCAGAATGGAGTGAGGATCCGGGGGCCGTTTAACGTCATACTCATCCCATGGCCGTTCTCGTCGTCGACGACGATCCGTCGCTGCGTCAGGTGCTCGAGCGCGTGCTGTCATTCGAGGGCTACGACGTGGAGACAGCGCCCAACGGCTTCGACGCGCTCGAGCGCTGCCAGGCACCTGAGCACGGGGCTGCGCCACTCGACCTCGTCATCCTCGACCTCGGCCTACCCGACATCGACGGTCTCGACGTCGCCCGCAAGCTGCGCGTCAGCGGTAGCACAGTGCCGATCCTGGTGCTCACCGCGCGCGGCGATGTGGGCGATCGCGTGGCCGGCCTCGACGCGGGGGCTGACGACTACCTGCCCAAGCCCTTCGACCTGGCCGAGCTGATCGCCCGGGTGCGCGCGCTGTTGCGGCGCACCTCCCCCAACGGTGGCAGCGCCGTGCTGACCCTCGGCGACCTCACCCTTGACTCGGCCCGCCGCCAGGTGACCCGCGAGGGGGAGGAGATCGTGCTCACCAAGACCGAGTTCGCGCTGCTCCAGGTGCTCCTTGAGGCGACTGGCACGGTGGTCGAGCGAGGCGCCCTCATGAGCGAGGTGTGGGGCTTCTCCTCCCCGACCCTGGACTCCAACCTCGACACCTATGTCTCATACGTGCGTCGCAAGACCGAGGCGGGTGGCCGCACGCGCCTGGTCCACACGGTGCGCGGCGTCGGCTTCGTCGCGCGCGTGGAGTAGTCGATGCGCTCGCTGCGCACCACCGTCGCCCTCATCGTCGCCGCCGCTGTCGCGCTGTCGGTGGTTGGCCTGGCGATCGGCGTGTGGTTCCTGACGCGCAGTGCGCTCATTGGCAGTGTGGACTCCTCGCTCGAGGCACGCCTACAGGCCGGCATCTTCCTGGAGCCCGCCGAAGACGCCCCGCCGATCGTCCGCCCGCCGATCCAGGGGCAGCCGACGGTGCTCGTCGACGCCGTGCTCGCTGACGGCGACGTCTTCGAGGTCGACCGCGAGTCGTTCGACCTGCCGGCCGACGCCGAAGACGTGCGTATCGCCCAGTCGCCCCCGGGCACGCAGGCCTACTCCACTCGCGTGGCCCCCAATGGCGCGGCGGTGCGCGTGCTCACCGTCGCGGTCGTCGACGGCGCGGCCGCCAGGGCGGTGCGCTCCCTCGAGGAGACCAACACGATCCTCGTGGGCCTGGCGTCGATCCTGGCCGTCGTGGGCCTGGCGGCGGTGGGCGTGGGCGCGGGCATTGGCGTGCTCGCCGTACGACGTTCGACGATCCCGCTGGAGGAGGTCGCCGACGCGATGCGCGCGCTGTCGCGCGGTGAGCAGACCGAACCCCCCGAGGCCAAGTCGGGCGCTCCGCGCGAGGTGGTCGACGTGGTTGAGGCGACGACCGCGCTGCAGGATGCGCTGGCCCGGTCGCAGCAGCAGCAGGAGCAACTCGTGCAGGACGCCGGTCACGAACTCCGCACGCCGCTCTCCGCGCTGCGTGCCAACGTGCAGTTCGCCGCGCGCACCGCGACCGATCCCACGACACAGGACTCGCTCAACGCTGCGCAGGCCGAACTCGATGAGCTCGGCCGCCTCGTCGAGGAACTCCTCGCCCTCGCCGCTCGTGACGAGCCGGTGCGCGAGGAGATGGAGCTCGATATCCGCGGTGCCATCCCGGCCGCGGCCGAACGCCTCACTCGCCGCACCCAGCGCGAGGTCAGCATGCGCATGCCCAACGGCCCGGTGATGCTGCGCATCGACCCGGTCGGCTTCACCGAGATCATCGGCAACCTGCTCGACAACGCGGCCAAGTTCTCACCCGCAGGCACCCCCATTGTCGTGGCCCTGACTGATGAGGGCCATGAGGTCGGGATCGAGGTGCGCGATGGCGGCCCGGGCATACCCGAGGCCGAGCGCGAGACCGTCTTCGACCGCTTCCATCGCACCCCTGACGCACGCGCCATCCAGGGCTCTGGCCTGGGGCTGTCGATCGTGGCCTCGGCGGTGGCCGACGCTCGTGGCACCGTCACGTTGGGCGATGCTCCGGAGGGCGGCCTTCTCGTGCGCGTGACCCTGCCTCGCTAAGTGCGGGACCAAGGTCCTCACTTTGAGTCGACGTTCAGGAATTCCCCCCGAAGTGGCGGTCCGAGGCGGAGACTGGCCCCGTCCACCCCCGGAGGAGGTCTTCATGTCCGCAGACTCATCAGCCCATTCAGCGTCCCAGGATCCGTCGCTGGGCCGACGTGCGCTCATCACCGGCGCCGCCGTCCTCGGCGCAGCCGGCGTCGCCAGCATCGCGAGCGCCCCCAGCGCACAGGCAGGCAACGGTGACACTCTGCGACTGGGGCGCTTCAACCGCTGCACGAGCCGCACCGAGGTCGAGGGCACGCGAGATCGCTGGGTCGATGAGGGGGGGCTCTTCAACTCCATCAACACCAACTTCCTTGTCTCGCTGAGATCGACGGCACCGCCTCAGATCCTGGAGACTCTGTACGGCCTGAGGTCGGTCACCGTCGTCGAGGGGCTCAGCCCGAGAGGCGGCCAGGTGATTTCACTCGCGGGCTACGTCAACGGTCGCGGCACGGGTGTCGAGGGCACGTCTGACACCGGCATCGGCGTATCCGGCAGGTCGGATTCCGGCACCGGCGTCGATGCATCATCGAGATCCGGTCGCGGGGTCGTGGCCTCCGGCGCCACACGTGGAGTCGTCGGCGACGCAAGTAGTGCGGCGGGCATCGGAGTCGCCGGCACCGCTAATGGCACGGGAGGCACGGGCATCAAGGGCGTCGGTGAGGGCATCGGCGTCGATGGTCGCGGCGGCATCGGCGTGCTCGGCACCAGCACTGGGAGCGTGGGTGTCAAGGGCGTGTCCACGAGCGGGACCGGCGTGGAGGGCACGACCGCGACCGGAGCCCAGGCGGTCCTCGGAGCCCACAGCGCGGTCGCTGGCAACGCCGTCGGCGTCAAGGGCACGACGGCCGCATCGATCGGCGTCGGGGTCATGGGGGTCGCCTCGCACGCGGCAGGCGTGACCCAGGGCGTGCGCGGTGATGGCACCGCGAGCCCCCTCGGCACGGGAGTGACGGGTCTCGGCCAGGCCAACGGCGTCTACGGCGAGTCGCGCAAGGTAGGCGGCAAGGGAGTCTTCGGCCTCGCGACCCAGTCGGACGGCACCGCGAGCCACGGCGTCTACGGGCAGACGGCGTCCACCACAGGTGCGGGCGTCTACGGCAAGTCACCCGCCTACGACCCCGATCTTGCATGGAACGTCAGTTCCTACGGCGTTTTCGCCGACGGGGCGATCGCGAGCACGGGCCCTGCCTTCCTCGGCGCCCCCGAGTACGGCTCGGATGCACTCGCGGATGCTCGCTTCGGTGAGGGGCAGATGACGTTCGCGACGGACTTCTCCAACGCGAGCCCCAAGTTGATCATCTACGTGAAGAACACCGACGGCCGCACGTTCAAGGCGGAGCTGCCGCTGACCGCCATCTAGTGGTGCGATCTGAGGCCATGGGATGAGGCCGGTCCGCGCTTTCGCCGCGGGAATCGTCGCCATCCTGCTGGCCATCCCGGCCAACGCTACGGCTGTCGAGCGCTGGCAGCCGACCACGTCCGACCGTCTGCACATCCAGCTGTCGGGCAACTTGCAGGTGCCCGCGTGGGCGACCTTCTTGGAGATCGACGGTGCCGAATCGACCGCTGACACCGTCTCCGATCTTCACGGGCGCGGCCTGCGTGTGGCCTGCTACGTCTCTGCTGGCACGGCCGAGGCCTATCGGGGCGACATCGCTCGTATTCCCGCGAGCGTGATCGGCAGGCCCCTCGATGAATGCTCGACGAGCGTTGGCTCGACGTACGCCACATCGCTCTGCTTGCTCCGGTGATGCAGGCACGCATCGACGACTGTGCGCGCAAGGGTTTCGACGCGATCGAGTTCGACAACGTCGATGGCTGGGCGCATGACAGCGGCTTCCCGATTGGGCGCTCGGACTCGCTCCGCTATCTGCGCTGGCTCATTCGTCAAGGGCACGCAGCAGGGCTCGCGGTGGGACTCAAGAATGCGCTCGGGCTCGTCCCGGCGCTCGCACACCGTGTCGACTGGGCCCTCAATGAGCAGTGCGTGGAGTACGACGAGTGCGACCGGTACGCGCCCCTGGTACGTCGCGGTACGCCGGTCTTCGTCCTGGAGTACGCGGGCAGGCCGAAGGAGTTCTGTGCGGTGACGGCTCGGGCCGGCCTCATCGCCCAGCGCAAGCACCTGAATCTGGACGGCTGGTCCCGCCCGTGCACGGGCGGGCCGTAAGGGCATTTCCCCGTCGTACGTTGTGGCAATTGAGATCTACAACGTCGGAGATTGAAGTCGCCCCCACTCAGTCCCCGAAGAGGCCTGCTGCCCTCGCAGCCGTGCGCTCGTCGTCGCCGGCGATCACGTGGGCGTAGGTCGTCAGCGTCGTGAACGACGACCCGTGGCCGGCGGGGGCCGAGACGTTCTGGATCGGCTCCCCTGACCGCAGCAGGTGCGTGAGATGGGTATGGCGCGCATCGTGCAGGCGCATCACCGGCAGCCCCGACTTGGCCACCTGGCGGCGGAAGGTGTCGGAAACCGTCGAGGGCAGCATCGGCGTACCGTCGGGATTGGCGAAGACAGGCGAGTCGTCGGGCAGCTCGCGCGGCAGCTCGAGCAGACGCGCACCGGGCGTGCGGTAGCCGTTGAGGCGCTTCTCCAGGTCCGCGAGCCACGCACCGTGCTCAGTCTCGCGCATGCGGCGCCACCGATCCAGCGCCTCCGCCGTACCCGGATCGATCGTAATCGTGCGTGTGGAGCGACGCGACTTCGGCGGGCCGTATCGCACATTGCCCTCACGCGAGTCCGCCTGCAGATTGCGACGCACCGTTAATCGACGTCCGACGAGATCGACATCAGCCCACTGCAGCCCCAGCGCCTCGCCGCGCCGCAGGCCCGTGGCGAAGAGCAGACGCCAGAGAGTGACGTAGCGGGAGCGGCGCGTGGACTCCAGGAAGGACTGAACCTGCTCCGGCGTCCAGATCTGAGCCTGGGTCGAGTCGGCGCGGGGCAGTTCGACGCCTGTGCAGGGGTTGTCACGGATGAAGCCGTACTTCTTCGCGTCGTTGAGAGAGGCGCGCAGGGTGTCGTGGAGACCCTTGAGGGAGCCTGCCTTGGGCAGTTCGCCGGTCGTGTCCCACGGAGTGATGGCCCGGTGCGCGAAGTAGCGCTCGATCTCCAGCACCCCCAGGTCCTCGATGGCACGGCGCGCCAGGGGGGAGTCGAGGAGGGTGTTGACGGTCCAGGTGCGGTAGCGGCGGGTGCCTTCGGCCCAGCCGGGCAGGCGGCGGGGGAGCCAGAGGAAAGTGAGGTAGTCCCCGAGCGGGGTGCGGCCGGTGGGGAGGAACTCGTCGTAGCCCGACAGGGACGGCTGTGCCGGCCCGCCGGGCCCGAAGGCACCGGGGTAGGAGGAATCGGGGGTCGGCGTACCGGGGGAGAAGTGGGTCGGCAGCGTGGCGGTCATGAGGCCTCCTCGGAGACCCCGCACCCCCGGGCGGGGAGGTCTTGTCCGACATCCCCGTCCCCCGAAGCAGACGAAACATACCAAATGGTGCGAAACGGATAAAATCGCGCTTACCGCGGGTTTGGCGGGGAGGTGGAGAAAGGCGCACATGCGGGCTTGAGGCCGTGGCCCGACGTGCCTGTGGATAACTCACCATGATGGATCCCCCGATCCCCCGACGCCCAGTGGTGAGCCGGACAACTAACTCCATGAGGCACTTCCCCACGTTGGGAATCTCCTCAGAGACACGCGCTGTTCGTAGGCCTAGACCCGCCGACCTGCTTGAATACTGCGTGGAGCGGTCTCCCTACGGTCGTTCCGATCCGGATCAGCGTGCTTGGCGTTCGTTCCGGCCGGGGATTCCCGAATGGATCCTTCGGCCCCGGGCGGGCCAAACAACGGGCACGCGTTAACGAAAGGAAAGGCATTGTCTAACGCAATGCGCTTGGGCAAGCGAACACTTGCCGGGGCTGCTGCGGGTGCCTTGGCCTTGGGTGTGCTCACGATCGCTACGGCTCCGGCGGCTTCCGCTGGTAAGAGCATCAAGCCCAAGGCGGCCATCACCAACACGGTGACGGCTGTGCGCGCAGGCACTGTAGGCACCATTCCCGCGGCCCAGTTGAAGTTTGCGAAGAGTTCGGCCAAGCCCACGATTCTCCAGTTGGTTACGGCCCCCGCGGGTGCGACCATCTTCCTCAGAGACGGGGCAGGTGGTACTCCCACCTCGACGGACGACTCGGCAACTCTCACGGCAGCCGACGGGACACTGACCACCGTGGGCACCGTCTCCGGTGACGACTCGACCTACGGCTTCGCCGTGACCATCGCGGGCTCCTACACCGCTCGCCTGGGCAACGGCACCGACACCGCCACCTTCTCGTTCACTACGGCTGGCGCGCCCGCGAGCATGACACTCACACCGGCGACCACCGAGGTCCTCGTCGGCGGCGAAGCAACGCTGACCGTCACGCTCAAGGACTCCGCTGGCAACACGACACAGCCGGCGATCGGTGACACCGTCGCCATGTCCACCAGCGGTGACGACACGCTTACTCCGACGTCGTACACGGCTGCAACTCTCTACCAGGGCACCAACACGCTGACCGTGCAGACAGATACGGCAGGCAGCCAGACCATCACGGCCACGCCGCAGGGCACGCTGCCTTCTGGTGGAGTCGCTGCTGCCACGGCGACAGTGACCGCGGCCGGCTCTGTCTCAAGCTCGGCCATCATCAACGCCACGGTGACCTCGCCGAGCAACGCCATCAATAATCCCGAGACGGGCAACAGCGTCG
>Ga0194133_10002868_pt1 | contig 25493 bp, 21 predicted proteins | sample TA2KigOf40mmetaG_FD_155448 | JGI IMG/M metagenome (GOLD analysis project Ga0194133, IMG submission 155448) | Freshwater microbial communities from Lake Tanganyika, Tanzania - TA2015055 Kigoma Offshore 40m | ecosystem: Environmental > Aquatic > Freshwater > Lake | place: Tanzania: Lake... | reverse complement strand
TTTTGTAAAAAATAAATAATTAAACCTATAATTTGTTTAGTATTATCTTTATAATTTGTTGTGTAACATGGTCTTAATGTTTTTTGTAATTCATCATATGATATTAATTGTTTTTTACTTAATGTTACAGTATTAAATATATTAAAACCATTATCATCAATATTAAATATAGTATTTGGTCCAGAAATACTATCAGGTCCTTGAGATTCTTCTGGTTTTACTATGTTAACATTATTACCAGAATTATCTACAGTATTTATTTTTAATTTTCCATCAGAACTAGTGCCATTTGTTTGAGAATTAAAAATAAATTGGGGGCCATTAATATTGTTGATAACATAGGAATTTACTGTAAAATTTGGATCTATAACCCCACTAGCATCATTAACTAAATATATATTTTTTAATACTGTTATTATAAATGCTTTATCTGATTTTGTACCACTTACATCGACAGTACCAACTAATAATATATTATTTTTATTAGAATTATAAATTAAATATTTATCAGAAGTTGTACTATTAATTGATATAGATGCTGGGTCTTTTAATATGTTAAATTCTAATGTATTTTCTGCTAATATAAATTTATTAGTTGTATTGCTATTTTGTTTTATAAAATTTTCTAAATTAAATTGTATTTTTTGTTCTGAATTAATATTATTTAATGCTTCTATATTACAAGTATCCGATAACATTGTAATTACTAATATTATTAATAATATTATTATTAACAAAATTAATATTTTTATATAGTCCATATATAATATAATAATATATTTACTAAATTTTTAATAATTTTAATATCTTTTGTTAATATCCTTTATCCGACGGCTAAAAATATAAAAGTTAAAGGTAAAAATATAAAAATTCATTTTTATATTTTTAGCGTAAGAATTTGTCTTCAACAAATTCTTTCGGAGTCTTAACTGTCATAGGTGTTTAAACACCTGAAAAAATCAATATTTTTCTTAAAAATATTGATTTTTAGAGCTTGGAGTAATCTTTGATTACTCGCAACCTATTAGGCTGTTAAGGGATATAAGCTTTGCTTAAATTTCTAATATAAGCTTTGCTTAAGTTTCAAATATTTTTCTTTATATTTCAAATATTTATTTTTATAACCTCCATTTTGTTTTACTATAGTTGAAAAATCTAATAATTCAGTATTTATATCTAGACATTTATTTAAATATTTTTTATTAAAACAATTATAAATTATTGGTATATTTGAGTATATTAAATATATTTTTTTCAATTCAATTAAATCAACATCTGTAATATTATATTCTATTTTTGTATTTGAATATGTTTTATTACCGCGTTGATCATATGATAGTGAAACTCGTGTCTTTGTTTGATATTCCGAAATATCACCAGATACATTAATTTCAGTCCCTTTTGCATTTTGTATGATATTATTCATTATATTAATTAATATTACATTTTTGTTATGTTCATAAAATTTACTATATTTTATTTCATCAAATACTTTATTATTATAATTAAATTTAAGATTTCCAAATATATTTTTATTTTCTTTCGAATATTGTAAAATATTTTTTAAAATTGGTGTTCGTTCATATTTATAATACCAATGATAATCTTTTATTTCATTATTAAAATATAAATCAAAAATAAATTTACATCCCTCTAAATAATTTGTGACAATATCATCATCTTTTTGTTTATTTTCTTTATTTTTATAAAATATATCTAATTCATTAAATTGTCGTTTTTCTTTTAATAAATTATATTTATTGTTATCTTTTAGAAAAATAAATTTATTTAATGCTAATTTATAATATAAATATTTTTGTATTTGATCTGATGGGTTTTTATTAAAAATATAATTATCATTCAAATTATTTTCATATTCACTTGGATTAACATTAAATTTAAAATCTAAATCATATATTTGTAATTCACTTTTACCATTATCTTTAATATAAATTATATTATTATATATATATTCTTCTTGTTTTTGTAATTCTCTAATATATCTAATAAAATTATATTGATTTAATATATATTTATCTCCACATTGTTCAATAATTTTAAAATTAGGATTCATAATTACAATATTAGTTAATATTTCTGTAAGTTTAGGTAAAACTTTAGCTTGTGATAATGTATCCATTGCTGGAATAAAATCATCTCCTATTAATAACAAAATAAAACATAAATCTAATAATTGCTGTGATTCTATTGATTTTTTATTAATATTAAAAAAACTATTTTGTCGCAATAAATTTATATTTGTATAATATTCTAATATGAATGTTTGTTTTCCATAATCTGGATTATCAAATTTATAATAACCTTTATAAATTGCTTCTAATTTGTGAATATATATATCTAAATTATATTTTGCATTCTGAATTAATCCAAGAATAATTAAATCGGCATCTGGAGATGTTATAACAATTTTTTTATCTTTAAGGTCATCTTTGTATTTAAATAAAAATTTCATTATTTGATGTTCTGCCTCATCTGGTTCATTTTCTATATTATTGCAAAAAATACCAATTTTTTCAAATTTTGTTTTTAATTTTTTAACTATTTCAGTATTATGACCAACTTTTGGCATTTTTATAAAATTCGAATATATTGATTCATCACCTAAACCGGTTATAGTCTTAATATTTTTATTTATATGTGAATCAATATCATCTTTAATACGTCGTTGTAACTGTTCTTTTATTTTTGAGACAGATGGGATTCCATCAAAATATATATATACACCTTCATTAAAATATAATCCAGCCATATTTTGATTTATATTATCACCATTAAATATTTCTGTATAAGATATTTGTTTATAATCACAAATCAAATATAAAATTTTATAATAGACATCTTCAATTAATACTTCTTCTATAAAATTTATATCTGCACATTTTGTTATTAATGTTTCAAATAATTTTGTACATATATTTAAATTATAATTTGTGTTCATATCTAAACCTAAATCTTTTTTAAATTCTTCTAATTTATTCCAAAATATTTGTAAATTATATTTAGATTGTTTAATTTTATTATCAATCTCATTGTATGCCGGTATGACACCCATTTCTGGATTAAATTCTTGAACATGATGATAACGTTTATAATCTGATTCTGTTTTGATTGTATTCAATAATAACATTAAATCATCAATTTCAGAATATGTGTTAAAAACAGTATAAATAATAGATTGAAAATCAAACATTATAGTATCAAATTTTGGTATATTTTTATTAAATTGCCAAGAAACTGTTCCATGTGGATCTTCCTCATATTCTCCCTCATTTTCTTCATCATTTTCTTCATCATATTCTTCTTGATATATTTGTTCATCTTGTTTATCCCATGGTTTTATTTCTGTAATAGCTTCTTTACAATTTTTTTCTAAATAAGTAAAAAATCCTTGGATTCCCATATATTATATAATATTATTATTATATAATAATATTATATATTATATCAAAAGTTTGGTTTAATTATACATTGATTATCATCTTTTTCTTCCATATTCATTTTTCCATATTGTTCAATCATAATAAAATTATAATATTTTATTAATAATACTTCTATATTATGAATATGAAATAAACCACTATATATCACAATCTTTTTATTTAATTTTACGAGATCATATAATTTTATTAATATATAGAATTCCATTATATCTGAAACTAAATCTTGAATTTTTTCAATCAGTATATCTTTATTTTCTATAGATTTTATTATATTATTTAAATATATCTTGTTTCTTTCACAAAAATTTAAGAATTTTATCATTAATTTTATATAATACCGTTTTATTACCGAATCATCTATTTTTTTGGAATATAATATCAAATCATTAAAAAAATCATGTTCTAACATAAAAAATTTATATATATTTTTTATATAATTTTTTAATGTCAAAACATTATAATCTATTGGATCAAAACTATCAATTAATTCAAAACGTATATCAAACGGTATTAAATTTTTATTTGCTATGTTATTTTCATAGAAATTGCGAACATTTTTGACATGGTCTGAATTATCCCATAATCCTATTAATGTTGTTTTATCCGCTCTAAAAGGAACTTCTTCTACCATAATAATATAATTTTTATCTAAAAGTCCTTTGAGATAATCATTAATTTGTATATCATCTTTTTTATTTGGATTGCATTGTTTTATTTTTTCATCATGATTATCAGATAATAATAATATTTCACAATCTAATGATTTATTATATAATATTGTATATCCAGTTGAACCATATATTAATTCTCTTTTTTCCATAATATAGTTTATTATATTAGTAAATTATATTATATTTTACCTAAATATATTATATAATGGAACATTGGATATATAATATTTTTATTATAATCGTATTATATAGTATATGGGCACTTGGATTAGAATTATTATCTAAAAAATATTCTCAATGTGAATGTCTATCACTTCAGACATATATTTTTGCTGGAGTAATGGCAATGATATTATTATTATTTCATATTAAAAAAGGTTGTGAACATTATAAATCTTTTAAAGATTTTAAAAAAACTCCTTTGATTGTATTACTTGGGTTAGTTATTATTTCTTCTGCTATTGTATGGGCGAATCGTCAATGGTACCAAGCTGTCAATAAAGTAAATTCTGGTATTATTTCTGCTACTACAAGCACATATATCATTTTAGTAACAATAGTATCAGCATATTTATATAGAACAAAAATATCTACAAAACAATATATTGGTATCGGAACTATTTTAGGAGGTATATTTTTATTAGTAAAGTAAATATTATTTATAACAAAAATATATTATTATAATATATAATGAATAATAAACTTATAATATTGATCCTAATCTTAATATTAATTACAATATATATTTTGTATGATAAACAAGAAAATATAGATTCAACATCTACAATACCACCTCTTTCCAATGAAGCAATACAATCTATTGCATCAGTATATAATAATCAAAATATGAAAGTTACTAATATTGAAGCAACTGGTTCTATAAAAGGAAAACTTTTAGGAGATGTATCTGGAAATCTTGTTGGTAATGTTACTGGTAATGTTTCTGGTAACGTTACTGGTAATGTTACTGGTAATGTTACTGGTAATATTATTGGTGATTTAAGTGGCAATAATATAAATATAAATAATATAAATGGATTAAGTGGATATGGTGGTAATTCAATTGTATTAGATGCACCAATTTGGCATACATCTGCATTTGTAACACAAATAGTAAATGGTAATTATTTTAAACAAAGTATGGCAGATGGTTCTAAAATTAATTTTATGTTTGTTTATCCAGATAAAAATCAAACAAATACACATATTTGGAATGGTATAGCAGTAAAAATGGGTAAACAATTTTTATTATATGAAACTACACCAACTCATACAAATGTAGGTAATGTTTTTACTTCTAATTCAAATGATCCTAATTGGAGAGGTAATATACCAAAATAAAAATTGATAGATTAATTAAAAAATTGATAGATTAATTAAAAAATTGATAGATTCAATAAAAAATTGATAGATTAAACTCTATTACTCTATTACTCTATTACTTTTTTTTAATCAATCTGTAGATTCATTAAAAAATTGAAATATATATTACCTATATTATCTTTTATTTAATTTATTATATCATTACTATAATTATGGCAAGTGCTCTTAATTTGTCTGGTTCTATCAATTCTCTTTATTTTGGGAGTTATAAACTTACTAATCCAGATGAGCTAAATACTGCTTTGTCGAATGCTATTACTGCTGGAATTCGATATTTCGATTTTGCCGAACTATACAAAAATCAATCAATGATTGGTGAATTTTTTGAAAATCTATTTAATACAACTGATAAAAAACGATCTGATTTTTGGTTCACATCAAAAGTATCGTTCCGTTCTATTCCAAAAGGAGAAGATTCGATTCGCAAATCTATTGAAAAAACATTCTCTGATCTAAAATTAGATTACATTGATTTGATGCTAATTCATGCCCCCACTAAAAATAATAAGTTGTGTTGGGATATCCTTAATGAATATAAAAATCTTGGAAAGATTAAAAATATTGGTATCTCAAATTTTAATGTAAGCGAACTTGAGAAATTTTGTAATGAGATCGCTAATCCACAAGATATTTTTTGCAATCAGATTGAATTTAATCCATTTCTCAATCGAACAGAACTTATCAATCTATGTAAACAAAAAGATATTAAACTCTCTTGTTATGGTACTCTTTATAAGTCAAATGATTTTATCGATTCACTCCAAGACAAATATAATAAAACAACAAAACAAATTTTGATCCAGTTTGCTATTCAAAAAGGATTTAATCCTATTATTATGGCTATTGACAAAAATCATATTGAAGAAGACTTTAATTATAAACCTTTTCAGATTGAACAAGATGATTACGATAAGATGGATTTATTGGATGAGAATTATAGCCTGTATAAACGTTATCTTTGATAACGTTTCAAGAAAATTTATTTAGATAAATTTTGTATAAACATTATCTTTTATATCTTTTCCAAAAAATTTATTTATTCATTATCCTTTAAATCCCTATTCATGTTAAAACATGATAGGAATTTAACACTCCGAAAGAATTTGTCTTCAACAAATTCTTATGCTAAAAATATAAAAATTTATTTTTATATTTTTACCTTTAACTTTTATTATTTTTTTCAGGGAGATAAAGGATAAAACATATAAAACATATAAAAAAAATTCTAAACACTCATACCAATGAGTTGATAAACAAGCTCATTGCGAAACTTATCATCCAGAGGCTTTGGCTCGGAAAGCCATAGCTCTGTTTTCATTGAGTAACTAACAATAAGACTCTTCATATCCTCAGACATTTGAATTGATGGGAAATACTTCTGAAACACACTAAAGCCCTTCGTACCAAACACATCCTTTGCATTGTTAATGATAATCTTGAATTGGAGTTGTCGCGGACGCTGAGCAAAACCATTTGAAGCCTTTGCTGGAAGATGAGAGATCATCTCCTCAGAAGAAATGATAGAAATCAAATCATCATTGATAAGATTGAGCTTTGTGTTAAGTGATGTAATAGTCTCAGACACAATGCGCGCAAGAGGAAAAATGTGTCCTGCTACCTTACTCAGATCACACAGAAACCCGATGTTATCATTGCGAAGCTTGTGTGACTTGTAATAACTATCAGTCTTAATCTTTCCATACGAATCACAACGATTCAGATCATACGTAACAAAACCCTCATAATCCATTACCTTTGTATAACAATACTTATTTGTCGGTTTAAATTGTTGATAGAACTCATCACATGTCATCTTTTGGAAGATGCAAAAGTCAACTCCTTGAATCAGTGCATCAACTTGAGCAACGGTATCAACCATCCAATAAGCCGGCTCAGTAAAACCATTCTGAAAAATCAAATCAGAATAATGATAGTGTGGCATAACCTTGTACGAATCCTCAAAAATCGATGTAATAGACAGAATCGTAAAAGATGAGACCGGATAGGAAACTGCCAGCTCGGTATGAACCTTACCAGAAAAGGATTCTGTTCGATTTGCACAAATTGTCTCGCCGATAATATGCTTAATCGAACCAGGGATACTCTTAAACATTTGATAAATTCGCTTGAAAAAGTCAGGCCCATAAGTCTGAATTTTCTTATTTGGTGAAAGCTTAGGGTCAGCCTCAGGGAAAATCGCAGTTGTAGTATAATCTTGCATTGCGTCGCCAATTAGCAGAGTAGTTTGTGACTGAAAAACAAATACATCTGCAGATGAATTGTCCGATGAATTATTTGCCTCATCATATGTTTGCATAACAATCTTGGCAAACTTATCACCGTGATTGGTGATAATCTCGCGCATAAGTTTAGCATACTCTCCGGTATACAGACAGCATGAAAGCAGAGACCCATCCTTCTTGAAAGATACTGCAAGATTGATTGGATTGCCAATACGCAGATCATTAATCAAATTCTGCTGATCTTGAGAAAGATGTGATGCCTTCCAATCTAGCGAAGTATCAACATTGTCTGTCTTGTCAATGCCACGCATAACTTGCATTCCAGTAAGCATTTCTGCTCCACGTTGCATAAGATACTTAAACATCTTCCACTTTCCATCAGTCAAAACAAGCGTAGTGCCACGAGTCTCGCGTCCCCAAGTATTCCAGTTGTTATTGTGGTCTAGATACTTAATTGACAGAAAATTCTTCTCATAAGGTGTATCCTTCAGAAAATGAGGAGACCCGACATGATAATACTGAGTGCGTAGAATCTGGCAAATAGCATCGTACGAATTTTCATTTGTTTGATAGAGGTGATTGACATACTCGACAATATTCATGTTATCAGTATTAATCAATGTTGACGTTCCAATTAGAGTTGAAATCATCTTTGTGAAAAACTCCTTAAAATAATCCAGTCCAATAGTATTGTCTCCATTGAAATCTTGGTTATAACCAAGTGCAAACACAAAATCTGGAGCAAAACCAATTGGGCGCGAATTGTGTGTGTAAGCGCTAGCCATATTCGAAAGTTGAACTCCAGTTAGATCAAATGGGGACAACGCATTACTCTTCCCGAACATCGCAAGCTGAGATGTCAGAAAAATTCCATTTTTGGAATCATCTTGTAGAAATAGATTACGTGACACATCAAAAGAAATGATAATACACTTATTGATATTTGATGGAACAATTTGCTCAACTCCACGAAACATTGTAAGCTGAGTATCGATAATAGTCACATCAAACATATTAATAGAATTCTGGAAAAGCGTCTTGAAACGCTCATTCACAACTGTTCCAAGCTTGTTCTGGCGATAATATTGATGATAAGATTCGTACTCCTCACTTGTAGGACGATGCGTAATTTCATCTAGTCCTTGAGCTGCGCGAACAACATTAGAAATAATAATATCGCGCTGGATGTGATTGACACTTTTTCCCAAAGTCTTGGCAAATGTCGATAGAATATCAGCCATGTATGACTTTCCAGAACCAGAACGACCGTTCATCACAAAAACATACTTGTTCCGGTCAGAAACATAATCAATTGAAATCAAACTTGAATACTCCTTTCGCGTCGAAATAAAATTATCAGAATTGTTCATTGGTGAAAACGCAGCAAAAACATCACCATAAGAAAGACACTTCAACATTTGCTTTACTGAGTCAGACTCTGCACGTGTAGAGTTTGCCCTGTCTTGATTCCAATTAGACTGAAAGTCTGTCATATGATAGGAACACATATGAATTGAAATCGTGCGACACATAATCTCATAATCAGTCTTTGAAATAAACTTGGCGAAATTAGAATTGTACAACCGAGAAAGAATCATAGAGCCATACTCTCCATGATAAGGATAACCAACATGACCCTTGTCAAAGATACGAATGCACGATGGCTTACCAATATCATGAAACAGCGCAGTAAGCATCGCATTGAATACATTGTGGTTCTCACGAATAGCGACAATCCCTGCGACAATTGCACAGATATGCAGATGGTCAAACAGCTCCTCCTCATGATATGCACACTGACACACAGGTTCCTTCACAACTTTTGGATAGGCAACATCGTGATTGTCAGAATTTACATTTTGATGAACATTCATCGACTTGATTTGCTGGAAGATTTCAGCAAAAGATGTAACCGTAATAGTTTGCGATGAATTAGATTCGGATTCGGAATTAGAGATGGAAACATCGAGCACCGGAAACTTGATACGGAAAAATCGTCCAATCTGTGAAAAAGCGTATGCAAGCTTTGTAAAATCAATAGGCTCATCACTGAAAAACTTTGTCATTAGAGGAAAAGTTTGTAGCTTTTCAATGATAGCACGCAGAGAACCCTCGACAAAAATCTCCTTAAATCCCGAATCATTTACTTCATATAGAGTCTCGGGATTTGTAAAATGGTTGTCGGTATCAGTATATTGACCAAAAAAGTAAGAAATAGCATCAGTGAAAATCATTTTCAAAAGTAATATTATTGAATGTGTATAAATAATATAGGGTATTGACTTTTTCAATTTTTTTATGTCAATTTTTTTATTTGCTTTAGCAAATAAAAAAATAAAAATTGATAAACAAATTAATTGAATAGTAATTTAACAATATATTAATAAATAACTAAATAAGTAATAATGGTAAAACAGCAAACGAATGATATAGGTCCTGCGCACTTTAAATCAATCATGAAACAACAAAGAAATAATAATTATAATTTAATAAAAGTATTATGTGAATTTATTGATAATATTATAAAAAAATGTGATATTATAAAGATAACAACAACATTAAATGAAACAAAATTATATAAGATTGTGATCTCTGATAATTATGAAAAAGGTTTTGAAAATATAAATGAAAAAGGATCGAAAAATCCATTAAATATGGGTCATATACGCGATGGTCAAGATGATGATGATGAAACATCAGAATTTGGTATAGGAATGAAAGCAGCTGCAATTGCATCATCTAATAAATTTACAATTTATACAAAAGTTAATAATAAATATTATAAAATATTTTTTGATTTCGTATTAATGAGCCAAGAACCAGATACAATTAAATCATATAATCCATCAATTAAAATTATTGACGAAGAAGAATATAGGGATACTCATTTATTTGATTATGGTTCTACTTTAATTTTAGAAGAAATGCGAGAAGAAATATATTCTGCAACAACATTAGAATCTATTACAAATGATATTAAAATACAATTAGGATCAATTTATGGTAAAATTATTGATAAATATAAATTAAATCTTACAATTAATGATAATATTGTTCAACCAGAATATGATTTTTTTGAAGATAATAAATGTAAAATATTTACACAATCGGTAAAATTATATTATCTAATTAATGATGATACAAAAATAAAAATATTTTTAATTGAATATCTCAATAATAAATATTTTATATATAGAGATAATAAAATTAGCCAGAGTAAAGAAAATTTAAATTATTATTTAGATAATAAATTTAAAGTATTTTATTCAGTTAATAATAACGAATGTTTACAAATTGATTCAACATTTACATATTTTGTTGATAACAATAACGTAAATAAAATTACTGGTGATATTGTTGAAATTTTTAAAGATGATAGAAGATATAGCAATTTACCATTACAACGACGTAACAATGGGGCCCATAATTACACATTACACAAAATTAATTTCATATCAAAAAAAATAGGTAAACAATTAGGTATGACATATAATAAAGAAATATTATTAAGTAATAATAATAATGATTTAGTAAATTGCGTAGATGCTATAATATCTAAAAATAAAGAAAATTTTTCTGCAGATACATCTACTAATAAATTTACTAAACTAAAAGAATTATATGATAAACATTTCAAAAATAATGATATTACTGAAAATAATAATAGTGATCAAGATGATACATTAAAACCGGTTAAACCCAAATTAACGAAAACAACTGAACAAACAAAAAAACAAAATAAAGTATCAAACGCAACAAAACCAATAAAAACAACAAAACTAATAAAAATAGGAAAAGAAGAGAAAGGGAAACAAAAAAAACTATCAAATACACAGTTGAATAATACTTTAATCTCACAGTTATTAAATAATAATGATAATATTGAAAACGATGAAATTGATGACAATAATGATAATGATGAAATTGATGACAATAATGATGATAATGTTAATAATATAGATGATGATAATGTTAATAATATAGATGATGATAATGTTAATAATATAGATGATGATAATGATGATAATGATGATAATGATGATAATGATATAGATAAAAAAGATATACATAATAATAGTGAATGCAATAATACTAATTTAAAAAATAATCAATTAAAATATTTCTATTTAATACAAAACAATGATGTTTATAAAATAGGGAAAACAAAAAATTATCCTTTTAATAGATTAAAAAAATATGGCATCGGACACAAGATATATTTAATATTAGAAGTTAAATCGGATAATTTTGAAAATTTGGTTATAAATAAACTTGTGGATAAGGGGTTTATTCAAGTCAAACAAAATGGCGCAGAACGTGAATGGTTTAAAGGTGATATATGTGAAATAAAAAAATGTATTATACAATTGTATAATGATAATGAATTATAATGAATTATAATGAATTATAATGAATTATAATTATTAACAAGTCAATATCCAATTAAATATATTATTATAATAATTATCATCTTCACTATTAAATGTATTGATATTTAATTTATTTAAAATTTTTTTAATATTTATATTTTCCGGATTATCTGAATTTAATTTACTATCAACATAATTATTTATTGAGTACGACAATTTAATTCTAAATTTATTTTCACCATTATCACCATTATTTAGTTCCATATCGTACAATTGAATATTAGTTGCTCCTGTTTTTAATGGATTTTTATTTGAATATCTATCTAGAAACTTTTTTTCTATAAGTTTGCAATAAATATTTCCATTTTTTATAATTATAAATGCTTCATCTGGTTTTTCTATGATATTGATATTATACATTTTTTGTAAATATAGTCCATATGTGGCTTTATTAATATATATTATAGTGACAATATTATCTTTATATTCTAAATAATAATAATTATTATTATCCAAACTTTTTTTAGTAAAATTTTTAGTATATAAGTATTGTTCCATTTTATGTATATTTATTTGATTTAGATATTTAGACATTTTTATCATCAATTTTTTTTATTTGCTTGGGTAAATAAAAAAATTGAAATTTATTTATACTAACTAGGTTTATTAATCTATCATTAAATTAACTTAATAACATCTTAATAACAAATATGCAGAACCCGTTTATCGATGATGATCAGATTAATCAACGTGATACAGATCGTTTTATCCAATCAGAATTTCAAATTAATAGGATACAAAAACCAATATATTCATATATTCTAGTAGGTTTTATATATTTACTAGAAATTCTTACCACCGTTCTTGGTGGAATGAATGATAATCATAATAATGGTTTATTCAATTCTGGTTTTAATTTACAATATTGGTTAATGATCTCTGGTATTTATTCTATTATTTGTATGATGGCAATTTATCAATTCAATCAAAAAATATATAAAAATAAGATATATTTTATCATATTAGATTTTATTAAATTGTGTTGGATTTTTATTGGTATAATTATTCTTTTTGGATTTAATATTATTATTGGATGTAATTTTATAATCGGATATGCATTATTCTATATATTATTCAGCATCATATATTTATCGATGACATTTACAAAAACGATTAAGATGACACAATATGATTATTAAATTATTAATTTTTTATTTATTTTTATAATATATTATAAAAAAATGATTTCGCATAATTAAAACTATTACATATGCTTTATTACTTTTTTATAAAAATTATAAAAAATTGATTTTGTATAAAAATTGATTAAAAAAGCCTATTTAACTAATATTTCATATCATTAAATAATAAAATATGGATTATTATACCCACTCATTAAATATAGATTCTTTTGACACAAATAATATGAAAATGGAATTATCTGATTCAGAATATAACAATTTAATAAAAAATATAGAATTTACATTAGGTGATTTAAAAAATTTATATAAAAATACTAAAATAATAAATGTATTATGGGGTGTCCAACCGAGAGATCTACCAAATTTAGAATTTATTATCGCAGTTTTACAAATAGTAAAATTTATAAAACAAGGATTTGTGGTTACTGTTTTAATTGCAGATATACATGAAATGTTGGATTCTCCAAATCTCAATATGAATACATTAAAATACAGAGGCAATGCATATGCTCAATTAATTTCAGAAATTGTTGATATATTTGACGCAAACTCTGGTAATTTAAAATTTGTCTTTGGTTCAGAATTTCAAACATCTCCAGATTATACTATGGATATATATAGAATTAGTTCTAATACTACTATAAAAGAGACATATAAATCTAGAGAAATTGATATGTCGGATGTTGATATATCTGTAAAATCAAATGAGAAAAAAATGACATCGATGTTATATCCTATATTACAAGCATTAGATGAAAAATATACTAATTGTGATATATTTTATGGTTCAATAACTCAAAAAAATATGTGCAATTTTTCAAATAATCTTATGAAAAATATTAGAAATAAAGATGTGGTATATTTATTACAAGATTTGACAAGAAAAATTAATATATCGTTTTTTGACCCTTTTAATACAATCGAATATAAATTAAGAGATATGACATTAGATGATTTGTATTATCTTATTAAGAATATTTTATATCCTATTTTAAAATACAAAAATGATAATATCGTATTAACAGATGTAACTTTACATACTTTTGAAGAATTTGATAAACATTTTGCACAATATATTACAAATGAAGAAGTATTAGAAGAAACAAAAATAGAAATAGAAAAAATTACTGGTAAATATTTATCTAAACATTTAGATAAATTATATGATAATCTGTTATCATCAAAATTTATAGAATATTATCAAAAAGGATGGACTGGTACTTATAAATATAATTAATTTAGTAAATATTTAGTTAATTTAGCAACAAAATAGACATTTTTTAAACCAACTTTTTTTAGGATCTTTGGCAAATTTCAGCATACCATTTATTGCATTGACAAATCCATCTATTATGTGAGGAAGAGTATTATCAATAATAATATTTAGTGCTATTTTCTCTTCGTCAGTTGATGATTCTTCATTAACTACTTTCTTAATAACATTAAGAACTAACATCTTCTTTTGTGCACCGGTAAGATTATTGTATTTTTCAACTACTTGAATAAGTTCGGAAGCAATCAGTACAATATTTGTAGGACTAATTTTATTTTGATGAATTGATTTAATATATCTATATAATTCATTTAGATTTCCAAGAAGTTGGTTTGATGAAATATCGTCTGAAACAACTTGAATTTGTCCTGATTCCTGATTCTCAGGAATAACTGATAACATTTCGGTTTCTGTTATAGTGGCCATAATAATATAATTATATAGTAATAGTATTTGCTTAAGTTATTTCTAATATAATAATCAAAACAAATTAAAATATGAAAATATGATTAAACAAATTAAGTTAACAAAATAAGTTAACTACATAATAAGTTAACTACATAATAATTATAATAAATTATAATAAATTATGTTTGAGCTACTAATATATTTTCCAATATTATTTTTTATTTATAATACTTGTGATTATAAATTTAAAACATATGGTACAAAAATAATTGATGATGACGAGTTTGATATCGAAGTTACACATAATCTAAAATGGTATGCGTGTTTTATATTTACATTCATATATTGTTGTTATTTATTTAACTAAATAATATTATATCATATTATAATATGACATTTGTTGTTTATAATGATGATGATCCAGAATTTACTGAAAATGAATTTGATAATTCAATTGCCGGCTATATAATAAACTTTAATATATGTTTACTTATTGGTAGTATTATATCAAATTATATGTCGTAAAAAACAAAATATATAATATGTTTTATCTTATTCGAACAGTAAAAAAATTGAATATTTATCTATTTAAACTTATATTCAATAATATAATAATATTATTAAATATGTCTTCTCTATTATATAATCTTATTGAATTTATCTGTGTATTTGTATTTATTTTAATGATAGTATCAGGTTGCTTAATGCTAATTGCCGGTGCGGCAGAAATATCATATACTACAAATAAACTAACATTTGATAATAATAAATTATGTATTGTAAATAAAACATACCATTTTGGTTATGTTTTATCATTCCTATTAGGATTATATATGCTTATTAATTTTGAATATATAGTAATTTTTGGGGTATTAGGATGGGTATGGTTTTTTGTTAGTGCTTTTATAGATGGTACAACAACCGAAACTAAAATGAGCATTAATGTATCTGCAGAAAAATCATCTGAAGAATCAGCAGAAAAATCATCTGAAGAATCAGCTGAAGAATCTGCAGAAAAATCATCTGAAGAATCTGCAGAAAAATCATCTGAAAAATCATCTGAAAAATCATCTGAAAAATCATCTGAAGAATCTGCAGAAAAATCATCTGAAGAATCTGCTGAAGAATCAGCTGAAGAATCTGCTGAAGAAAAATCTGAAGAAAAATCTGAAGAAAAATCTGAAGAAAAATCTGAAGAAAAATCTGAAGAAAAATCTGAATGGATTACTGAATCAGAATCTGAATTAGAATCTGAAACAAAACCAGAGACATCGCAAGAGACACCACAAGAAACATCACAAGAGACACCACAAGAAACATCACAAGAGACACCACAAGAGACAAATTAATGATATATTAAAAATTGATTTTTTTTTATTTCTTTTTAACAAAATAATAAATATATATTAAATATATGGATAATAATTTGTCAATACCAGATATCCCTTAACAGCCTAATAGGTTGCGAGTAATCAAAGATTACTCCAAGCTCTAAAAATCAATATTTTTAAGAAAAATATTGATTTTTTCAGGTGTTTAAACACCTAGGCAGTTAAGACTCCGAAAGAATTTGTTGAAGACAAATTCTTACGCTAAAAATATAAAAATTCATTTTTATATTTTTACCTTTAACTTTTATATTTTTAGCCGTCGGATAAAGGATAGGGATTTAAGGGATAAAAAATTGAAATTAATATTAATTTAATTAAGTTATAATTATATTTACTAAACTATAGAATATGGACTATAATATATCGATACCTGATATCTATTCTGATAATTTTATAAAAAAAGATGATGTGAATATAACAAAATACGAATATATTTTAAAACCACATGAACAAATGTTTATAACGTTAAGATATTATTTTTTATATTTTGAACTAAACAATACAGAAGATAAAAATTTATATATCAATGATACAAAAATTTGGAATCGCAGAATATTATTTTCTAATAAAAAGACTAATATATGTAAAATTTTAAATTTTAGTGATAATATAGCTAAACTTATAATTTATCAATATTATATTGAAAATCAAATAATAAATATATTACCTAGCCACGGTTATAGCCAAAATAATATGGAAGATATAACTTTAATATCATCTTATGATAATAGTAGTTCTATTATAACAGATAATATTTATATTGTAACAAAACAAGAAATTAAAGTAAAAATAATATCTATACAATCATTTAATATTAAATTATATTATAAAGTAAAATTTATATCGAAAAATAATAATTATGAATATTTATTAGGTATTTTTGGTATTGAAAATACATTTAATAATATGTATCTATCTATTGATACAACAATTGATTCATCTATAAATAATTTATCAGATGTTATACCAAAATATAGTAAGATTAAATTTGATATTCGAAATTTTTTGAAAAACAATCATAAATATATATTTGATAACAATATTAAATTACCAGAAGAATATACTGATGAAGATGGATGGAAAAATATATTTTATCATTCTTTAAAAACAGATATAATCAACAAATATAGTATTGATATTATTAATATTTTTTATACAACATTATGTATATAAAATATTTGGCGCAACAATTCGAGATAAATAGAAAAAAATTGATCTCGTTAAACTCGACTACTTTTTTTAATTATTATTAAGTCAACTTAATTAAAAAAATTGATCTCGTTAAACTCGACTACTTTTTTTAATTATTATTAAGTCAACTTAATTAAAAAAATTGAACTTTTAAATTCCTATTATATTATATTTATTTATAATATAATATCAAAATGGCTACCCCTTTGTCTTATAATCCTTCCCAAACGATGAATACGATGATGATGACAAATCACATCCAATCACATTTTTCAAATATGATGAAGACAAATTCTTCATCAGATGGAATCTATTCGGCTCTAACTGATACAACATTTATCATGACCACTATTGTTATGTTTCTGCAAATTATCGCAGTATCAATGTTTTCGGCTTTTTCAACCAGTTTTTCTTCTTCAGTAGATGGATTTCGTATTTACATTATGGATCTAATTCGACGATATTTTCGTCTATTCCTATCTGGACCCATCTATACCATCTATGATAAGGTGCATAAAAAAATTACAAATTTTAAACCCAAATATAAAATCTCGACTGAAGTAAGTCTAATCACTTCAGAACTCAAAAAGAATCAACAACTTTTCATTGCGATTCAATGGTTTCTCGCATCAGAATATTGTAACAAAATCAAAAATGTTATAATCGATGGGAATCACAATGAAATCTATTATCCAGAACAATCGAGAAATATTTCTGAATTCAATATGAAAGATAACGAAAAGATTAAATTCTCAGTAGGACCTGTAATTGGCGAAGTTCTCCGTTTCAACTTTGAAAATCATGAGATAAATTGTCACAAGAAAAAGGTTCAGATTGAAATTAATGGTGACGTCGAATCAACAAAACGTGACAATATTACTTACCAATTTGAAACATATGATGAAAATCCTAATTCAGATATTCTTGTGCGTCTACATGAATATGCTGTTCGTATGTACAATTCTAATCGCGATGAATGGCGTCAAAAAATTTATATCAATGAAGGTGAACGATGGAAAGAGCCTCAAGATATTCTTTCTCCCTCTTCGGTTGAATCAATAGTACTCCGAGACAATCTCGTAACTGAATTTGTCGCTTCACTTGACTTTTTCCGAATGAATCGTCAATTTTATATTGACCATGGACAACGTTATAAGTACGTAACACTTCTTATGGGACCACCTGGAACTGGAAAAACAACTCTAGCACTTGCTTATTCTAATCAATCTAAGAGAAATATTTATGCTCTAGACCTTGATAAATCTAATTCTGGTGATCTTAAAGGTCTTATTGAAAAAATGGATACTAAAAATGGTGATCTTCTGATTGATGATTTTGATCATTATTTTAGTAAACTTGGCTATGATAATGATTCTGATAAAGAGAAAAAAGAAGAGCCGGTGCAAGATATGTATGGACGTAGCCAGAAGAAGAAGGAAAAGATTTCATATCATGAATTTTTAACTGTACTTGACGGAACTGGTTCTAAAGAAGGTCTTAATGTCTATGTTGTTGTTAATGATCCAGAAAAGATTTTTACATCAACTAATATTGAAGATATGGCACTATTTCGTGACCGGAGAGTAAATAAGATTTTTGAATTTAAATATTGTGATCATAAAATGATTGGAGGTATTTATGAAAAAATTTTTGGTAAATCTGCTGATATGGAACAGATTAAAAAAATTCCAGAAGATTTCTATTCACCATGTGTAGTTGCCCAACAGTTTATATCTTTCTTTGAGAAATATGGAGGTAAAATTGACGGACGTGAAGAAGAAATTAATAAAATTATGAATAATTTTGCAAATGGCAAGATTGAAACTAACCAAACTAAAATTCTTAGCTATATTAAAACACTTAAGAAATATAACAAGGAAAAACAGTTTTAATTTTTTTATGTAATATCATATTATATGAGCTATAATAAAGGTAAAAAAAATAGTAAAAAAAATAGTAAAAATAATACAAAAAAAAATAAAGATATATTAGAAAAATTATTTATAAAAAAAAAGAAACAGAAAGGTGGTTCGATTAAATGGACAACTCTCGAGCATAATGGTGTATTATTTCCAGCCGAATATGAACCTCATGATAAAGAATTAAAATTTAAAGATAAATATATAAAATTAACACCAATTCAAGAAGAAGCAGCAATGATGTATGCAAAATATATAGATACTGATTATATACAAAACAGAACATTTAATAAAAATTTTTGGAATGATTGGAAAAAACTATTGGGAAAAGACAATGAAATTAATAATTTAGAAGAATGTGATTTTACAGAATATAAAGAAATATTATTAAAAAATAAAGAAACACAAAAAAATATAATAATTTCTAATCAAAAAGATAGTGATGAATTAACTAATTCTGAATCTGCCAATTCTGGATCAATAGATACAGAAATGTCTAGAATAAATTATAATATAGACCCAAAAGATGAAGAAAAATATAAAACAGCAAAAGTTGATGGAGTAATTCAACCAGTTGGAAATTATCGTATGGAACCACCAGGAATTTTTTTAGGACGTGGTGATAATCCAAAAATTGGTAAAATAAAACCACGTATATATCCAGAAGATGTCACACTTAATCTAAGTAAAGAAGCACCAATACCAAAAACATTAAAAGGACATAATTGGGGAAAAATAGTTCACGATAGGCATGCAGAATGGCTTGCATCATGGAAAGATATGATAACTGGCAAAACAAAATATTTATGGTTGGGTGCACATTCTTTATTTAAAGCTACAAGTGATATTGATAAATTTGATCTAGCGAGAAAATTAAAACGCAAAATAGAATTTATTAGAACTGAAAATAATAATAATTTAATTAATGATAATATTAGAACTAGACAAATCGCAACTGCTTTTTATTTTGTCGACATGTTCGCTTTACGTATTGGAGGAGAGAAGGGTGATGATACAGCCGATACAGTAGGTGTAACAACTCTACGTAAAGAACACATAGAATTATTAGAAAATAATACAATAGAGTTAGATTTTCTTGGTAAAGATTCAGTAAGATATTATAATAAATTACAAGTAACCGAAGAAGTATATAAAAATATAATAGAATTCCTACAAGATAAACAAAAAGACCAAGAAATTTTTGATCTAATAACATCAAATGATGTAAATAAATATTTACAAACCTTTATGAAAGACTTAACTGCAAAAACCTTTAGAACATATAATGCGAGTTATTTATTTCAAAAAGAATTAAAAAAAATTAGAAACAAATATGAAAATTGTACTGATATTATTTTACTTGTAGATGAATATAACAAGGCAAATGCAGCAGTAGCCAAGAAATTAAATCATCAAAAAAATGTTGGTAAATCTTACAAAGGTCAAGTAGATAAAATGGATGAACAAATTAAAAAAGTTAAATCTAAATTAAGAAAAGCACGTAAATCAAGCGGTGAGACAAAAGCCGATAGAATAAACAAATTAACCGAAAAATTAAAGAAATTAAAAGTAAAGAAAGAATTAAAACAAGAAATGAAAAATATATCTCTTGGTACAAGTAAACAAAATTATATCGATCCAAGAATAACAATATCATTTAGTAAGAAATTTAATATTCCTATTGATAAACTTTTTAATCAAGCATTACAAAAGAAATTTCAATGGGCTATGGAAGCTGATGAAGAATTTAGATTCTAATATCATTTTTTATAAGATAATATAATTTAGAGCAGTGCGCATTTTAAATGTCGGTTAAACAGATAAAATTTACACTGCTTTACTCATTAAAGAGTTTCTAAATTCTATATAATGGGTTTCCTTATAAATATACAAAGGGTAGATAATTATAATCCCATCTAATGTCATTTAATTTACTACCTTATTAAACGACAATTCATAAAGCAATTTTAAGATAAAACATTCGCTGTCCTCATATAAGAGTAATTACCTTAATTTTTAATGTTAATAAATCATTGATATGCTATAAATATCTCAATATTAACAATTAATATAACATATTAAATCCTTAAGTAGTTTTATGTCTATATTAAAAATCAGGCGAGTTAAATGCGCATTGCTCTAAAAGATATTATATTTTACAAATCTAAATGTAATAGAGCTGTAAATTAATATATTCATTATATTAAAAAATAGAGTATATTTACTATGCATATATACTATATAATATTATCCATTATATGGATAAATTTATTGTAGTGTAATTATTATCTATGTTAACTTTAAGATTTTTTATATTTTTAATATTTATAACAAAAAGTATTTATACTTACAATTTGTAGCATTTGCAAGTTTTTAAAATATCCGGGGAGATTTGTAAAACTTAATTTGCTAATTTTATAAAAATATATATGAGAAAATTTTATAAAATAAAATCAGAAATCTCCCCCGACTTTTTTAAAATCCAACAAATCTAAATGTAATAAGCTTATGATTTTATATTTTTTTATGATATAAAAATCAAAAAAAAATATTATATATATATACTTTTGGATTTATCCATTATATGGATATTTTACAACAAACTTATTTTGTTATACATATATACTTTATATATTATAATATAAAAAATAATATAAACAAAAGTATATATAACTAATATTTGCGCATTTGCAAGAATAAAAATAATTATTTTTTTAAATAAAAAAAATATATATAACTATATATAGTGTTGTAATATTATGTTTAAATGCAATGAATGTAATGAAGAATTTAAATATAACAGTTTGTTAAAACGTCATCAATCACGTAAACGCAATTGTATGACTGATGACGATTATAATAAAAAAATAGCAGATTTAACTACTGAAATAGAAACAAAAATTAATCAATCTTTTGAAAATAAAACAAAATGTTTATTTTGCGAAAAAGAATATCTTAATAAAGGTAATTTATCAAAACATATACATAATGTTTGTCTAATTAAAAAAAATTTAGAACAAACTAAAACTATCATAATACAACAACAAAAAGAAAAAACTATGGAAAATAATATTAAAAATATGGAAAATAAATTAGCAAAAATAATTAAAAATCAATCAAAAAATATAAATATTACAAATAATATAAATACAATAAACAATAATAACATAAATAATAATGTTATGATAAATATAAATTCTTTTGGCAAAGAAGATTTATCTCATATATCATTAGATGATTATAAGAAATATTTATCAGGATTTTTTCATGGATTTATAAAATTTATAGAAAAAGTTCATTTTGATGATAATATGCCAGAAAATAAAAATATATGTATAACTAATCTAAAATCAAAATATATCCATATTTTTGAAAATAATCAATGGACTACAAAAGAAAAAAGAGATGTTTTGGATAAATTTATACAAAAAAAATATAATACATTAGTTGATAAATGTGAAGAACTAGAAGAATCTAATGAACTAAGTGAAAAAATATTAGATGATTTTTTACAATTTACAAAAAATTATAGGGACACTTATGAGTTGTCAAAAACAACTCCAAGCGTAAAAAAAGATTTTAAAAAAATCTTTTTTTTCGAGAAGCTCAAAAAAATACTAAAAATAATATAACATTAATGATTTATAATAAAAAAGATAAAATAGATATGAAACAATTAGAAACAAAAAATATAGAAAATTCATATAAAAAAATTGAATAATTTATTATATGAATCAATATATCATATTATAATATATTATATTAAAATGTATCCATATATCAAAGAAATTAATACACATTCTGATTCTGAAAATAAATCGTGGCAATATGATTTATCTAATATTACCGAAGAAGTTTCTCATCCAAACGATTGGATTATTTACAAACAAACCGATAATAATAAAACTGATTATATTTTAGGAATAGATTATTTGATGGTGAGAGCTGGAGGTTGTCTTTGTGGTCTATCAAGATATGATATAATATCATCAACAGATAATATTATATTGAATACGAATGAGGATAAATCATATTGTACAATTACAACAGATAAATATAAATATAAATTTAAACAATCTGATGATACTCGCGATATTCAAAATGCAATCGGTGTGATTTATAAAGCAAAAAACATCGAATTTATTTCGGTTGAACTTATTGCGAAAAATAATATCAAATCAGATGATAAATATCATCTTGAACTTGATGTGAACATCTTGAATTTCTTTTTGGATGGTGTATATCAATGGTCCAAGATTATTTCACTGAGATATACTTCTGGAATATATTTTATTTTGAGAGATAAGATTTTTACTGTTATTGAAAATGGTGGTGGTATACTCGATGTGTTTAATCTGGATGGGAGTTTATACAAACAGATACAAACTTCTATGGAATATATTGAACATTCAAATATAATTGATAATAACGACAAATATTTAAGACTTAGTGGTTTTATTTGGCAACCTATTTATGTAAGACAATATATTGATATTGAATCATTGTTTGGAGATAAATTAAAACAAAAAACATTATGGGATGGTGACGATGATGATTTTGATGAAGATGAATTAAAATCAGAAGATTTTGAAGAAGAAGATTACTAAAAAATTGATTTTTTTATGTTCTAAAATCTTAATTGTATATATTAAATTATAGTATATTATCATGCAATTTCTTCGTTCTCTTTCTCCTTTTATCGTAGTCAATCAAGCAGAGACAGCTTATCGTCAATTGCTTGGAATGAATCGTGTTAAACTTGATCCAGGCTTTCGTCTGCGCATTCCAGTAATTCATCAAGTAGATCGTGTTGATATGCGTGAGAGATCAATCTATTTTACTGAACTAAATGGATTTACATCAGACAATGTTCCTGTATCAGTATCGGGTACACTTTTCTACAAAGTTACCGACGCCGAAAAAGCATGTTTCAGTGTATCGAATTATGTGAATGCTATTGCAAGTGTTGGTGAATCAACAAGCAGAGCCATTATTGGTCGATTTTCATATGACAAGATCATATCTTAGCGCAACGAAATCAATACTGAACTTGTTAAACTCATTGATAAATCTATAGACGAATGGGGCATTTCTTGTAATCGCTTTGAGATTACTGAATTTAAGCCACAAAATAAAGATGTTGCGAAACACCTAGAAAAACAAATGGAAGCTGAACGTTCGCGCCGAGAAAATGAACTGAATACTCAAGCAAAAATTCGTTCAGCAGAAGGTGAACGTGATGCACTAAAACTTAAATCTGATGCAGAATTTTATCAAGTAAAACTTGAAGCAGATTCTAAAGCATATTCAGTTGAAAAAAATGCGAATGCCCTTGCAAATCAGGTAAACATTCTCAAGAAAGCATTTCCAAATCTAACTGATGCTCAGATATCAGATTTTCTTTTAGAAACAGAAAGACAAAAAAATCTTAACGCGATTGCCCACAACAATAAGAATGCGGTCTATTTTGTAGACCCGAAAAATATGTACCCAATGCAAAGACACATAACAATGGATAAACAATGATAAATTAGTTAACAATGATAAATTAGTTAACAAATTTAAAAATTGATTTCGCGAAAAAATAATTTTTAGCCTTAACTACTTTTTTTATTTATTCACAGAACAAATAAAAAAATTGATTTCTTTATTCTTTATAATAAATTAACTATTTTAGTAAACTTAATAATAGTATCATATTATGGATTATAATAAAAATATACCTAATATATATGATTCAAATGAAATATTACCAAAAATATTAGAATTAGAGTTAAAACCTGGTGAGCAATATAAAATACTTTTTAATTTCCCTTGTAATATAATAACAAATAATACTAAATTATATTATACAAATATAAAAAATGAATACAAAATACATCTATATCCCTTAACAGCCTAATAGGTTGCGAGTAATCAAAGATTACTCCAAGCTCTAAAAATCAATATTTTTAAGAAAAATATTGATTTTTTCAGGTGTT